>Ga0058701_10000756_pt1 | contig 21720 bp, 23 predicted proteins | sample AgamicOrMae_FD_97039 | JGI IMG/M metagenome (GOLD analysis project Ga0058701, IMG submission 97039) | Agave microbial communities from Guanajuato, Mexico - Or.Ma.e | ecosystem: Host-associated > Plants > Phyllosphere > Phylloplane/Leaf | place: Guanajuato, Mexico | collected 2012-06-04 | reverse complement strand
GGCCGGCCGGCCGGGCCCGCGCGCGCACTGGACGAGCACGAGGGAGAGGCAACGGGGCGAAGAGGAGGCGTTCGAGCAACGCAGACTAGGGCAGGCGACGTTTCGGCGACGTTGCTGAGGAGAAAACACCACCAACTCTATACTGTATTGTACTTTGATTATATTAAACACTGTCAAAAGACTGTCGTTACTGCCGTTCGAGGGTTCATGCGTGCGAGCGAGCGGCACTTGGTTTGCAAAACAGAAGCTAAGGTGGACAGCAGTAAATGGCTGCATTTGGCTGAATTCTTTCGCTTCCTCCACCTCCAGTTGCTCCCACTGGGCCCCTCTGGTGCTTGTCTCTTTGGCGCCGCTTCCCACGTCCTTCCTGCAGCCATTTGGGAGCTGCCTCGCGCTCGCCCAGCGGCCCTTATCTCTGCCGGCCGATCTCCGTTTGGGCGCCCGCCGCGTGGAAAGCCGCCGAGCAGACGGAAGCTGCTCTCTGGCGGCTTCCACTGCACTCAACTGCACTCAACTGCACTGAACTGCACTGCACTGCATTGGAGACACACTCGGCCGGCCCAAGACAATGGGCCGAGACGCGGCCGCTCGCGCGTGGGCCGCAGCAACAAGCCGCCGGCCACACACTTCTGGCCAGCTTGGCTTCACAAGTGCAGCCTCCAGACGAGCGGCCGGAGAGTCCCGCAGACTGTCTCTCGGTCTCTGTGTGGTCCTGGAAGAGAGACGCGCGCCGGCACGCTTCAACTTGGCGCCGCTTCCTCATCGATCGGTTCTGATCCATTGCGCCACTCGCGGCGCGTGGCACCTTTGATTGCGGCCCAGCCTCGACCATTGGCTCCTCGTGGGCCGCCGACTGTCTCCAACTGGGCCGCAGACTGTCCCCAGTTGGCCGGCCGAGTGTCTCCGGCCGGCCGGGCTGAGGCACGCACACGGCGGCCAATCTAATTAGGAGCTGCAATTGGGCCGCTTTCCAGTTGCGTCGGGCCGGCTGGCTGGCTGGCGGGCGGCCAGAAACAGGTAATGATCGCGTAATTTGATTGCCGGTCGGCCTTCCTTCAGGTTCGCCCAGTGGGCAAATGTGCAGCCATTGCTCCATTGCTTCATTGCTGCATTGCTGCATTGCTGCATTGCTTTACTGCTGCACTGCTACTCACAAGCTGCAGACACGCAGAGTCGCCTCGAGTGCGCTGCGTGTGCAGTTCAAGTGCGGCAGTTTCTTGCGAGCGAGCGACGCGCTTCGCTGGCCACACTTCAGCCACTTGTTGCAACGCGCGACTCTCTCCCTCTCTCAGTCCAAAGCAAACGCACACAGTCCCAAGCGACAACAAGTGTCAGCGCGGCCAAACCAAATCGATTGTGTGCATGAGCTCACCGCCGCCACGCTTTTAGCACGCCTCCCTTTGTTGCACACTGTCCCCCGACTGCAAGCGGCTTGCAGCCACTCTCCACCACTGTCCAGCCTCTTGAGTCTCTCTCGACTGTCCAGCCGCCGCCGCTCGTCCTCCACAGTCTAACAGGTAAGCGTCCCCAATGAGCCCAATTTCGGTCGCACACTGGGCCTCTTTTTTCTCAAATTCTCCATCAACAACCGCCGGCAACGAGCGCGCAATCCATTTGCCGCCCGGTGGACTAGGACTAGAAGAGCACGCTGCAGAGACACTCACTTTGCGCCACTTCGGCCGCAGATTGCTCAGCGTTCCACTCAGCTCAGCATTCCACTGCTCTGCAAGTCCTTTTTTCCCTCCAAGGGTCACCTTTTGCCCCTCGCGAACGCCGCCAAATCGCCGCTCATATAGTGTCGTCGGCGCTCTCTGGCCGCCCCTAAGCTGAAACCCCTTTGGGCTCTTTCTGGAAGGCGCGTGGCCAGCGTGCAGGTGGCCCTAAGGTGCACCTTTGGCGTGGGCCTTGAGCGCGGGCCTCTGTCTGTGTCGCGCGAACACAAAGCACAGCAGAGACTCTGCTGTGCGCTCCGCAATGACTGCCCGCAGAGTAGGACGGGCAGAGCGGTGCAGTGCGCGGCATCGGACGCTCTGCAGACGAGCAGCCTTTTGCGGCCCCACAGACACTCCTCGGCGGGTTCCCACGCCACTTTTTGTCCGCTCGGCCTAAACGACTTGTGCCCCTTCAAGCTGGCCCATGCAAAACGACCTTCCGCCTTCCTCCAGCTCGCCGAAAAGTTGACGCCCAACTTTTCCCCGCCCGACAATGGACAATGGAGGCCACAATGGAGACGGAAAGGTTGAAAATTAGTTAAAACTCGGCCCTTTATGCCGCTTTATGCTGCCCAACTCATCACCAGCTCATCTTATTTAAGCTCATCTCATCGCATTCAACTTAATTTCATTTCGTCTCGTTTTATTTCATTCCATTTCAGCTCCTCGTTTGGGCTCGTCTCATTGCCTCAGCACGACCAAGCGATCATGCAACGCCTCTGCCAGCCAATCGGGCGGACTGTGTGCGATGTAATTGTGTCGACCGTTTGATGTTTCCTTCTTTCCTGCTTCTTGCTGGCCAACTTGGGCCCACTCCTAAGCTCTTTTGGACGGATTTCAACAAGTTTCACGCTGAAACTTCATCAAATTTCACCAAATTTCATCAACAATTCCAACAAATTTCCTCCCATTGCAACAAAACACGCTCGAACATTATTCAACATAATTCAATCCAGCGGAACTTGCAAAAGAGCAACTCTATTACGCAAGAAACTCTATTTTGCAAGCCTGCAAATGGCCTTTCTCGCTAACATTTCACTTCAATTGGCATCGATCGGCGCCCCAAACAGTCAGACACCTCGAGCATTGGAAAGGGAGAAGGAAAAAGCAACTTGGGCCCAAATGATCGATCGTTCTGGTGTCCTGTTTGGCGTCTATTCATCAGCTGGATTTGAGCTAAAGTTTGAGCAAAATAGCAGTGAATTCAGCGGCTCCTTAGTGCTGCTTAGTGCTGCTTAGGGCTGCTTAAGAACCGCTTGAAGGCAGCTCAAAGGGGAGCTTTGGGCGGCCTCGAGCTGCAGTTTAAGGCCGTTCGAAGGGCGCCAAATGTTTCCATTTCGCGCGCAGAAATTCAGGTAGCAAATTGAGCGGCGGCCAAGATGAAATGGGAGCCACATTTTGGTGTCCAAAGTGAAGTAGCAGAGCGTGAGTTGTGCAATTAATGCTCAAAACAGAGACAGTATTATGCAGCCAAAGAGAAGAAGTGGCACAGAAAAGGAGTCTCAAGGTCTCGAGTTTAGTCTCCGCTGCTCGTCTCTGGCGAGAAAGTGGGCGACCAAGTTAGGCTTGAATATGAATCTGAATCTGAGGCTGAAAGTGAGTCTGAAGCTGAAAGTGATCCCATGAGAGAGCGTTTCTCGAGCGGGCCGCTCGTGTGCCTCTCTGGCCGGCGGGGCGCCCGCAACCATCGGATCACGTACGCCACTTCAGGTGCACGACGGACAGTCTCTGGCTGTTGCTTGTTGTCGGTCGGCAGCAAAAGCGCAGAGCTCGAGTGGAGCAGAGCAAACCTGCTCGGCCAGGCGTGCAGTGCAGCGCAGACTGTGTGCCGAAGTGAAACTGGCAGCATTGCACACAGACAGCGCGCACAGAGAGGCACACAAAAATGCAGCAGCCGAGCAGAAGCCAGAGACAGTCTGCGGGACGAGCGGCAACAAATCACGAGCCGACGCCAAGCAATCACGAGATCACAGCAGACTTCTCTTCAAGTCGGCCGTCTCTTCATGTTGGCAGCTTCGAGCTTTGTTTGTTCTAAAATCTAAAATCCTTCGACTCGTGCCAGACTTAACCATTACTTGGCCATTGCTCGACCGGAGGGCCACCGGCCTCGCTCGAGCTTCCAGTTGGCGAGCTGGGCCCCATTTTTGAGCGGCCGTCATTTGGGAGCGGCCAAAATGGGGCCAAATTGGCCCCATTTTCCAGAAGGGGGCCAAAATAACTCTTGGAAAGTGGAGAACAACAAGTCGAGTCGAGTGGGCAGAAGATTTTTGGCGGCGGGGAATTAATTTGCGCAAATTGTTTTATTGGCAACAACTGGCCTTCTGGCAACTTTTCCCTCTCGCCCAATGCTCAGCCCAAGCTTAGCTTCCGCACGAGACGGCAGGCGCGTGCCAGTCCAAAGTGGGCCAGTTGTTTGCCCAACAGATTGCGAGCATAATTGGGCCCAATCTGAAAGTGGCAGCAAAAGGCAAACAAAACAAAGGAGAGCTCCCAACTTTTAGACCTAAGGACGAGCGGCAACAAATCGCGAGCCGCCGCCCACCACGTGCCAATGGGCAGCGTGCGTCAAAAATAGGGTTACATTTATGCGCAGCTTTGAACAGAAATTTGTAACCGTACTTTTGGCGGATAGTGCGCTGCCGCCGCACATATTCTTCCACTGTGCTGAGCATGAAGCACTCTTATCAATGCTCGTCTGTGCTCGAAAACACACACTTGCACCACAGACTGCCTCTAATTGGCTCGCCAGTTTCTGATTTAATTTAATTTTTCCAACAAAGCAAGTGTTTGGCATCATTGCTAAGCTGCGGCCCACTTTTTTCGCCCTTTGTTTGGTTAGAGACTCCAAGTTGGAGCCACTTAAATGGATACACAAAAGAGTTGGCTCGAGCGGCTCCAAAAGGCAAACAGCAGAGGCCAACTGCTGAACGCTAACATGTCAGTGCCCAAATGGCAAGTGGCAAGTGGCAAGCGGCCAATGACAAATGGCAAATGGTAAATGACGCTCGAGGCTAATCGCTGGCAACAAGTGGCGGACGGAGAATCCTCTCTGCTCGCGGCCAATTAGCTTCAGGCGCTGTTTGGCCAACCTCCTGGCCTCTCGGTCTTTGTGTCTGTGTGTCTTTGTGTCGTCCAACTCTATAGATGCGCCGCCTTGCTCATTGTGGGTGGAAAGAGAAGAAAAAGCCAGAGTTTAGCTTCGGCTTAGAGCTGGCCGAGCTCAGAAACCGTTATTTTTCATCCGAAAAGTGTGCAAGTTTCGGCCGTGCGGGCCTGGAAATGGTGGTCCTTTTCTGAGCAGCTGGAAATATTTCGTCGTTCTAGGCTCAACTTGAGAAAACTTTTCTTTAAAGTTACAGTTGAAAAGTCGAGCTGGAAAAGTGCAGACAGTCCGCAGACTCAACAAGTGGTCTGCGTCTGGAGGCTGCTCGAATCCGCGCGCTTTGGCCGCCCAGCAGATTCGTGGCGCGCGTCCTCTGCGCGCCGCACCTAAGGGCACGCGATGGGCACACTTCCAGAGCTAAGCGGCGGCCGCCCTTTGGCGTCTCTTTGCACCAGTTTGGTGTCTCTTGGAACTTGCTCCCATTTTGGCCCCACCAAACCGACAATTTTTGCAGCACAATTTCCAGTGCAGCTTGTCCGCCGCAATGGTTGCATAAGCCCAGACAAACGAGCGCGAGACGGCCCGTTGCACACAGGACGAAAAGCCACCGACGATCAAAGGGGGGCGGCGCCAAAACAGGTGCCAAAAATTAGAGACTTAGGCTGGAGATTTGGCCAATTTTGGGCCCAATTTTGGCACCTAATCAGCGTTAGGTCCATGTTGCGACACGTTGACATTGGTTGCGTGCTTGTTGTTGGGCTTGTTTTGAGCTGAATTGGACTTTTTTAGAGTGAAAACTGGAGCGCCCAAACAGGAGGAACCACTTTTCAACTGTTCCAAACTTTGTCCACCTTTCCAGGAGCGCAACTCGGCGTGTCGCGCAACAACACACAGTCTCTGACAAAAGGCACAAGTCCCGCTCCTGCTCTTCAGCGGCCAATTAATGCGCCTCCCAGTGGATGACAAGCGATGGGCGCCACTCCATCACGTGGCCGCCGCCCGTCAGCAGAGTGGCACGCGAACATGCAGAGGAGGCAAATCTGCAGCAGAAGCACGCCCAGAGCAGCGCCCAACACGCTCCACTTGGCCAACGGAAGGCCAGCGGATGAGACGGAGAGCTGCAAATCATAAACTGCACTCACTGGGCCGCCTCGATCGGGCACACAACAGGCGTTCACAGTGGCAATTTGGGGCCCCTCGGAGCGTGCTCGAGGCAGCAAGTTGCCCGTCTGTCTGTCTGTCTGTCTATCTGGCGCCGCTACTGCTCGTCCCCCGACTCGCTGGGGCCCCAAACACTCGTCTGGCTCGTGGCTCTGGTGGACTGGAGCCCTTTGGTCAGGCCCAATTAGCTGTGGTGCAGCTCGGCCGCTTTGGCCCCGAGTGGCCGCCTGCGCATGCGTGGCCAGTGCGCCAAATGCACGGCACACGCACTGCGCTCTGCACTGTGCACTGTGCACTGTACACTGTACACTGTACACTGTACACAACTGCTGGCCACCAGTTGCACTCGCCCGCGCGAGCCTATAACTCCGCTCGGCCGGCCACGCTCGCACTCTACTGGCGCAACAGCCAAGGGCAGACGCTCAAAAAAGCGTCCAAAAAACAGACAGACACAGACACCGACGGGACACTGTCACGGCCAGACACACACACAGACACTTGCACTCAACAGGCCCCATTTGCACTCCAATCGGCAAGTTCCACGAGCGCAACAACTTCCAAGAGCGCAACAAGAACACCTCGACTCTATGCACTTTGCTGCACAGTTGGGCACAGTTATCGGTTATATTATAAGAAGGTGACGACAGAGCGTCTCAAGATAGTCTCAAGAGCGACACTTTGCACCAATTTGACGCGGGCGAAATGGCAACAGACTCTCTGGGATCGCCTTACTCCACAAGCTCGGAAATGTCCCCCAGCTCGTCGCCCCTTTCGCAGCGCGCCAGCAAGGCGGCTCCAGCAAAACGACCACCGGCGGACAAACGGCAGCACCAGCAGCAGCACTTAGGTCTAGGCGAGGGACTCAGAAAGGCGATTGGTAAGCAGCAGTCGAAACAGGCCAACCAGCTGGCCGAGCGGCGCAAGAGGCTGGCCGCAAATGCGAGGGAGAGGAAACGCATGCACCTGCTCAACAAGGCCTATGACGAGCTTAGGAGCAGACTGGTGGACGCCGAGAACAAGTCCAAGTACGACGTGCTTGTGCAGGCCAAAGAGTACATTCAGGCGTTGGCCAAAATTTGCCAAAATTTCGACAAACAAAACATGAACAATTCAAACAACACTGTGGCCAAGCTGGAAAAGGTTCAGCCAAAGGAGAGCCGTGTTGAAATCACCACCAGCACTGATGATCACCAGCTTAATCTTGGGGGCCAGATGCTTCCTAAAGCAGAGATCATAGAGGAGGACAAATGCTTCAATTGTCCGCTCAGCCTTTGCTCGCCCTCCAGCAACTCCACAATAAGCACCGACGGTGGCCATTTGACTCCAGGTTGCCACTCCACAGGCTCGCCCGACTTCTATCCAAACAGTTCGTCCCCAGTTTCGGGCTACTTCACTCATCACACGCAACAGGCGACCATCCCCACCGAAAAGAGCAGGAGATTTGCCATAAACGCCAATCAACAAATCATGCTCTATTCAACGGCCTCAACTCTGTCCATGATCAAACAAGAGGTCAATTGGTACAATCTGGTGACGAGAATGTAAATATCAATTGCTTGTATTGCATCACTCAATTGTGTAAAATAGTTTTCCTCCACACTGTCCAGCCCGACCCAAGGGCACGCCAATAGCTGTCTAAAAAGGCCACGGTCAAAGCCGAACAAGCTCACTCATCCTCAGCTGCATTCACCAATGCCTTTTTCCCATGTCCACCCTCTTCGATGACCATACCAGATGATCACCAAGCAGACTCTTGGACAACATTATCAGCAAACTGTGGTCATCATCCTGATTGATTCTAATGATCATTATATAAAACTCTATACTAGTCATAAGCTTAAATTATTTTCCTAATTCCATTCGAGATCCTCCGTTCGTAAGTGGTCAATTTCTTCTCTGGGGAATGAGAATTTCGTCAGCAACTGCAAATGAGTTGCAACTCATTTGCAACTCATTTATCCCTCTCCTTCCGACCACCCAAACCGCCTCCCAATCTCCGGGGTAACCAGCCCTTGGAGGTTCTTCCACGTTCCACATCAACCAATATTCGACGTCCGTCTATTCTCTTCCCATCGGCCCTCTTGTAGGCCTCGTGCATATCTTTTTCTCGCTTGTACTCGATGAACGCATATCCCCTAGGTCTACCAGTAATCTTATCATGAACCATGGTGATTTTCTTGATTGAGCCATAGGACTCAAACTCTCGCCTCAGCTTTGCCTCCGTAGTGTCATAATTCAATCTGGAAACAAATAGTGTCCTGTAAGCATCTGAGGTGGCTTCTGGATTTGTGTTTGGATCCCACAAGGCGATGTTTTGCTCAACCTTGTATGCAGCCATCTCCATCTTTTCGCGCTTCTTTCGTTCCAATCTCTCCTGTTTGGTCTCTACTTTGGGTCTAGGTGGCCTATTGGCTGGGTCCTCTAACTTATCTACATATTCACTGAGTAGACCGAACCTCCTATTTTTTCTCTCATGTGGCAGTGGTCTAGGAGGCGGCAAGTACTGGAGAGGAGGTCGTGGCTCGAATAATTTGAGAAGATTTGGTGGTAAATACTGAGTCATTGTTTATCACCAATATTCTGTATAGTATAATTGTTAGGCTATATCACATATCCATAATATATATTTATAAATATGATTCCAATAGCATGAAAACTTCGAAGTAATCGCCATGTCAACTTGTGATATGGCCAAGAAAAACACGCGCACACAGCCGGTGAACCATGTTTTGCTGCGCGCCTAAACTTCTTTAAACCTTCACCCAAAATCATTTGACGGCCCAGACGCCGCAATGAAATTAACATATCATGAGTAAACTAGGAAATTAAGTTAATTATAAACTCTGATAAGGATGACTACTAAGCCCGAAGCCAAGATGGTTCAGCAGCAGCACCTTGTCTCAAGTGCGGACACAATCAAGAGCCTGCAACAAGAGGTGCTACGCCTCAAACTACTTCTACATAACCAACAACAAAATCAGCCTCCTAATTTGGATGAGACCAAGCGCGACCTGATTGCCGAACTCATGGAGGCAAATACCAAATTACGAGAGGAACTAGAGGCTCTGAAGGAAGAACAAGGTGCCAAACCTTCTTTTAGAGATGCCGAATGCCAAACTGCCATAGATGGATACAACATTGATCAGTTATTTATGGCAAATCTAACTCTCAAGCGTCAGAAAAGATCTCAAGAACAGCAGCATCACCAGCAACAGCAACAACAGCAACAGCAGAAACATCTGCAGGAACAACAACATCAACAGCTATTCCAACGACACCAACAGCAACAACAACAACTATCAAAATCAAGACCTCCAACTAGTACAGTCCCCATGTTAGGAGATGAAAAGGAGTCTTTAGAGAAGCTCTTCCGAATCGATGGTTTGATGACAACGATAAGAGATAAATTAATGACCAAGCTAGAAACTAATTGAAATTTAAATCGCAACTAGGTACCTCTATTTAAAGCACAGATGATACGTAATCTTTCGTGATTGAGACCAATCTGGCATAATTTTCTGGAAGAAAACTATCCTCCAAGGTTGGATCAGAGGTTTTCAGTAGATTCCTCGATAAACTAGTCAGCTCATTTGGACTTGTCGTCTTGATCATAGTAATCAAATCCGGGTTTTCCTCCAGCACAGTTTCTAACTCGGCCTTGATTCTACTCCTCAATGACGCGTTGAATAGCTGATATAGGGTGGAGTTAATGATGGATGTGAATTTTCCAACCAGTTGTGAGAGCTCATTCAGACAGGTTATAGACTTTTCCACTTGATGTTCATATTGCTTTTCGCTAACAAGTCTGGAAGGTTTCAATTTTCTCACATCAGATTCTAACATTGGTCTGAGTGTTCTTATATATTCACAGGCTTTATCGAGATTGTTCAATGCAGCAAAGTATTGGGTGTTTGACTTTCTCTGATCAGAAACGCTTTGCAAATATCTACCTGATTGAATAGCATTGTAAGCTTGGCTGAAGTCCAAATTCTTTGCAGAGAAACTGGCAAAGTATTGTTGGCTCTTAAGGCGGTTTCCGAGCATCTGACAGAAGGCTGATTCCAAAAGAGTCACGCAATGGTTGATGATGGCGCAAAATACCTCGTTACTTTTGGTCGAAACAGCTCGTTTTGTACACTTTTTGATGATAAAGAAAATGTCATCCAACATGCTTGAGATGAGGCAACTTGTGAATGATGGATCAACATCAGTTTGATCCATTATTATCGCCTTCTTCGACGACTCGTTGAGGTAATATTGCTCGAGCATCACGTAGATGCCGCCCACTTCCTGGATGAGATGATTCAATTCGCATTCGAGATTGATCATGTTGTATAATTCGACTCTGGCACTAATCTTTCGCGCTTCATCCTCCATCTGAGATTCTATGTCATCTTGAATCCGTTTTGTTATGAAATTTAAGTAAACTTCGCTCCTCGATATAACCATGGATATGTCACCAATGATCTTATCGACCTTCCTGGGGTCCAATCTAGAATTGAGACTCAGATTGTTCAAACTCTGGGGATTATTGGAGGCTGGCTGTGTGACATTGTTTATAATGGGGAGATGTGAAGAGCTCCGAACTATCTTGGCCACTTGTTGCAAATCTGTCTCATCCTTGAATTCTTCGAGCAGTCTTCTACTCAAAATATCACATTCCTTTTGTAATACTCTTGCGACGATTATCAGATGACCTGGTCCATAATAGGTTTCAATCATTGGCTGATGTCCATCGACTAACTTGGCAACATTTTCGAATAGGGCTGCTAATTTATCAGGAACACTAGTTTCCTTGGAACTTAGTGTTATCTCAAGTTGTGGTGTCATCACTTTTGACCTAAGGCAGGCAGAGTATCGTTGCAATCCGTCATAGTGCTCGTTGAGCATAGGGAAAATCTTGAAGTATTGCTCAATTTCCTTGGTATTGCCACCCTTGATAGCTTCAGACATGTTTTTCTGGCATATTTCTAACAGGCGAGCTCGGCCTTGAGCTAGCTCTTTCAGAGACGAGTGGATCTGGTCTGGATCAATGGATATGCTATCTCCCTGCATTCTCTCTTGCTGTTCGAGAGCTTCACCTTGGCTGGCTAAATGCTTACTACCGAATAAACTTGCCGAGGATACTGCTCTCTTTTGCGTTTGGATCTTTTGATCATCACAGATGATAGCTATGGTTTTATGGAGTTCTTGTTGGTCGATTGATAGAAATCTTTTGATATGGATGGCAGCCTCTTCAAATTTGTTGTCTTGCATCGCATTCACCATTCCTTCACGGCATGTTTTGAGATCTAGTATATCACCGATCTTGGATAAAGAATCCTCAAGTCGACCCTTGGCCAAATCTATCCGTCTGAACTTGCTACAAACCTCATCAACTAAGGTGTGAGATGAGTCGACTAACGAGGACAGCTTCTGGGCCTCACTACATATGCGGCCCATATTTGGTACATGCTTCCTCAGCTCGTCAATTTTGATAATAAACTCTACTTGTTGCTTGAACAATTCCTGGGTCTCCTTGATTAATTTAACCTCATGATGCGATAGACTCTTGAGTGCCAACTCGGCATCCTCAAGAAGAGAAAGATTTGACTGGGTCGGGATAATGGAATCATTTTTCAACTTTTGCTCATTACTTTGCACGGGATACTGGTGCTGATTGTTCATGTTGATCAATCTTGCATATCAGCATCCGTCACTGTAGGTTCTGCTGGCGTTTCATCAGATTGATTTGGGTCGATATCTTCATCCGAGTCTTCCAATTCAACTGGACCAAATGCTTCCTTTTGTTCAAGAATTTTCTTCTTAACAATACTATTGAGAGTTTTCAGATCACGGAGCCCTTTTTCGAGGGCATCTATTGCCTCGCCTGAATAGACTTGTATTTGTATGTTGATCTTTCGCTCGTTTGGATGACTGAGAGCGTAGCCGCAGAATTTAACATTGGAATTTTTCAATATGACATGCCTGAGAGCATTGCCAAGAGTGTGGTCCTCGTCGATGAGCTCATAGGTTGCACAACGACCATCGTCCTCGGTTCTGAGACACTTGAGACGAGTTTTTGGTTGATCGTCAAACTCTTGCAGATTCATCAGATGACAAGTGAACTGTTGGCGTGTCTTTGAGCTAGAGTTGGGTAATTGCAACTGTTTGTGTGGACACTAGACAATATACGATCTAGTTAGAGGAAGCCAAAAACGCTTTATGATGGAGGTGGGTGGCCAGTGGGGGGCAAGTGAGGCCTTGGAAGTGGGAATTTGTGAGAGCTTGAACTAGAGTAGGTAATAGAGTTATAAAAGTGGGCTCAGGTTGGAGGCCATGAAAATTTAATGGCCCATGAAGGGGGAGTGGAGATTTAATTTGGTCGAAGCTCGATCGATTGGAGTTTGACGATTTGATCGGATAAAGAGAGTGAAGAATGAGTTTAGGAGATTAGGGCCCAGGCTAGACGACAGGCCTCCGAGTGGTAAATTGGACCACGGCGTAAAAGTTGCACACAAAGGTGGTTGCGGGCGCGCACGAGTTAGCCACGCGGCTCGTCTTACAGCATACGATGCACGATCTGTCGGAGCAGAGCGAGCAGCTCTCATCATACACTGTGTGCAGTGGCTGTCTGTCTTTCACCATCATTTGTCGGCTCAATCCAATGCGAGAGGCGCCACTCAGGCTGGCAAGACTCGAGTGGCAAGCGAGGGCCTTCGAGGCCCCACACACAGACTGGCCGTTGCGGCGTCAAAACTAATTGAACTGAAGCGGCTTTTGGAATAATCTGAGTGGCGTTGGGGCAAACAAAGCGGCGGCGGTGCTGTTCTGTGGCCCTCGTGTGGCGCATTTATAACTTGGCCAGACAGTGTTCAGGGCAGAAAGCAGCCAGAAAGCAGCCCAGAAAGCAGCTAGCCAGCTAGCTAGGCGGCCACCCTAAGGGATGGGGCGCCAACATCAGTGGTGCGCGCGCGCTCGGCTTATGGGCCTAAATTTGGGCCCGAGGGCGTAAATTAACTGTCATTTGATGATAGTTGGCCGAGTTGGCTGAATTGGGCCGGGCAACAAAGTGGCGAGCGGCCGAGCGCGAGGTGTCTGGTGGCTGTGGCGAGCGAGCGAGGCAGCTTGGCAGTGGGCTTGGCAGCGAGGCAGTGAGCTTGCCAGCTTGCGAGCTTGCCAGCGAGCTCGCCGGCAGACCTTAGGGCGAGGAATTTGGCCGGCGCAGCGGCGGGCCAATGAGACAAACGGCGACCTAATTGCGCAGGTGGGCCGCGGTTGGCCGCCCGTGTGCGCGCGTGAGCTTGTGAGCGGGAATTAGCAATGAGCTCGCCAATGGGGCGCCTGCAGCCAGCGGTCTGCGTGCCTGCCTGTCTGTCTGTCTGTGCGTGCGTGCGGCTGGCCAGCTCGCCCCAGAGGTGCGTGCGTGCGCCCGTTCGTCGGCCGACCTAAACACACGCACGGCGGCCCCGAATTGGCGCCCGCCGAGCCCATTTGCGCGCCCTCAGCGTCCGGCCACGCGGCTCGAGTGGCGCCACGAGGCACGCGAGCCGGCCATTGTGTGTGGCGCGCGGGGGCGCCCGGCGGCAGACGCGGCCCGCCGGGGCAAACGCCGAGGGCCCGGGCTTGCCGGAGACTGTCTGGGGGGGCCGCCTGCTGATGCTGACTGGCGCCGCCGGGGAGCCAGTTTGTCAGCGAGCCGCAGTGGCACCTGGGCGGCGCAGCTCGGCGCGCTGACGCGGCCGGTTGTCGTAGAAATGGGGGGCCGGCGAGGCGGGGGAGCGGCGGCAAGCCAGTTGCAGTCTGTTGTGTGTTGTGTGTTGTGTGCTGTGTGTCGTTGGGCCGCTCGGCGACTGCGCGACGGCGCCCGCACACAGTCCGCCGCCAGCTGGATGAGGCGGCCCGCATTGGTTTTAGCACTGGAAACTGCACTGGAAACTGCATTGGAAACTGCATTGGAAACTGCACTCGCACTGCACTTGTGCTGCACACAGTCTGCACTGCACTTGCACTGCAGTTGCGCTCGGCCACTCGCGCGCAGACAGAGCGCAATGCGTCGGCTTGCATGTTATCTCGCGAGAGTCGCCCCTCCAGCCTGAGTGCTTGCGCCTTTGCAAAAGCCCCCACAAGGCGCCCTCAGAGTCGCCCAGCTGCACGGGCAGAGCCAGCACAGACAGACACCAGTTGGAGGCCGAGCGGCGAGCGAGAAGCAGTCCAGTGGGCGCCCCAACGACACTCAGCGCCAGTCGTCCACTTGGACAGCCAGCCAGTGAGGGCCACTTTGCGTGAGTGTGTTATCAGGGCCCAGCTAGAGAGTGAGTGTGTGTGTGGAGCTCCTTCGTTGGTTAGAGTCCGCCGGCGGGAGCTTAGCGTTCGTGCTTTGGGCCAAAGAAACGAGCAAGGAAAGACCAACCACAAGCCCGCTTCCAGTCGCACCTTCGTGAGCCGGCCACTTGGGCTTGGCCGCTGGCACGAGGCCCAAATTGAGCCGCCCGAGGGTCTCATTGGAGCTGAACGTGCGCGTGGGGCCAGCGAGTGTCTGCGGCGTCGAGCGGCAGATTGGCGAGCGAGCGAGCGAGCGAGAAAGAGTTATTGTTGCCGGGCGACATCGGGCGACCAATTGTGGCGCCTGGGAGGCAATCAAGTGGGCGCCAAGCAGAGACAGACCTCAGAGGCAGCAATCAATCAGAGAGGCGAGAAAAGCGAGCGAGACTTGATTGAGTTGAAAGTCGGCAGAGAAGAAGGGGGGAAGAAATCGGCTGAATACAGTCTTGCTTGTTTACATTTTTCCAAAGGCTCCCTGCGGCGTTTGGATACGCTCAAGAGAAAGAAGGGCCTCTCGCAAGTAACTGGGACACGCACACAGAGGCACGTCCAAGGGCCAGCACAAGCGCCAAGTAATAGAAATAATAATAATAATAATAATAGCAATTTAATAATCCAGATCGATTGGGGATTTGGCCCGTCTGGTGGTGGCCAGACGAGAGTGTGTGTGTGGGTTTTGCGGGTTTGGGCGCGGAAAATAGTGAGCGCCAACTTGATTGATGACTCACCAATCAAAACCTGAACTTTTCCCCCCGCTTTTGGCTCATTTGGCCCCCCGGGTGCTCAGCTGTGGCCAGTTGTTGTTATTTAAAGGCGCCCCAAGCGCCAGACCGCAGCCGCCTCCTGTGGGCGCACAGTGGCAGAGCTAAGCGTCGCCACTGCAGAGTGAGAGCGGCAGACAGACTGCGGCCCGCACACAGTCTGCCGCCCCAAAGGCGCACAGCAAGCAGCAAGCAAGCGGCAAGCAAGCGGCAAGCAAGCGGCAAGCAGGCAGCAAGTGGGCCCACGCTCAAGAGTGGGCCAGCCGACGAGAGGCCGCCAGTGGGCAGCCAGAAGGCAAAATAGGCGATTTATTTAACGAGCTCCATCATTTTCTCTCAATTGATTGCATTTGGGCCTGCTCCTTAGGGCGCGTCTTGGCCGCTTTGCATCCACACAGAGCACACACACTTGCACCCAGTGTAGCACCGTGTAAAGCTTAGGTCTGGCGAGCTTGGGGGGGCTCTCAAATTGTGTCTCCAAGTGGATCATTATTTTCTCGAGCCCAGCGCCTAGCTTGGGGCAATCTGCTGCTAGTGGCTACTAGAGTTTACCACTCGCGCCAGAAGTGCAGAAGTGCAGAAGTGGAGAGCTGGAGAAGTGGAGAACCGAAGAACTGGAGAGGCGAACAGAAGGCGCAAGTGGTAGAACAAGATGACATTAATGAGGCTGCTCTTTTCACGACACAATTACACTGTCGCCTGGCTGGCTGTTCCAGTTCTCGCCCGGCCGGCTCATTAGTTGGCCAGTTTTGTGCAATCAAGAGTGAGAGAGTGGCCGGCCAGGCAAGTGGAGAGAAAGCTCTATTTGGTGGAGTCTCTCTGAGAAAGAGGGGGACTCTATTTACTATTTCCACAAGAGAGAGAGAGAGAGAGAGTAGTAAGTGAGCAAGTTTGGGCCAGATTTGCCTGGAAATTGCCAAGAAATTGCCAAGAAGCCCCAGAAACCAAGACAAACAAAACAGAAGCACACAGAGCCAAGCAGGTCCAATGCAACCCAACAGCCGGCCGCCCACCACCAGCTGGGTGCAGATGAGCGCCGCCGGCACCACCACCTTAGCGTCGGGCGCGGGTTTGCGGCGCGCGGGCGGCAGCCCCGCCCCCCCGGGTGAGGCCGTCCCGCAGGCGCAAGCGGCGCACCCGGCGGGCCGTCCGCCGCCCCTCGGCTTCATTTCGGCGGCCGCCGCCTCGGCCGCGCTCGCCTCCACCTCGTCCACCTCGTCCTCGTGCTCCTCCATGTCTGTGGGCGGCGGCAACCCGACCGCCACGCCCCTCTGCTTCGCGCAGGCGCCCCTTTCGCGGCCCGCCCCAAGCTCGTCGCCCTCCAGCGGCTCGTCGGGCTACTCGGCGGCCAGTTGCACGGCCGCAGCCTCGGCGCTCGCCTCCTACTCGCCCCTGGCCACCCTGGTGGGCCAGCAGCCAGCCCCGAGCGGCCCCGGTGGCGCCCTTGGCCTTGGGGAGTCTCCGGCCCGCTTCACGCCCCCCTCGGGCGCGGGCCCCGCCCACCTGGCGGCGGCGCTCGGCGAGCTCCAGTTGCAGCATCAGGCGGCCGGAAGTGGCGGCGTTGGAGGTGGTGGAGGCGGCAGCTTGGCGGCCGCCGCGGACGAGGCGCAGCTCGCGGAGGAGCGCGAGCGCGAGGCCAACAGGAAGTTGCGGCTGCAGCTGTACGTGTTTGTGTTGCGGTGCATTTCGTATCCGTTCAACGCGAAGCAGCAACTGGCCACGGGCGACCACCGGCAACAGTTGCTGAAGCTGAAGCGCGCCCAACTGGAGCAGATTGTGCAGGCCCATTCGCGTTTCCTCAAACAGGCTCAGCAGCAGCAGTGGTTCTCGGGCGCCAAGTGTCCCCATCAGCATTTGAAGCAACATTTGAGAGAGCAGCAGCTGAGACAGTTGGACGAGCTCTACGAGCGAGCTCACCGTTCGTTCCAGCGCCGTTTCCTGCTCAATGAGCGCATGAAACAGCTGGTCGACTTCCAGTGCTGCTCGCAGCAAGACTTGCGCGACCTCTTCCGCCAAAACGCCGAGCGAACCCTCAAACAGTCGCCCCTCTTCCTCCAAGCTCAGCAGCAGGTGGCCCAGCAACAGTATCACGCAACTTCGCAGTCGCGCCTAAGCCAACAGGAGGCGGCCGCCAGCAGTCAGCTGCTCGCCCAGAAGGAGCTTATCCTAGACTGTTGGCTCCTCAAGTTCGAGTCCATCATCCGCGAGCCGCCCCCAAACGCCGGCCCCGACTACTACTGCCAGCTGGGCGACTCTGCGCTCGCTCCAAGCGGCGGCCTCCCAAGCGGAAGCGGAGGCGGAAGTTGCTCGGGCCGCTCGGCCAGTGGAGACATGCAGCAGCAGCAGCAGCAGCACATGACGAAGGAGCAACTGTATCAGATGTTCCAGAACGTGTTGAGCATCAAGAAGTTCGAGCACCAGTTGCTCTACAATGCCCTGCAGCTCGATTCGGGCGACGAACAGGCGGCCGCAATAAGACGCGAACTAGACGGCAGGGTGGCCCGCATTGCAGAGCTTGAGCGCAACAGGAAACTGTTGCCCAAATTTGTGCTCAAGGAAATGGAAAGCCTCTACATGGACGAGGCCCGAATGTCTGTCAACAAGCTCATGATCAACCTAGACAGTCTGCCCCTCACGAAGGGCGCCGGCTGTCTGCCCGCCGGCAGCCAACTGGCAACCTGCGGACCCTTAGGTGCGGCCACAGGCGAGCTGCAAGCTAGCACAACCACAGACTCAACCTCCTCGCGCGCCTCCAACGTCGCCAGCCAGGTCGTCTACGGCGGCCTCTCCAAGTTCCGCCGCTACAACAGCAGGTGAGTAATTGTTTCTCTCTTTATCCTTCTTTTTATTCTCTTCTTATATCTTTCTCACTTTGATCCTTCTCTCTTTTCGATCTCCATCTGGCGAGCTTCCTCCTAGTCTGCCTCTTAGTCTTCCTCTTCAGCCGGCGCCACTTCCGCTTCCGGTGGGCAGGCCCACAGAGTGTCTGCGCTGGAGGCAAATGCGGGCTGTATCCATTACAGTCTGCCGCTGAGACTGTGCCATTTTCAGTCTCAGTCTCAGTATCAGCTCCAGTCTCTGATATAAGTCTCTGATCTCAGTCTCAGTCTCAGTCTGGCTGGCCAAACGCAGCTAATCCAATTTCTCCACCGGCGCCTCCAGCCTCCAATTGGGCTCCCCTTGGGCGCCCTCCACTTCCGCTTTGGGGCCAACTTCCGGCGGGCCAAACGCCGCAGACTGGCCGCCGTTTGGGACTGGCTGCCCCGAACGCCAGTCCAGCGGCAAACGTCAAGCGCGTGGAGCGAGAGGGCAGCTGAAGGGGCGCCAAAGGGCCAATCGGGCGGCCCAATCGGAGCAGTTTGGGGGGCGCGCGAGCTCGCCCAAACGACGAGTTAATTCAATTTCGGCCCCCCAATCGCCTTTGCATCCACGCCCCAAGCGGAAGCGGCGGCCACTTCGCCGCTGCTTCCGGCGCCTTTTCTCAAACTCGGCGGATGAGGCGCGCCATTAGCTTGCCGCTTCGCCAGCCTGCTAGGCGCCTGGAGGCCACGCCGCCGCAGACACTGACTGGCAAGGCAGACACTGACTGGCAAGGCAGACACTGACTCGGCCGGCCAGCTGCAAGCCTTCGTGTGACGAGATAATTTATGGCCCCTCGAGCGAGATTCTGGCCCGCAGTCTCGAGAGCGGAGGCGCCGCGCGCCTGCAAGCAAATGGGCCGCGACGTGTATTCATGCCCGCGAGCTCCAATCAGTTGGCCGCGCGCATCGATTAAAGGGCGCCATTGGCTAGCTCTCTGCAGACTAGCTCGCCACAGACTAGCTCGCCACAGACTAGCTCGCCGAAGAATAGCTTGCCGAAGACTGGGGCACGATAATTGTTTACTCGGCCGGCAGCGAGCCGGCCAATTAGGTGTCCTGCTGGCCAGCGGGCGGCCTGTTTGTTCTGGCGCCGTCCGAGTGGCCAAATGGGCCCCATTTGGCTCGGGGCGGCCGCAGATTGGGGGAGCCGATTTGAAAATCCGACCCGAATTGGCTCGCCGGCCAATATCGCCAGTCCGCCGGCGCTGGACGCACGAGTGCGCCTCTTTGCGGGGGAACAGTGCACTGGCCTGCAGGCGCCCTCTGCAAAGGCAGCCCGAGATTAATAGTCGGGATTTGTATGTTTGACATGCGAGACTGGGGCCCAGCAGCCAGAGACTGGCTGTAGTGTGGAGCTCGTTTGCTGTGCCCTCGACTGGGCCTGTTGTTGCCCAGTTCCTGTTAATGCTTTGCCCTGTTTTCGAGTGTCCATTCGGCTGGTCACTTCTCGTTGGGCCCCTCTTGTTTCCCTCCTCTCTGCTGGCTCTTGTTGCCGGCCTGCCGGTGGCGACCTGACCTATTCTGCACTGCTCTTAGAGGGTAACACTGCAAACCAATGGGAAATGCATTGGCCTGCAGTGTTTACCATGGACGCGCGTGTGCACTATCCGCCAAAAGTATGGTGATAAATTTCTGTGCGGCGCTGCGCAAACATGTAACTGTATTTTTGACGCGCACTGCACTGCACTGCACTTGCTTCGGTTTGTTTTGCTTTGCTGCGCTAAGGGCGCCTTCTTTTCACAATACGCCTAAGAGCTGCTGCCTGACGGCCGCTCGTGAGTCCCTCCAATTGGCGATTTGGCAGTCCTTGGGCACAGACTATTGCCAGTCTGAGCAGCACAATACTGCTGCCCAACGCTGATAGGTGCCCACCGGGCGCCCCTTTTCCGCTGCTCCCAAGTAGACGTATTCGGCCATTTTTGAGCAACCGTTTCACGGACAAGCGCGCCCAATCCAATATAGTCTCCGGCCGGCTGCGAGCGTTGCCCGTTCCGCCGCACTGGCAGGCCCCCATTTCCGGCCCAGGTGACGAGCGGCCGCATGGGGGCGCAGCTTAGCGCCGGTGGAGGCACATCAGCCGCCTGTCATTGGGCGCAGTTCTGGCGGCTCTGGTAGGATTTTCGCGACGCTTCAAAGAAGGAGGAAGCGCCTTTTGCCACACGTGCCGGCCTGTGGCACGCAAGCCAAAAAGAGCAGCCCAAAGGGGCGCCTCGTCGGGCAGGAAGTGGCGCCCGGCCGCCGCCGAGGGGCCGCACAGCTCGCGCAGTGGGCCGGCCAAGCGTGAGCGGCGGACTGGCCGGAAGGGGGCCGGCGGTGGACTGGGGGCGGAAGAGGGGCGACTGCGAGGCCAGAAGAGAGGGGGAAAAAGGGGACCTGCGACAAATTGGACAACATCCTTGGACAGGCGAGCTGGTGGGCAAGGCTGGCTGGACGGAAGCGGTGTTTTGGCGAGCTCGGTGTGTGTGGGCCAGCGTGTTGTGTGGCGGCGGCCAAAGTGGTCCGCTCCGGTCGACTAGTTTGCGCGCATCATTACGAGTGCAGAGGAGCAGGCCGGCCGCACGCAGTGACACGCGGCCGCACACAGAGACTGGCCCCAGCGGGTTGGCCGTTGCGTCCAATTGCGTGCCTCGCGCCGCACACAGTCCGCCGCCTGCTGGCCGCACACAGTCTCTGGCGCCTGCTGGTCGCCCGCTCGGTCGTCTGGCCAAACTGGAGCGGCGCAATCGGCAATTTCCCATCGCCAGTGGACGCTTTCTTGCCTCTCGGGCGGCACTTGGCTGGCTGCTGATTGCTTTGCCTGCTCATAATCGAATCAGTGCAGCTCGTGCCTGTGCATGGGTCTGGGTTCGAGTTCGAGTTCGAGTTCGAGCTTGAGCTTGAGCTTGAGCTTGGGTCTAGGTCTGGGCGCCCTTTTGGCGAGCCAGCTCGCGTCCGAATGTCGCCCTTTTGGCTAGCCAACTGGCGCCCAACTGGCGCCCGCGAGGTGCAGACTGGGGCCGCTGCATCTGGCGGCTGATTGATTTTCACCGCTTTTATCATTTCCATCACTTTTCCCATTCGGGCCGCCCTCTCGTTGGGTCTTGTTGCGCCGTTCGGGCGGCCGGCCGCTCGCATTTGGCCGCCTTCTGCTCGCCGGCCGGCAACTGAGTCTAGCTCTGGTGAGCGCCCGAGACAGAGACAGTGGGCGGTCCGAGTTTGAGAAAGTCCGAATTCCGGCCACTTTGCCGCTTCTTGTGCGCTTCTTCCGCCGCTCTTGAGTGGCCGAGCTTGGCCCACAGACGGTCTCTGGCGAGCAAGCGAGCTGGATAGATGACTAGCTGGCCAGTGGGCGCAAGTGGTGGGCGGCACCTCGGCCGCTTTAGAGCAATCGGAAGTTGGGGGAGAAAATTGAAACCTAGCCGTTTGGGTGGCCCAAATGCGGGCGCAGACCAGGGCTCCAAAGTGGCGGCCTCTTGCTGGCCAGAGCTAGCGCCAAGCCGCGTCTGGCCGGCCGGATTATTATCATTATTTTTATTATTGAGCCGGGCCGATGCAGCGCCCAAGAGGGCGGCCATATCTCGCCGGGCCATCTCTTGGGCCGCAGCTAAGGGCGGCCAGCAAGTGGGCCAAGTTTGGGCCAGCGAGTGGCGGCGGCCACTGGATCGTTTGGCGCGCGTCGATCGCAATCGAGCGCCCGTCTCGAGCCAGAGCACTGCCTCGGCGCTAGCTCGGCGCTAGCTCGGCGCTAGCTCGGCGCTAGCTCGGCGCTAGCTCGGCGCTAGCTCGGCGCTAGCTCGGCGCTAGCTCGGCGCTAGCTCGGCGCTAGCTCGGCGCTAGCT
>Ga0058701_10000755_pt1 | contig 21721 bp, 12 predicted proteins | sample AgamicOrMae_FD_97039 | JGI IMG/M metagenome (GOLD analysis project Ga0058701, IMG submission 97039) | Agave microbial communities from Guanajuato, Mexico - Or.Ma.e | ecosystem: Host-associated > Plants > Phyllosphere > Phylloplane/Leaf | place: Guanajuato, Mexico | collected 2012-06-04 | reverse complement strand
CTATGGGAAGGAAAGCTTATGGCATCAAAGGCTCTTGCGGTCAACACAGATCCACTAGAACCTCAACCACCGCCATTACCAAAAAACAGTAAACCAGGTATGTCTTAAGGCCCCCTGCTCAGGTAATGTCTTACGTTTGTTGGTGGTGTGCTAGCATTTCCTTGGTGATCAATCTAGATTTAGTATCCAATCTCAATTATTTTTGTTCTTTTTGTGTGAATTTAAAAGATAATTGTGGTTTAATTTTTGTAGTTTGTCTCATGTGAATGTGGCATGTTTCGTTGTGCTGCCTCAAAGTTTTATTTGTATGGAGGTTGTTCCACATCAGAATCTCTGGCTTGTAATACACTACTATACTGCATCCTAGGTTTTTGAAGTAGGCTCATTTTGCAGTTTTGTTTTTGAAGTCTCATAGCATCAACCACTCAGTGGCGTCTATGCACTCATTTGTGTAAGTTTTGCTTTATCGTTTTGTTTGAATAAGCCCATCTACAAGGAGAGCATAGGTGCATGGGATGCAGTGTCATGGTTATGTCAACTAATGTTCTACCCTCTGTTAGATTTGCCTGTGGCGTAAGTGTTCATGTAGTTAGTACACTCAAGTCTGCAAGGTTACATTCTTTTCCTCTTTTGTTCAACCATAAGGATTAACTACATTCAACCATGCAGGTTAGGTATGAAGCCTTGTGCCTTGCTACAATCAGCTTGGCGACGAAAGGTTAAATGTCAGAGGTTGAAAATACAACCTTGGAATGTGAGTGTATAGCACCCTTTAGGTCCATTGGTTAGTCCTTGGTGCAGCAAGATTGTGTTCCAGGTGCAGCCAAGAAGTCTCAAAGTGTTCAGCCAGTAGCAGTGGCACCATCTGCTACTGATAATACCGGGGAAACATCAGGTGAGGTGGCTAGAATGTCCAAGGTTAGATTTTTTAGTCAAACGGGTTGGTTATGCCTTGGTCCAAGCATTCCCAGCTATACTCTTCCACTGCAATTTTCATAGGGAAAAGCTCCGAGATTGTTAGGTATGCACTTTGGTGGGGGGCATGGCTGATGCGCTGTCGGACGTTAAGTCGCTCTTATCTTAAACTTAATTCGCGAATTGCCTTCAAACTGGAACTGTTTGACTTCGGTAAGACTCGTTGAGAAAGGTCGTATCGACCTCTTTTCAACGAGTTCCAAATTGATATGCCTAGATAAGCCGGCTAGTGCTGGTAAATAAATGTCAAGCTTGGTGACTGGGATATTCGGAAAGGCTGCCTCTTTTTTCAGCCCCTGCTGAAAGCACTTGGTGGAGGGCGGAAATATTGGAAAATGTTACTTTTTACTCGCAGCAGTGAAACCCGCTTAATGTGGATTCGATCGAAGGCGCATCGTAAGCGGGAGTGAGCTATGTAAATGTATACTTGCGAGAAAATTTGCGCTATGGTATTGTCAGGGCTACCAGTGAGTGATTCGATTTCATCACTTTTTGCTGCTTAAAACAATTTCTGTCCCTATTTGTCTATTTCTCATTCGTTGAGATTTTGTATTTGCGCGGACTGATAACCTCCTATATATGATCGCTGATTTGCGGCCGGCCCTTGCGTAGAGCATTGTTAAGTTTCGCCTTTCCCTCCAACCGTCCGGCTGTGAACTGCCGCCTCACCCGGTCCGTTCAAAATCGGCAAATTGAGCTTATCGGTTCTAACCTTTTCTTATTGTGTCTCAATCAGATACATTCCTACAAACATAAAGAGTAAAAAAAAAGTGGTCCAAAAAATTGTAGAAAACCTTGGGGTACCCCTTGCTTTTTTCGAATTTTCAGTGGATTTTTTTTTAATTTAATTTTTGACGTTCAACAGTGGGAAATGTTTTGGGGGAATTAAAATTCATGTTAAGATTAGTCGATTGCTTATTTCGACGATTTATCGCGTCCAAAAGTTGAATATAAAATTAACGCCTTTCCCTCCTCCCTCCCGGCCGCAAACCGCCCCCTCAACCGGTCTATTTAAAATCGACAAATGTGAGCAACAGACATCTGTTCTAACTTTTGCTTTGAGAAACTTTCGCGTTTTTATATCGTTAATCCTCAAAAATGTAATGAATCTTTGAACCGCGAGGATTCACGAGGTAGAAAATGTGAGTTCTGAAACTGGAGATGTATACATAATTTTTGGAGGTGATGAAAAAGCAGACTGTCATCTAGCGGAAGCATTTGGTATGTTGGGTTCCTCAAAGTTATAGTCTGCATGTATGTTATGTGTTTCATTTTTTGTGCGTGCATGTGGTTTCTTTGCGGTGGTTGGGGCCGTTTTGCATGATAGATGAAACAGTGATTATGCATTCCTGTTATTTTTTTTCGTACTTTTTTACCGCGTTTAGTAATACTTTTTGACATTTGCGATTATTTCACCATGGTACTTTTTCATTAATCAAATAATCCAAGTGGTGGCTCATTGTTGTGCATCTTCATTTCTATTTTGATTATAAGGTGATGTGTTTTTTTTTGTTTTTTTAAGGCAATTTTGAATCAGAGTACGTTGCACAAATGAGCTGAAACGGGAAAGTTCCGCTCTATATAGATCTTATAACAATGCACAATCTCGAACTTGAACGATTATTATTCCTACACTGCACCCAATCCACCGAAATGATTGCAAACCCCTTCCGCACAGAGTGTGTTAACTCTATGCAGTAGTTTTGGATGTAATAATGTACTGAATAACAATACGAAACCAAAAGCACTTCAGAGCTCTGCTCTCTTGAGGTCAATCAAATAAAATTCAAATTCAAACGCAAGAACAGCAATAATAACGGGAATTTTCATGTATCAATGGTCTTGACCTCATTCTATTTTAACCGTTTACCTCCCAGCGATGCCGTTCGGCAATAGAAAAAAAATATTTTTGAGGATCTTTTTAGTTCAGTATTTTTTCAATTCAAAAAATATCTCCCATCTGGTAACCTTAAATTTTGTAATTGAGGCATTTTAAAAAGCTTAAAATTGCGTATTTTAGTGGAAAAAAAAATTCAATTTCTCTTAAGCTAAATTTATTTCCAAATACTTTGGGCTGTAAAGAATTAATATGTAAACTGTAGTGTCATTTTTTTGTTATTTCAGTGCCCCCGCTAGCAGGAACTGTAACAAACAATGGAGGAACGATGCAGACAGCGAACGCCGTGAACCCCCAAACCATGAACAATGTTCACCAGACGATGGTGGCAACAAACCACGTAAACCATATTAACCGACCCATGACGCAAGTGATCCAGAATCAGCCGATCCAGACGCAGCAGACGCTCGTGGGCAACCAGCAGATGCAGCATCAGACAATGCTGCAACAGCAGCAAGCGGTCACCCAGGCCCAGACGGTCCCTCAGGCCCAGCCAGCCCCCTCGCAGATGGTCATGGTGCCCATTACTATCACTCTACCGTCAGTCGATTCAGCCCCGAGGAGTATCACAATACAGGTGCCCCCTGCTGCTGTCACAGGAGGTAACTACCGAACTCACCAAACTAGAGTCCTGAATAAATAGAGAAGCGCAATTGAAATCCATGGAGGCTAAAGGGAAGTAACTCATACTTCGTTTCCAGATACAACAATTCTGAGCCAGGTCCTCACTGGTCCTTTAATATCAGCCGCCCTGCAGCTGCCACCGAATTTAGCCACTAATCTAATTCAACAGCACGTAACAGCAGCTTATGAAGGTACGGCACCTCTCAGAAGACACTCATTTCATATTCTCTTTTACACTACAGAAGAGTCTCAGTTATACGTCTCCCAGTTGTAAGTCCCTCTCGTTTGTACGTCCAAGTGGTACAGTCTCGTCCAAAGTACTTTTCATGGCGTTATACGGAATATTATTTTCACTTGTACGTCCCTCTCAGTTCTACGTCCAAATTTTTGAGTCCCGACTTGGACGTTTAACCGAGATTCCACTGTAATTCTAAATGTCCATTACATATTTTTCGTGATTTCCAGGTCTACTACCACAATACAACACTTCTAAGCAGGAATTCCCTCAAGCTGTGGAACAGGTATGAAAAATTGACCCTCCTCACCTCTTCGAAAAGTTTTCGGTAACTGATTCGATTGCTTGACGATTTTCCAGAACAATCCCATTTCACAACTGGACGGCGCGTTAGATTCGTCGGATGAAGATGATGACGATGATGATGACGACGATGATGACATCGATGATGACGATGAGAATGATAAGGACGAAGATGAAAATGATGAAAATGAAGGTGGCGCAGAAGAGGTAATACCAACACGCCTTAAACAATGATATATCGCCGTATTGGATATGTCGCTAAAACGGTTGTGGTTTCAGGAGCCTCTAAATTCGGGAGACGACGTTAGTGACGATGACCCTTCGGAACTCTTCGAAACCGACAATGTTGTTGTATGCCAGTATGATAAGGTAAATCCTGCTTCGGTGTGTTCTAAAATTTGTTTTGTCATCAGCTAAAATAGAGTGACTTCGCAATCGCTTCCTAACTTCATGTTACAAGCTCGTATCTGAACGAGATTATTATGTAGCACGGCGTATCAAAATTGTTATCTAGAAGTACGTTCGTATCTTTTTTTTTTGTCGCGATTTCTTGTTTGTAAGTAGCGTACTTTAGCTACCGCGACTTTAGTTGCGATTTGGCGGTTTTAACCGATTTATGCTTAGCGAGTGAGTGCCTTAAAGTTTCTATTTCTTTTTAAACTTGGTATTATTTTGGTTTATTTTGTTATACTCTGAGCTTCTTCATGTAGGCACAGCTTGTGTCGCACTTCCGTTGTAAATACGCAAGTTTGATCGAGATTCATTTGTCATGACTTAAAGCACATCGGCAGAGCGATTAGCAGTACCCAGTCAGATGATCAACATACTCTAAATCATGAATCCTGGACAAACGCCAATCATATTAACATTTTCCGATTTAATTAGAAAGAAATCATTGATTTTTTTTTAATTGATTTTTTTTTTCAATTCTTTGGGGTGACTTTGGCGGACATTTTGATCTAAACTTCCCATTGTACATCTCTTGAAGCTTCACGAAAAGTTGTCTTACATTGTAAATAGCCTTTGTCTATAATGGGGCCAAGATTTCAGTCCGTCTCGAGTAAGAGACCGTCCAAGTTTTTTTCTGCTGATCTTTTTCATTGCGACTTTCACATTTTTTAAATTAATTTTAAAGGTTCGTCTTTAAGGAAATTCGATTTTACCACGATGTTTGACCAGTTGAATTTATGTGTTCCAGATCACAAGAAGCCGGAACAAGTGGAAGTTCTACCTTAAAGATGGAATTATGAACTTGAACGGCAAGGATTATATCTTCCAAAGAGCGAATGGAGACGCCGAGTGGTGATGCAAGTATTTGTTTATGTATATCAGGATATTTGTGATGTCTTGTGTGTACACCCGACAAGTTTAGTGCCGAGGCGTGGATACCAATGTGTTGTGTTCATCGAATTTAATCTTAATTTTTTCTTAATTTTTCGTTCGCAATAACTGCTAAAAGATGAGATAAGCGTTATGTTACTTTACCGTCTTTTAAAAATATATATTTCAGCTAGCTATCATGCTGTTGAACCTCTGCACGATATTTTATGGGAATGACGTGCGGACTAGTCACTGCAGAAGTTCATTCCCAGTAGGTTCGGTCAAGTCGGGTAGATTTCGTATTACGCTGCCATCTAGCGGCCTTAGCGTGAGTAGTTCTTCCAAGTTCCGCCAGCGCTCGGGGCGCAGACAGTGTTGCCAATGTTCGCGATCTCATAAAATTAAATAACCTGAGTAGTCTACCAACTTGAGGAACGTGACATTCTGTATCTTCGGCTTAGCAATTCCAAGATGAGATCTTTTAACTCGATGTCTCTATCCGTGGAATAGTTAATCGCATTCAAATTAGACAGTCTCGGAATCGGTCAACATTGGTGCCTTGTCACACCTGACGGATCCTGTCGGAACAAGCCACTAGATGGCTGCAGTGTACATTGGTGTCCCTCAGTACCCTTCTCGCCACACCTGCTTGTAACCTATCTTCCGTTCTAGTGGGTGTACATACAGATACGTGTTAAGCCTCGAGAAAGCCTATTGTATTTTTTACAGTGTGCCCAAAAGTATGTGGATAGGCCTCGCACATAATTCTCATTTAACTGAATCAGTTACCAGGTGGATATATCCGTGAAGCGCTGTGACGTACTTCGAACTTAATGGGCGGGTTAATCGAATGTTTTTGTATCGTATTAACTGGAATCTAAAATCCCGTAGTTATGGTGTCCTGTTAACTCTTCGAAACGCCCCTTAACCTACGAACGAATTTTTTAAATGTATTTTACGTGTACCCGAAGGAACGAAAGCTGTTCGCTTCCTACTTGAATCTGTGGCTGTGGGGCTTAGATTCTTGTAAATACTTTACGTCTATTTTTTTTTTGTGACCTGTAGGTGTATTTTCGCACGGAGTACCGTCCTAAAAAGCCATGCTTTCGTTGGCCCGGTTTCCGGATTTATTTCTTTTTTGATGATCAGCTGTTCCGAACCCTCAATCGACTATTTAGGAACAATCTTTGGGCACCTAATCCTGGTCTCTTAATGATTCGATACTGTAAAAGAATTTCATTATCACTCCTGTTTTTGTTTCTTTTTAAGCTGATTGAACTCATTCCACACGCTAACTCGGGTTAAATAATATTTCGTTGTTTTTCCTACCTACTTTATGGTTTTATCTATTGTGAACCACTTTGTTTTTGACGTTGCGCTTGAGCTCAGGCCTCTGTCACTCGACGCCTTCCGTAAGGTGATTTTATGTATATATTTTTTTCCGAAAGCATATCGAAGTTATTTTGCGAGTATGCTTAGAGCAGTAATAACTGAGGTTTCTGAGCAAAGAGCACTTAAGGGTTTGCCTGTCGATTTGTGGTGCTTAATCGTTCTTACAGTTAAACCATATTGCCGGATCACGCGACTTCGTCAAAATTAAACGCATCTGACTTATTTATTAATAGAGATGGACCAGTGATCCTATTTTTCCATCAGCTCGAGAGCGTTTTAAAACACATTTGACTTGCTAGTTTATCTCTATTGGTTCACGAGTTAGCCGCGCTTAAATTTGATGAAATCGCGAAATCCGGGAATACTGGAGCTGTTGGGACACTGTCTCATAACGAAAGCCTGAATGTTTACAAAGACCAAAAACCGCCGGAGAATTTCTCGGGCGAGGCATTAACTTTGTACTTGTATTTTTGCATTGTGACCGCCGAGTCGACAGAGCGTGGATTATTAGTATGGGTAGAGTTGAAATTGTGATACCGCGATAAAAATGGTTTTCTGAAAATAAAAAAAATCTTCAAATTCCTTTTGCTCAGTTTTGGTTTCAAATTCTTTCCTAGTGTTGACACCTGAAACTAATTATGCTCCGTACATTGGAGAAAGTTTTTCTTTTACGAAATATGCGAAAACAGGTATACCGACACTTCCTTACACAGTTTAGCCACTTGAACAACGATAGTCCCTTTTTTTAAAATGAAAACGGTCGACTCGGAAGAGTTAGGTTACACGGTTAAAAGACCGTTACTAACACTTATCCACAACCTAAGCCTGTAGAAAAGCAGCCGTCCGTCCTGACTTGTCAGGTTATTTTACAATGTCTGCCGAAAATGTGTAACTATTTCTAATTTTTTTACTTAATGCTGTTTAACGCCGATGTTTATTCAACATTTCGTGTTCTTACGAGTTCACTTTTAAATAAGGTCAAATATTTCGATAAGCTTCTTGTTTGCTGTGCCAATGACCGGAAAGAGGCTTTGCCCGCTATTCTCTTGAGATGTCCAAAGCTTGTTTCATTGCAACTTTCGCTTTTTCAACGTCCTTGTGAAGTTGAAACGCAATTTTGACTTCGAGATTTTTTATTTTTTAAGGTGGCGTATTCTTCGTGCATGCCGTGCATGTCTAAATGTACCGAAGTAACCATTTAATCAAGGACAAATGCTACAATTTTTTTACACTTATTGTCACTGAAAATAGTATAGTTCATGCGTAGGACTCGTTTCAAAAGTTAGTTAACCTAATCAACCGACTAAAAGCGAATTGGACTTTTTTTAGCGAAAGGCAGAGGGTATAACTGAATCTTTGATAACTCTCTTCTACGTGCAGTGAAAAAGGTTTCGAAGGTCGCATGTAGATTTCTGTTTTGTGGTCGTTGGAACATTTATTTGTGGAGTTTGTCTTATCAACTTCTAATGACACATCCAAAATTTTGATGTTTAAAAATGAGCGAAATGTGTAAACCGACATGCGTAATTGAAGAGGAAGATTTGTAGTAATAGGAAGGTAAAAAAAAAGGACTGTTGGCTCACTTTGTGTACTTTTAACGACGGAACCGTCCTAAGTGCAGAGTTCCGGTCTGTAAAAACTGTGATAAAAAAGTGAATCGAACCTGGGAAGTATGACGCTTAGGACCATCTGTAGGGTGCAGGTATTCAGAACACAAGTCGACAAGAACTGAATTTTTATTCAGCAGTTTACATTGCTTATTTACATAAATAATTGGCCGATATGTTTTCCTCTCTACAAGACTAGATTTGTTTTTGGCTTGTAATTTTTCTTGAGACTTCGGAATGAGTCGTACCAAGTTTTACTGCTACCTCGAAAATTTTCATTTTTTTCCGTATCGGTGGGTCTTACAACACCTTTGATGAGTATGAAAAATTTCGAGCCAGCTCGTAAAATCTTGGAACGGTTGCAGAGATGTGTTTTCCGCACTGGAAAATCAGTTTCCCTGTCGGCGCTCCGCTTGGCAGTCTTTAGTATCTCTCCTACCCGTCCACTCAACACACTCTGCACTTGCATAGATGAAACAATACCCTTCGGTCTTTTCACCAATGGCACATATCTCCGCCTTCTCCATGCGAATTATTTTATGCCCACATTTTGTGGCACATTATCCGAACTACTAAATTCAGCTTTCTGTTCCAAGATACTTTTTTAGCGAATGTGGCATCAAATCATCCGCCATTTTTGTTATTCTCAGCAAAAAAAGAAGCGAATTTAAGATTGCCTTCGTGAAAACTGTGTTTTACTATTTCTGCTTAACGAGTCGTACTTGACGCTCCATCAACAATAAATATAATATCGCTGTCTCCGTCAGAAAAAAAAATCAAAACCTTAACCTAAACTACACGGAAAAAAAGGTTTTGGTATACCAACAAAATCATTTCTTAAAATAGGAATAAAAAAAATATTTTGTTACAACAACAAAATGTCTGGTTCTATCAACTGGTTGCTGCGGCAAAATTTTTGGTTGCAGCAACAAAAATTTGTTGTCCCAAATTTTGTTGCCGTAACAAAACAATTTTTTTTCCGTGTGAAATTTAAAAAAGATCACTCACAAAAACTCATGCAAGAAATGCCTCATTACTCTTAATGGAAAGTTTGGAACATTTTCCTGGATGTAAAGGGTTGAAGGTCAAGCTAATGTAAAGGTCTTTTTGAAAATTGGTCTAACAGAGAGAGATTTTAGTTGTTAAAACACTCCCGAAAAGCACCGCAATTAGCGCAGCGGCTAAAAGCGTCTGTGTAGACTTAAAAGAACCACCTCGAGCAGGCTCTGGTTTAGGAGTCGAAGCTGGTGTATCAGATGTTACGGAGCTAGCTCCATCAGAGGGCAACACAAACGAACTCTTTGTTGTCCTTTCTACCGGAGTTGTTGTTCTCGTAGTGGTTTCCTCTTTGGCTGTGGTGGTTGATGGTGTTGTTGAGGTAGACATTGCGTTGAAAACTGCGTCAACCAAGCGATCTTCGGGTTCGCCCCCAGACCCCTCGCAGTTGTCCTCGTCGTCGCACTCATAGCGATTCTCGTCTCCTCTCATCTTCTCCAAATTCTCGATGTCCGTTTGCCATGCACTCGTCGCGTTTCTGACTTGATGTCGAGGCACTAAGTCATCATCAACCTCAGGAGGTCGTATACGCGGGGTTTGATTGTTACAAGCATCGGAGTCGCAGTAACAATACAATTTGCCGTTCGCTGTTTTGCAATCGACAATCTTCAGATCTACGCAGGATCGAGTTACTTCCTTGTCTGTGAAAGAAAGAAAACAGTTTTGCCACAATTGGACAAAGTCGTGTCGCATTCAAATCGGTAGTGATTTTTCGTTTCTGGAAATTCATGTTGGTAATACAATTGAAATAAGGGAGGGGCATTCGATAGCGCCAAAAACCACAAGCGCCAACGCCGCAAGCGCCAGTCCTTAACCGCCAAACGAGAAAAGTCGAAAACGCTAAAGTTCGTATAGGTTAGGTTAGGTAAAGTTAGGTTAGGCTAAGTTAGGGTAGGTTAAGTTAGGCTAGGTAAGGTTAGTATTGCGGTTAAGACCTGTGGCGTTTGCGACTTTTCTCGTTTGGCGGTTACGGATTGGCGCTTGCGGCGTTGGCGCTTGTGGTTTTTGGCGCTTATGACAGCAACCCGAAATAAGCAGACCGAGCAACGAGCTGCTATCCGCATTTTAATATGTTGGTATTACCAACACAATCGGAAAATGAATAGCCACCAGATTTGGATGCAACATGACTTTTGACCTCGGCTGTACATTTTAAAGATTGCGTTTTCAAAATCTCGCGTTCCGTTATTTAATTTTTTTTTCTCTTTCTTTTGCTCTGCAAACTTGGAGGAAAAGCTACTATTGTCACTCAAAATTTTTAGTTTGTAGGACGAGATAGTTTTTTGAATGGACTGCAGAAAAGCTATACAGTATCTTGTCGTGCTTGTCGTGCGGTTTTTACATAAACCCACTCGGTTCCTGACGCAGCTGTAAGGCGGGATTGCCTACCCACAAGCAAGAAGATTAGACTGGTTCTAACAAAGTCAAAGAGGAACGACTTATGCTTATAAGAAATGAAAACTGAAAAGAGACCCTCCTGTTTACCCCGTTTTATTTAGCGTTTTTCTTGTAAACATAGCGCACTAATCGACAAAAAAGAAATAAAATTTCTGCAGTGTCGGGTTTTGTCCAATTGCGGTCTTCGGTGTGATGTTGAACGGGTATAATGCCTATTTAAGTATTATTCTTTGCGCACAAGTAGGTGATTTCGTCGTAGTCTTACGTCAATAATATTTCCTCACCTATTTTTTTTCGTGAAAAAAAATGGTTTTGATTTGCAGAAGACATTGTGGATTTGCATCAGTGACTATGACCATCACTCTCCCCTCTCGACCTAATTTAATTTTCCCTCGCTTCTATCATGAGAGGACCTCTCATGCTTCTATTGAAGGCCTCTTCAAAGTAGTTGAGTCCTTCGACGCTAAAATTTTTCATACCTTCAACCTGGGTCAAACATCCCAGCGCCTTTTCGGGACATGTTTTTAAAGTTGTTTCGGGCGGTATCACAGAGGTGTCCCCACAAGTTTCTTCATTCTTTCCTCCACAAACGTAGCACCGTAAACGGCTGGAACCTAGAAACAACAAGCCGTAGGAGTTAAAACTACACATCTGGTCGCCAAAGATAAAAATCTGGAGCTATGATCGAGTAATCGATACAAAACGCGGATATAAACGAGACTATAATTATGGGTCCCATGAACCGGACGTCTGCTAATCATGGCCGGAAATTCGTCATTGCGGAGGTGCTGAAGCTGGCCGTTCAGCACAGGGCACGTTATAACTTTACAAACAAGCGGACGAAAAAAAAGGAGGGAACTCAGATATAATGTTTACCAGACGCCCTTTTTTCACACACTGGAAACATAAAAAAGGGCCCATTGCTTCGCACGACCAAATCATCCCTAGGACTGTTATTGCCCTTCAAGGGGGTCCCCCTTCTCTTTTCTTCTTCTTTTCTTCTCTCTCTTTTTTTTTTTGGCGCGAACTACCGCGTAGACGTGTGAACGTGTCTATGCCTTAGTCTAGATTGTTTTTTTTTTTTTGTTTTTTTCCGTCAAACACTACACAGATTAACAAGGTTGCTTCTTCTACCTTTTGAGTCCCAACTTCTGTCGTGTAGCGTAGATGGGAGGTCGGAGGGCTTACAAGGATTTCATTTTCCTACAAGCCCTCTGTGCGAGGTTCATCAAGAACTTAATTTTGATTTTTAAACTCCTGACATATCGAGTATATTTAGGGTGCCAAAGCAATATCACAATAAAAACAAACCCCCGTTTTGGGGAATGCTATACCTGTTTTGGGTATAAAACTAAAACGGGGGTAGTGCGTATCTTTGTAATTTTTCAAGATAGACCTATGTTTAGCCACATCGATGGAAAGCTCTCGCCGAGACCTTTTCAATGATATGGCTGAACATGTGCCTATCTTGAAAAATAACCAAAATAGGTACCATCCCCGTTTTGGTTTCACACCCAAAACAAGCATACCACTCCCCAGAACGAGGTTTTGCTTTTACTGTGATGCGGGTCGAGGTCGCTGCGGTGTGCAAAAGAGATATAATGGTGAGAATCGTAGTTTTTGCACCTTACATTATAGAAAAACAGTACATGTTTTAAAGATTCTCGGTGCAAATTAATTTTACTTTCTGTTGTTCCGTTTTTTTTTTTGTAATGTTCGTTATTTTGACCCTCTCGCACAATTGATCCTCCGAAAATTTGACGAGTGGAGTCCCAAATCCGTACGATGATACCCAACTCAATTTCGAAGGAAAAATGAATGTTTCCTTGACCCCTCGTGTTTCGACCCTTCGTACTTTGACAAATCATATCTTAACACTGTTAACCCCTCTTCCTTGCTGACCCGTCAAATGTATTTTGAATTCCGAAAACGTAGCAAGTGATAACCAAATTGATGTGAACATTTGAAATTAAGCCAAATCGTGGCTTCTATCGTTAACTCTTTATCTTGATCTCGTTGAACCCTGCTACTCTCCTAAAAATCAGATTGAGCGATGTCTAATACCCTGAATCCCTTATTTTCTTAAAATTATGACCTACCGTAATAAATGAACGAGGTAAACATTGTTAAATTTGCAAAATGCATAAATGTATTTTAATCATCCAAATTTGATTACTTATGATGGGAGGGGGTCTTCAGAGCGCAATTTTTATAGCTGAATCTTGTTCTGCGCGCACTATATTATAAAATAGGATAAGGTGGAATAGGGATTTTTAGAATTGAAGATCAGATCAGTATCTCCGGAGCAACGACGGAAACATACATACACACAGACTCGAGTGAAACTATATAGCCCTTCTCCGAAAGGAGGTGGGCTTAAAAAGATTTATCTCAAATATGCAAAGTTACACTATTTTGCTTTCCCGTTAAATCATGTAAAAAGTAATAACAAGGATCGACATAATATCTTAACACTCAAAACACACATTTAAATAAAAGGTTGAAGCAGGGTAGAATTCGAAAAACGCGACCTTGAAAACGGGAAGTGCGTTAAAAGTGGTCGAAACGACACTACAGAGCAGCAAGCGCTGTGCAAAGAATTATTTTAACGCGGTAAAGTTGAACGGAATGACGAGATACTCCATCAGTTGACTGTCTGGGTCTGGCCGCTTCCCCCTGCCCCTCCCCTACACTTGCCCTCATTCGAGTTCCTCCCTTCCCCTCCATAGTTTGTTTTTTGTATACGTGTTGCTGATCCAAGGGTAATCGACAGCGGGAAGTCGCCCTGTCCGCAAGCAATCGTGATCTATGATTTTCGGGAATTAGAACGCCTACAAAGTAGACATGTAAATTAGTAGCTATCTCCGCAAAATTCAGTATACTGTAAATATCAAATATGCAATATTCTACCTACCCTGGTTTAAGATTTCTTTCACATTACGAGGATCACAGCAACCTACAATGACGTCGGCTCATTGTCAGTTGGGTCAACGAAGGTTTGATTATAGGAAAGTCAAGTATGACTTACTGATTTTTTAAAAATGCGATCACTGCGCTGAGACGGCAAGCGCGATGCGGCTTACTTCACGGTTCCAGGCTTCTTATCTCCGAGAAGTAAGCGTCTTCAGGCTAACATGTAAGTTGACTATAGGTTTGGTTAAACCTTGTGCCTCGCTCGCCGTGGAAGCCGTCCATTAATTACGTCACGCTATTAGGGGGGGGGGCAACGATATCGTAACTGTCCTTAAACTAGGAAAAAGCGTAACCAAAAAGGGGAGAGAGTTCTGTAAGTGGCCTATTTTGCATGAAAATTTATGGACGGCCCCTTAGCGACGAAAAAAAACGCAACGAAAGAAAGTTCAGCCTCTAAAATGATAGGAGGTAACTTTCCGCGAATTTGTCTTACATTATAGTACCTTTCTCCGTCAGCAATTAAAATGATTGGTTTCTAAATCATATAGGTGCGCTAACAAACATTCTCAAGGCCACATGGTTTCTGATCAGTGACGGGATCGGATTCACATTCCTTTCCGTTTAATGCAAAAAAAAGAGGTCAGTGATGATGCGTTTATAAGTATTCTGGGTGCTGATGAAATACGATAAGGCTAGACTGATTAGCCTCCCTTGGAAATGGCGCGAAACGCAGGGCTACCAGTGAGTCACTTTTATCACTTTTTGTCACTTAAAACAATTTGTCACTATTCGTCAATTTACCGTATATTTTGTCTCTATAGTAAGGAACCCTGTTTGTTAGTCTCATTCAGGGCTACCAATGAGTCACTTTTATCACTTTTTTGTCACTTAAAACAATTTGTCACTATTCTTCACTTTTCTGTATATTTTGTCTCTGTAGTAAAGAACCCTCTTTGCCAGTCTCATTCGTTGAAACATTGGACCAATGACCCTCAAATATGATCGGTAATTCACGGCCTGCCCTCGCGCAGAACAGCATTGTAAGTTACGCCTTCCCCCCAACCTCCTGGCTATGAACTGCCGCCTCTCCCGGTCCGTTTTAAATCGACAAGTTGAGCAACAGACATCGGTTCTACTCTTTTTTAGTGTCCTTTAATCAGATTTAATCTTCAAAAATCAGAGATTCTAAAAAGAGTTTCGGGCCAAAAACTCAAAAAAATCTTGGAAGAAAAGCCAGCCAACCATTTTCCGTCGTTGAAAAACAAGACAAGAATCTGGCTGCGCAGAGTAATTATTTTTTTTTCAATACCCATAGACTTGCATTTTTTGTGAAAGGTCACTTCTGGGTCTTGATTAGAACATTTGTTGTCACTTCTGGTCGGCTAAAATGTCACTTAAGTCACTTTTAGGAGATGAAACTTGACTGGCAGCCATTCGCGAAACGGAAAGGGTGAGTAGTCAAACTCCCTCTCTCTGGGTCATAGAAATTTATTGACGTAAGCGAACATCGTACAGTTACAAGTAGAGATTCAGGGTTTCCCTGTATTTTCATTGGTTTATAGAGCTCTCTGCCAATTGGATAGATTCTCATTGCGGATTCTTGGAAAATACGCATAGAAAAGGAGTACCAGTGAAACCCGATATCAAAGTTACCATGTTTGGACTGTGGCTCGGACGAGTATCTTGTCAAAACTATCCAAAATATGAATGTTGAAGGCTATAATTAAATGTATACATTCATTAGCAACCTCTCATTTGGTACCGAGCTCATGTTTGCGGCAACTGAGAAGTACTGGTACTACTGGTACACACAGAAGTTTAAATCAAACCCAGGTTCTTATTTGAAGGTCCTAGACGTTTTTTTTTCGGGGGGCATTCGATAGCGCCAAAAACGACAAGCGCCAACGCCGCAAGCGCCAGTCCGTAACCGCCAAACGAGCAAAGTCGCAAACGCCAAAGTTCGCATAGGTTACGTTAGGTCAAGTTAGGTTAGGCTAGGTTAAGTTAGGTTAGGTGGGTTAGTATTGCGGTTCAGACCTTTGGCGTTTGCGACTTTTCGCGTTTGGCGGTTACGGATTGGCGCTCGTGGCGTTGGCGCTTGTGGTTTTTGGCGCTTATGACAGCTACCCTTTTTTTTCGATGTAAACAAACGTTTAAGGGTTTTTCCGAGAGGCGTATTTACGCCATGCGCAGTTATATCAATTCACGTCCACTTTGACCTAGTGAACAAAGTTGCTGGTGCGCCACCGCTAGTATGACCCTCGTGGCGTATTTTCCCTCGACAATTCTTCATCTCCGCCATTTCGGCGTTCGACAAGTGCGCCATCCGGTGGAGCTACATAAGTGCTCTAAACTGCTCAAGAATGAGAGCAGCTTTTCCTCAAGGATATTTACGTACTTTTTGGGGAGTTCCCTTTTTGTTCGATTTAGACCTGGGTTGTATATCTTTACTGGATATTTTGATCGTCACGCAGCCTGCACTGGGGACCTTGAAACATGGAAATTAGGAGCCGCTCTAAAACCCGTGACGTCACAGTAACGGATATCATCCATGTTAATTCTGAACTTTGAATTTTCTACCTCTGGTAATCTACCTTCTCCGCCAAACTGAGGCGGGACTGATAGCGGAGGCACAAACTCTTAACCTATAACGTGATTTTACCGAATATTACTGGTTAGATTAACCTAACAACCTCAATAGATTTAGGTAAACTTTAACCTAATCAGGTTTCTAAGCCTGATGCAGCATACCACAGCAGCAGCCCTCCGTCGACATGCAAGCAGCGACAGTCGAATGGGTGAAGGCACAACATACATAACCTCGGTTATCATAACGAAATATCAGGCTAACCTTAATCTACGTGGCTTTATGTAGGTAGGTAACAAGATTAAAAAGGGGGCGCACCGCTACGTAGCCGTAAAGTCCTTTCTTGGAGATGGCCTAGTCATAATTTAAAATTGACTGATGGTGGATCACTGGTAGGAAATGCAACCTATAAAATTAAGAAATTAAAATTGAGAAAAATTCCGCAATAATCCCCTGTCCCTCCTCAAGGGTTGTTCTTGTGACAGCTCGATTTCTGGGATTATCAAACCGTGATGTGACTGACCGCTCTTTCATCGCCTAATCTCTGTTCAGCCGCTGTCAGAGAACCCTGCATACCACACTCTTTAGGCCGATAAAACTTTCTGCGGGCTCTGAATCCACACCCCTGTCTGACATTCTAACAGAGTAATCATTCGAAAGAATGGACGGCCCCGTTATAATCCTTCAAAAGATACCATTTTTGGGTGGTCTTATATCTTGTCCTTTCCATGTTGCCGTGAGCTTATACCTACCGTAGAATCTCGGTTATACGTCCAAGTCGAGACTCAAAAATTTGGACGTAGAACTGAGAGGGACGTACAAATGAAAATAATCTTCCGTACAACGCCATGTAAAGTATTCTGGACGAGACTATGCCAATTGGAGGTACAAACGAGTGGCACTTACAACTGAGAGACGTATAACTGAGAGTCTACTGTATTTGCCCGACTATTTTTTCAATGTGCGCGACATCCCTGTGCATCTCATGCCAATTGCGCTTTAGCCCTCTGAGTGACATCTTATTTGCGCAACATTTGCACGACATTCTATTTGCGCGCCATCCCTTCTGCGCAACATCTGAATTGCGCAACATATTGTCCTTTGCGCCATGTCCAACTACGCGATCCGCGATTCTTCCGCGCAACACCTCATCTCCGAGATATATACCATTTGCGACACCCTTTTTATTTTTTCACTTTTTGAAAGCTTACATTAACTAATCAAATCCAACCTAACCTAATATATGCTGTAACCCATCCTAACCTTACCTAACGTTATTTGACATAACCTTACCTAGAAGAAAACCGGAGTACGTGTAAACTTTCAGAGAAGAATCATCAAATTTTGCCATCGGGGCGTTTTTTTCTGCTTTTTTTATTATTTTTTTTCGACCTTTAGGAGGTTGAAAAAAATAGGTAAAGTCGATTAATTAGCTTAATCTACCACAATCTCACCTAGCCTAACTTTTCTTAATATGTGCTGTAATTGTTCTAAACCTATCGTCACCAGATTCAACATAAACTCAAACTAAAACGGGGTTGAAACTTGAGACAAGTGGTTGCGCATTCGCAATGTCGCTAAAATTGAGATGTGGCGCATACGGAAAAAATCGCGCAAATGGGTATCATTTTTGGTACCGTACAAGATAAATCGTGAAGAGTATCTTATTTGCTTTATTTCCAGACACCACATAAATGGGAACATTCTCACCCAGCCGTTTTATCTCGTATAGCCATCAGTTGGCCTATCTGTGACAGCTAAATACGATTTGTGCCCATTAGAACTGTATACCTAAGATGGATATGGGGCCGCTGGGCCATTAAAGCAGGCATTTGTTCGCTATCGAAATCGAACGAATGCTTGCTCCAGCATGCATCTACGAGCATGAATGCTCGTAGAATTTATCCATGCATCTTGTCAACAAACCTTAAATAAGGAGCTTGACTAGAACTTAAACGTACCCAGTGTCGTCAGATTCTGCGACTCCGTCAAATTTTAACGAGTCTAATTTTTTAACCTTTAACGATAACATCATGTTTAATCCTATTTTTGGAATGCTCAGCTCGAGAGCGATCCGAAACATATCCGACATGATAGGTTATCTTCAATGGTTAAAAAGTTAGACGCGGTTAAAATTAACGAAATTGCGGAACGTACCTCGCCCTAAACCAGCTTGTAGCCGCATTATTTTCGAGCTGCATTTACCTGACGAGGTGTTTCAGGAAGAGTTGAGTTACGTTGGAAATACAGGAATGGAAGCTACGGAACGGTACGATCCCTCCAATGAAAAACCGATCAAGTGAAAGAATACGTTTCAAAAAACGATCAAGTGACAGAATACGTTTCAAAAAACGATCAACTGCTATTCTTATACATTGCAGTTGATCGTTTTTTCAAATGAACGCTTTCACTTGATCGGTTTTTGAAATTCGTATTTGTAGCTATCCGATTTTTTATTGGATGGATCGGGTGTTTCATGCGTGGACGCGCCCTGATAAAAACTATTCAACTTGTTTATAGAAAACAGAAACAGAGTAAACTGATAAAGCCATAACGCCCTGGGTTTACGAGTGTTGAGATACCGGTAGTTTTGAAAGAAACGGTGCTCCGTTCTGACAAGTTTATGCGGAGAGAAGATTGATAATTGCACGCACTGTTTTGAATCATGCATTTTCAACATCTTGCGTTTACCTGGTTCGCATTTTAATTTTAATCTTATAATGCTAGGATTGACAGCGTGCGATCGCGTAGTTTAGGTGTATTGTGCCTTACTCTCCTCTGGTCGCCAAGCCTGATGCCGCTTACAGGCTTAGTCACGATGGATTACGTTAAGTACCTCGTGCTTATAAGCACGACAAACAAAGGTATACCTTTGACTCCGCTCGGTTTGGCGGTACGGGTAAAGTTGAAGAGATTGAAAATGCGATTCGGAAAATTTTCAAAGTTCTGTTCTTTAAACAAACGAGCTGTCGAAAACGGATCCGGAAATCTAAACAAACGTCTCATTGACGTTTATACGGAAGTAATATCCCCCCTTCCCCACCCTCCTTTGAGGTTTACGTTTGTTCGCTGTTAGAAGTTTATGCCATTCTAAAAATACTAATATTAACCCATTTTAAAAGCTCATTCTACTCTGAATGTACTTTCCTCAGAACGTGATATTCTTGCAAAGATTCACTAAAACCGCTGTTTACAATAGTCGCTCGGTCCATTAACGCCCAAAAATATCTTAGGTTAAGTCCGCTTAGGTTGCGAATCAGAAAGTAATTTTTGAACCGGTAAATATCTTTATTTGTATTCTTTATTCTGTATGAATGTCAGATTGTAAATATCATATAAATGTATTCAGAGTAAATATCTTATTCTGCATTTACGTTTGACTTGCTATTGGTGTGAAAGCGAGAACTGAGCCTTACGTTAGGTTAGATAATATTCCAAATAAGATTTGACCTTTCAAAATTGTAATATTTCTGTTTGTCTTTCCATCGGTAAGGTACTGATAGGCTAACTCTTAATATAATTTTGTGTGAATTAACATGAATAATTAGGTCTGTGATTTGTGAGAGTTTATGGTGACCAGCTCATCAGCCAATGAAACAAAACCAAATTTTATGGATCCATTCATTCGAAATACTTTGCATACCTGACATGGCACATACCTGGTGCTGTGCCAGAAATCTTGTCGAAGGAAAAGGGGGGGAAAGCATGGTCGGATGCGTCTGGCCTCAACATTATGCAGTATTTTAGGAGTTTTAACTGGGAGAATCCTTTGCCCTCTTGTAAAAACACTTCTCTCAGAGATGTTAAACATTCACGCTATCTAATCTTATTGTTATGTTCAGCACTTGTCATTAATTTAATTAAATACGTGAGTCATCTGCTCTTGATTCTTCGGTGAAACCTTCCGATTTTTGAGCTACCTATTCAAGTATGGATTGCTCAAGAGGAGACTAGAAGTGTCTTCTTCCGAATTGATTTAATGGTTGCCATGTTAGAGGGGTGTTGAAAATTAGCACTTGAAATTTATATTTAGTGTCAAAATTAGAAAAAATATTAAGCGCAACAAGTATTATTTTCCTCATTACGGAACAGTTTGAAAAAATACGTAGATGTGGGCATTTCATTTTTTTTTAAAAAGCAGTAAAGTCTTTTTTTCCAAAACTTTTAAGGGTTTTGCAGCATTTTCAACCGTTTTTCAGCAATCGCCGCTTTATCGATTTTTATTTTGCACATAGTAAGAGAACATTTTGTCAGTTTTTTTCTTTTTTTACGTTTTCGCAGTGCCACTCCAAGAAAAAGTCTTTTTTCTGTTTTTTTTCTGGGTATATCTACACGTTTTAAGCAACTTTTAAAATTAAAAAAAAGAACTTTAAAAAAGGAGAAAAAAAGCCGCACGGCAAAAAAAAAAAAAACTCTTATCTTACGATATGCTAAATGAAATCGATAAAATAGGTAACGGTTACGGTCACTGATGTCATCAAGTCCCTTAAAATTTTCGTTCCAAAAGATCTTAACGTTTCAAGATTGTATTTTAAAAATGCTTTTTTTTTCGTGTCTGCTTCGGAAAAGTTAATTGCAACTCTGTTTTTAAGAATAAATAAAAATCTGGGCAGCTAATATTTTAGATTAGAATCTTTCATCAGCGTCCTCTCTAACAACCACAGCCTTCTAATCAGATAGGAGGCAGACACCTGTGGTAGGCTCCTTGTCAGTCAAAATTAGTAGATTACCATATTTATTATTTTGAGCAGTATTTAATCCGCGTGGGGCTCGAGGCGCACTTAACGTTGTAGAGGACACATTTTCTACCTCTTTTCTTCCACTCAGGCTTAATTTTTTCAAGCATGACTTGTAGGATAGGTGAGGTGCAATGTATCTTGCGCAACTATCGCTCCGCGTGAATGTTAAGCCTTATGCGGCTTACTTCTCGCCAAGAAGCTGCATTAGGCATGTCAATAGATTAAGTGTCGTATTTATTGCTCCACTCGGCTTGGTGAGGGGGCCGAAGATTTTTTTTCCAGTTAAACTTTTTTTTTTCTTCTCTTGAATACGATTTATAACTGTTGTTGACTACGAGACCGAAAATAGAATATGTTCCTCATAGATTATAGTGTTTATCAGACGAACTATATGCAACGCATTCGCAATTGGCCTACTTTAGCATGAATTCGTAATTTTTCACTTAACAGTACAGGAATATTTCCTTGTTGTTTGTACAGATATTATCTTTGACAGTCCGCGAGACGACTGCGTTAAATGGCGCGTGTATCTAAAATCTTTCGGGCCGTGATTGCGGTCGACGGTTTAGCCAATCAGCGAGGAGTATCCCTGTTTTCTCGGAAAATCCACCAATGAGGAGGCGTATTGTCCGGACGAAATACAGCAGATAGATTTATGGATATAGGCTATTATAT
>Ga0058701_10000754_pt1 | contig 21734 bp, 6 predicted proteins | sample AgamicOrMae_FD_97039 | JGI IMG/M metagenome (GOLD analysis project Ga0058701, IMG submission 97039) | Agave microbial communities from Guanajuato, Mexico - Or.Ma.e | ecosystem: Host-associated > Plants > Phyllosphere > Phylloplane/Leaf | place: Guanajuato, Mexico | collected 2012-06-04 | reverse complement strand
GCAGCAGCAGCAGTGGGCGGCCTGCTCGGCGCGCGTGGGCCCCCACCTGAGCGTGCAGCTGATCAAGCAGAACCAGCTCATCTACGAGGCCGTCCACTCGGGAATGGCCAACTTCTCCTTCCTCATGGAGTCCTGTTTGCCGGGCGACTTTCTCGATCCGGCGCTACTCGCCGCCCTGCTGGACCTGCGCAGTCCGGTGGGCATAAGGGCGGCCATCTTCCTGGAGTGCGCCAACTTTGTCAACAGGTGCAACAGGGGCCAGTGGCCGTGGTGGATGCGCATGAGCTGGCAGCAGCAGGCGCAGCAGCCGCAGACTGTGTGCGGCGGCGCGTCAAGTGTGTGCACCTCGTCTGGTGCGCACCAGCACGCAGCGAATCAGGGCGCTGCGCTGCACCACAGGGGCAGCAATGCGGGCTTGCTACAGTCCTCGGCCACCAGCTCAAGCTCCAAGTACCGCAAGTCGAGCTCCATGCAGCGCACGGCGCGCAACAACACGCTCATGTACCGCTCGGCCGGGCGCGCCTTCTACGCGTGGGCCGAGGCTGTGGGCACGCGCCTCGAGGAGCTGCTGCAGCAGGAGGAGCTGCAGGAGGCCACCACTTTGGTTAACCAATTTGGCCAGCCAGCTCAACCTAATTGTGCAAACGACCAGCTTTCGAGCCAGCCGCACGCCAGCGCCAAGCTCAGCGACACTGAGGACTCGAGCTCGGAGCCGGCGGCCCTTAGGGCGTCCTGCACGAGCCAGGAGGAGCCCGGCGGCTCGCTCGACTTCCTGCAGCCCTCGATTGGCGGCGAGACGTGTCCCTTCGTGCTGAAGATGGCCGCCTGCCAGCTGCTCTTCGAGGTGACCACCTTTTTGCGCGAGACCTTCCGCTATTTGCCGCCCACCATTGTGCAGCACCAGCTGGTGGGCTCGAAGGCGGGCGACAAGCTGAGCTCCATCTACGACGTTTCGCGCGCCGTCACGGCAAACAGGCGCTGGAGCATGGCCCTGAGCAGCCTGGGCTTCGGCCAGCTGCCCGCCACCCTGAGCGCGCTCTCTTCCGGTTCCGGCTCGAGCGGGGCCGCGGGACAAGGGCCGGGAGGCGCCGGGGGGCACCTGCGCACGCCCATGGCTGCGGCGCCCATTCCAGAGCAGCCCGAGCGGCGCATCAGCTTCATCCTGCACGAGACGCGCGACGAGACGGACGAGTGTCTGGGGGCCGAGTCGGGGCGGCCTGAGGGCGCCCGCGAGCCTTCCGGCGGTCTGCAAACGGAAGTGGGCGCGGCGCCGCAGGGACTGGGGCTGGCTGGGGGCCGGCACTTGTCGCAGTCGAGCGCGTCGAGCGCGGTTGCGGTGGCGGCGGCCACTTTGTTGCGCTCGAGCGGCGTCCTCGACAGTTCGGCGCACCGGCGCAAGAGCATCAAGCTGAAGAAGTCGAGCGAGAAGGAGCGCGAGCGGCACGAGAAGAAGCAGGCCAAGTTTGCGCAGGACTTCGATGAGGAGACGGAGAATAGCTCGATCAGCGACGTGGGCGTGAGGCGCAGCGACTCTGTGCGCTCGCGCAGGCGCGTCAGCGGCATCAGCGAGCGCAGCGACACGAGCGACGCGCCTGCGCACCAGCAGCAGCAGCAGCAACAGATGCAACAGCAACACTTGCACAAGCAGCAGCAGCAGGCCGAGCTCAGCGGAAACGAGTCCTTGGGCAACGGAAGCGAGGACACCTTCGCGCAGGCGCCCCCCGGCGAGCCAGCGGGCGGCGCCGGCGGCCCCTCAGGTGCGGCGGCCGAGCGGCTGAGCGAGGCCGACGAGACGCGCATCATGTCCCACATGCCCTGGTTCAGAGCAATCCTCATGCTCAACTCCAAGATCGACTGCAACTGCACCCACTACCCAACGTGCGGCCGCTTCTGCTACAAGCTGCACCAGAACACCTGCAAACGGCTGGTCGCCTTCGTGCAGACCATCTACCAGGACCCCACGGGCGAGCAGTCGGTGGCCCAGCTGCTGCAGCGCCAACTGGCCCACCTGCTCGCCTGCGAGCCCACAGCCGCCCACAGCCAAACGGCCGCCACCGGAACCAGCTCCGAAGCGGCCACTTCCGCCGCCAGCGAGCTGGCCAGCGAGCAGGGCCTGCTGATGCCCGGAAGCGGTGGCGCCAAGGGGCCCAAGAAGGCCAAGGGCAAGGGTGGGCGCCAGGCGGAGCGGGCGGGCGCGCAGGCCACGCCCAAGGCGAGCAAGAAGGGCGCGGCGCAGCAGCAGCGGGCCGAGCGCGGGGCCACGCAGAGCGTGTGCGGCCCCGGCGGGACGATGTTCGGCGTGGTGGGCGAGGCGGCCGCGCAGTGGGCGGGGCGCCCGCCCGCGTCCGCGTGTCATGGAAATGCGCGCGCGAAGGAGCGCCATCTGGAGGAGGCGCAGATAGTCAAGTACTTGCGCTCCAATGTGAAGAGTCTGCTGCACTGTCCAATGGCTGCCTTCCTGAAGGGGGCGATCATTTTGGCCCGCGACAGTTTCCTCCAGATGATCCAATTCTCGTGGAACCTGCTCCTCGAGGATGATCAACAGTTGTCCCGCACAGCGGCCGTCTGTTTCATCATAAGCTCCATCAAGTGTCCCCACGAGGCGGCCAAGCTGCTGATCGACGAGCTGCAGTCGGGCGACGCCTCGCGCAAACTGGCCGCCATCAACAAGTTCTACGTCGTCTGGGAGGCAAGATACCAGTGCTGGCCCCGCCTTGAGGATGGCGCCTTCGTCCACTTCAAGATGGCGCCGCCCTCCATCGAGTTCACGCTGCCCTCGCCCAAGATCGCCCACGAGTCCAGCCCGGTGGTGGACCCACCTTGGATGCCGCGCAAGACGAGCAACGTCGAGGAGGTGACCATTGGGCAGGACCAGACGGTGCAGAAGAGCTTCGTGACGGCCACAAAGACGCGCCGCAAGCAACAGATCGAGCTGGTGACCAAGGCGCTGCGCGAGAAGCACGACAAGCTGCGCGAAGACCGCGAGAAGTACCACATCACGGCCGTCCCGGTGACTCTGTACGCCGCCTTCGAGCCCACCTTGGGGCCCCAGGCGAGCGGCGCCTCGGGCGCCCTCGCCGACGAGAGCGACGGCGCCGGCGGGGCGGCCGCGGGCGTGGGCGTGGGCGGTCCGGGCGGAAGTGGCGGCGTGGGCGGCGGCCCCAGTGGTGCGGGCGGCCCAGGGGCGGGAAGTGGCGGCGCGGGCGACGACGAGCAGCAGGAGAACAGGGCCCTGCTGCAGATGAAGGCGGCCCAGGCGCTCTTTCCCACCTGCCTGTGCCAGGCGGCCATCGTGATGATCAACCTGCTGGACGACCCGCGCGTCACCTACGAGGGCTCGGCAGTGTACGAGATCGCCAGCAAGGTCATCTGGTCCTGTCTGGTGGAAGATCCGGCGCTCTTTTTGCGCTACTTCTTCGAACGACTGACAAGACAAAATCAGAGCACCATCTTCCAGGTGCTGCGCCGCCTCATCCGCTTCATGCCCCGCCTGCCCCCCCAGGCGGCCTACACTCTCTACAACTACCTGATCGGCTTCATCATCTACTACATCCGGTGCCCCTGCGAGAACAGCCAGAAACTGATCGCCGACACACTGTCTGTGCTCTGCTTAGTGGTGCCCTCAGTGCACGGCCTCTTCCTCAAGGACTTGAAGCAAATTTTGCGCAAGGAACAATGCGACCACAATCTGCTGATCACTGCCAATGTGCCCAGCGCCAAAAAGATCATAGTCCATGGCTCAGACTCCAGCGGAATTCCATCGCAATTTCCCATCGACGAATCCACCCAATTCTACCACATTCTGCTCGACTCTTTGGAGTTTTTCGGCATCGAAAAGGACAAACAAAACGAGTACTTCCTGATCGATGTGCGCACCAACCTGATGCACAATCTGCACTCCTACGTGCGCGACTACTACTCCTTCAAGAGGTCGCAGCATCCCCAGTTGCAGCTGATCAACATGGAACCCGGAAGAGCCTTCGACATCTTGCAGCGCCAGGAGCTGATCAACCAATTTCTCGAGTCGGGCAAGGTGTCCATGTCACTGTCAATCGTCAAGTCGTCCCATATGGCAGTCCAAAGGGTGCTCTTCCTGCACGAGGAACTCATGAAACTGCCCACCTTTCCCCGGAAGGCGCTCGAAACGAACTTCAGCCTCTTCAGGGGCCCTCTGGGCCACCAAGTGTTCAGCATGGACCGCATCCACAAGACCTGCTGGGTGCAGGTGATTGCCCGCATGTTCGAGCTAACCTCTGGCTTCTTCCTCCAATTGGGCGACATTCAGCTCTTCCTCAATGCAGTGAGCGGCATCTTCGTCCTGCACTGCGAGGAGGCCTCCGTCTCAAGACTCTGTCTGGCCACCTTCATCAACACCACCCACCAATTCAAGAGCATCTTCGCCACCGACGGATTCATGCCCATCATGGCCACCATAGTCCAGGTGTACAGCAACCACCAGAACAACCAGCTGCTCTGCCGAAGCATCGAGTTCGTGTGCAAACAATTCTACATCATGCACAGGAAACCCTTTTTGTTGCAACTCTTTGGCAGCGTAGCTTCCTGTTTGAACACGGTGGAAATCTTGCAGCAAAACTATCAGACCAGCTCGCCCATAGGAATGAACCAGCAGCAGTTTGTGAGTGCCGGAAGTTACAGCAGAACGAGCATTTTGACGGGCGGAAGCTCGCCCTCGGTGGTGCTGGATCCGAACAGAATATCGCCCAGCGCCTTTTTCAAGCTGCTGCTCTCCCTTGAGAAGGCCTTCAAGGACCCGCTGGACATTCTCGAGCTGGTGGACGCCGAGAAACCCCTGAAGGCGGTGGACTTTTGCTACCAGCAGGACAAGGAGTCCATAGAGATTTTGGACATCATCAGCTTGTGTGTCACTGTCACTGCCTACGCTTCGGAGTCGCCTCGTTCCACCCAAATGCTGATCATTCTGGAAAGCGTGGTGCCTCTCTACATGAAGTATCTGCAGGCCAACTCGTCGAAAAGGGCCGGCCAGTCGACCGGAAAGCAGGCCCACAAGGACGAGCTGCAGAAGATCCAGAGCATCTCCATTTGCATCCGAACGCTCATCATCAACTGCGAGGGTCTCACCAGGAACTTCAGCGGCCCTCTGCCAGCCTTCGACTTCCGCTCCTCGAGCATCAGGCGCACTAATCCCTCTGGCTCGCGAGCTTCCGCAGCTGCCAGCAAGCCCACCGCAACCACCAACCCTATGGACCTGTACAACGACGAGCACAGCTGCACCGGCCCAGAGCTAAGCGCGCGCGCCCCCAGCTCCAAGACCAACGCCGCGAGCGCGCCCCCCAAACAGGCCACGTTCGCGGCCGGAAGCGGCGGCGGCGGCGCGGGCGGCGCGGCGGGCGGTCCGCGGGGCCCCAAGGGCGCGCCCGCGGGCGGAAGTGGCGGCGGCACCACTGCGGGCGGTGTGGGAGGCGGAAGTGGAGTTAATGGAGCTGGAGGAGGAAGTGGCGGCGACGAGACCGAGTTGACGCGCGGCGAGTTCATCGTGCCCCGCGACACGCTGCTCAACTTGGTGGCCGAGTTTCTGGCCCTCTCGACAGGCCGTCTGGTTGAGTCGGCCAAGAAGTACGTGGAGCTGCACCAGAAGCACTCGTCGTACGAGCTGCTGGACGTCAAGTCGCACCTGCGCCTCGCCGAAGTGGCCAACAGTCTGCTCAAGTTCGCCTCCACCGACCCCTCGGTGATGGCCTGCCGGGGGCTTATTAGGTACATGAACGAGATTTTGCCCAACACAGAGTGGCGCCAGGAGGCCATCCGGCCGGCGCTCATCATGATCCTCAAGCGCCTAGACAAAACGTTCAACCGGATCGCCAAGAAGAACTGGGTCCGCCGCAACACAGACTGGGAGGCGGCCAAGCAGCTGCTCAAGGGCGCCTACCTCACCTTCATCAAGCACCCCTACATAGTGCACCTCCCTCACCTAAAGTCCCTCATCAGCTGCTGCCAGAACATCATCATGAACGAGGGCAGTCTCTTCGCGGGCGCCTCCACCTCGCTCGCAGCCTCGCCAGCCAGCCTCTTCGTGCACAATCTGGCCATTTCGGCCGCCGGAAGCGCCGCCGGAAACCCCTCGCCTCTGGGCGCCGGCGGCTCGTCGTGCGCGGGCGGCCCGCCGGCGCCCGCCGGAAGTCCGGCCGCGTGCCCGCCGGGCGGGCTGCAGGCGGGCGGCCAGGCGGGCTTGTTGTTCGCGCAGCAGCGCGACTCCAGCCGCCAGTCGCCCGCCGCTTCCTCCGAGCACCAAGCGGCCGGCCCCAGTCAGCAGCAGACGGGCGCGCTCGCCGGCGGCGCCGTGTCCATGGCCGAGCGGCTGGCCAGCGCGAGCTCGCTAAGCGCCTCCACCAGCCAGGGCTTCAACTCGGTGACCATCCGGCTGATTGCCATGCAACTGTTGCAAACGGGCGACACCCAAACGCTGGAAAGCTTCATTGGCAATTCGATGAACACGCCCGAGAAGCTGGAATCCCTAATGCTCAACCTAGTCTATCCAATGTGCATTAGGGTGTGCAGTGGGGCTCGCGAGGCGCCCAAGCTGCGCCCCTGCGACATCATGTTCATCCTGAACACTGTGCTCGGCCTGCTGGCGCCCCAATCGGCCTCGAGCAAGAGTTGCTCCTCGCAGGCGAGCTCGCCCAAGTCGACCACCACCGACGCCTCCCAGTTCATCCTCTCCAAGATCACCACCACCATTGGAAGCACCCAGACGGGCGCCACCGCGCTGGGCATTGTGAGCGGCGCCGGCGGCCACTCGGCAACCAGCGCCCACCATCCAACAATGCAGCAGCACCAAGAGAGCCTCAAGATCGGTTTCCTGGGCCTGAAGATCCTGTGCGTCTGCTTCGAGGGCCAGCTGGCCAACGAGTGGGTGCGCATCTCGCGCGTCATCAGGGATCTCGCCCTGGCGCCCGGGCAGCCCAGCGGCGCCCTGTGGGACTTCCTCGACTTCGTGGCCACCTACCGCTTTCCCGTCTTCGTGCTCCTCGTGCCCACCATTCGCTGCCAGCTCGCCCACAAGATCCAGGCCGCCGAGCCAACTTCCTGCGCCCCTTCCTGTGAGACTGTTCCCGGCAGCTCGCAGCTACAGTATCAAGCCGGCCAACAGCAGCAGCATCAAGCCAGCCAACAGCAACAGGTAGTGGTGAGCAATGGCGGCCACGCCCTCCAGTGTTTGCGCATGATCGAGGCCAAGATCAGGGGGCCCACGCAGACGGCGTCGCGCAGCAAGTCCTTCTCGTTCGTGTCGCTGACGGCCGAGCTGCGCATGCTCAAGGAGCACCTAATCGCCAAACGCAAACAGATGCTCGAGGGCGAGCGCCACTGCAACCAGCTGGCCGCGGGCGGCCCGCCAGCCGGCCAGCAACTGTCCGCCGCCGCCAGCTCCTCGGGCTCCACGGGCGCCGCCTCGGCCGGGGCCGCCCCAGGCCAGTGGGGCGCCGCTTCCGGGCAGCCGGGCGGCGAGTGGACGGCCGCCAGCGACCACCCGCTGACCGCCTACCACCGGCTGAGCGCCGCCATCGCCTCCTTCACCACCCAGGCCGGCCAGTGCAGACAGTCGGCGGGCGGCGCCACTGGGCACCCGCTGGGCACTGGCGCCGCACTCAAGGGGGCCGCCTGCTTCGCCGCCCAGCTCGCCACCTCGACGCCCATCTCCAACCTGGGGGGCACTCAGCAGCAGCAGCAGCAGCAGCAAGACGCCACTGGCCAGCCCTCAGCTCCAATGGCTGGCCAGCCGGCCGGCCGCCTCGAGACCAGCCAGAGCTCCATTCGGCTCTCGGCGGCCAAGAGCCGCGAGGAGGCCAGACGCGTGATGAACACCATCCTGCGCAGGACAAGCTACCCGCACAACCAGCCCGTGCTCGAGCCCACAGGCCAGCCCCAGTCTCACGCGCACCCGCAGACCAAGTCGGGCGCCGCAGAGTCTTGCGCGGCTGGCTCCTCTTCCGGCGCAGAGGCGCTCGCTGGATTGGGCTCGGGCTCGCACCAAGACCACCACCAGATTATCATGGACCCCGCCATGCTGATGGCCGCCTTTCCGGCGCCCAGAAGAGTGAACACGGCCGGCTCGGGCATCCTCAAGCAGCTCGTGCAGACCATCGACCGACAGAACGACCTGAAGCAAAAAGGGATCCAGCAGCAGCAGCAAGAGCAGCAAATGGGCGCCGAAAATCCATGAATTTTGGAGAATGTACGGACCAAACCAAGCGCCGCTTGGTCTAATAGTTGAATGGTTGCTAGTTCAAGTCTTACGGACAGTTAGAGAGTGTGTCCAATTCATAAGGTTGCCCCGGTTTTACTTGTACCTAATTGAACGGTGAACTAGTCAACTAGTTCATTGTAGTGACGAACAAATATTCCAACATAGAAGGGATTCCTTTGCACCTCAAGCCTTGTTGTCTGATTCGGGCCAGTCCTCACAGATTGGCCAGTCAGATTGAGAATAAATCCGACGATTTTTTGACGACTAGCTCACTCTTGTGCTAACAATTTGTCCATTTGCGCCTGATCAGTGATCACTGATCAGCGATCACAAGCCTTTCTCAGTCTGCGGCCGCAGAAAACCGCCAACGCTATAAAGCGCGGCCGCTTTGCCACACGTGCTTTCCTATGCAGCGCGTGAGATGGGTGCTGCTGGTGCACTGTGGCACGTGACTTATCGACGGCAACTCTCACTCGACTGTAGAGTCTAGAGTCCAGACTCTACAGTGTATAGTCAATCTGTGTTTGATGCCCTGCAAGATGAGCCGCGTCCAATGATCGACGGACCATATTTAAACAGGCCAGATTTAGGCAGGCCGGATTTAGCCAGGCTAGACTTAGACGGCCGATTCTAAGACATTGTGCAAATTTCAAGCTTCCTTCGAGACTCCAAGACACACGATGATCGGACTAAAGGGCTACACCCAAGGGTCAACAAGTGCCTAGTTTAATTCTCTTCTCTTGCTGCTGGCCACAAGGCTGCTCGGAAAGCTTGCAGAGCCCATTCGAGTTCTCCATTGCCTTCTTGTCGGCCTTCGCGGTCGAGTTACCGGCCGCCGAAGTGCCTAGCTCGTGGTACCTGTACCGCGGTTGGCAGTAGAACTCAGGCACTGGCTGGACAGTTATAGGTATGCTCCAATGCTCGTCTCCCTCTTGGTCCAGAGAGTGCGAGAATTTTGCCCTGTATTTGCGGCGAAACTGGTCCACTATGTCGCGCAACTGCTCCAAACTGGTGCACTGGCCGAGACCACTTCGAAGCGAGGCGTTGTCCTCTATGGCTAAGCAGCGGTGAAAGAGCTTGAATATGTGAGATTTGGCCATGCCGGCGGGAATTGGGTATTTCTCCACGTAGTCCAGATATTTGTCGGCCACCTGCCAGGCGGGCGGGTGCACGTTGTGGAATAGGGCCGGATTGTACAAGTTTCCCTCGGCCGTCATGACTGCGTCTGCATTTGTCGTCTCCAAGCATAGCTCGGCGTCTCTGAGCGATTGGATGTTGCCATTTGCTATCACAGGAATGTTCACATTGTTTTTCACCTCTTTTATATATTTCCAATCGGCCAGGCCAGTTTTACAGCCTCTCTGTTCGCGAGTTCTTGCATGAACTCCAATGAAAGTGCAGCCAGCTCGTTCCAACATCTGCCCATATTGGACAGTCTTTTGCACATCATCGAATCTTCTAATCTTACATGAAACACCTAATGATTGTTGGTCGAGATTATTGCGCAATTTGGTGACCATTTCACTGATAAGTTCCCAATCGTCCTGGAGATATGCTCCATAGTGTCCGCGTCTCGCTATCTCTTGGGGGCAGCCCAAGTTTATGTCTATGGCATCACACTGGTCCTTGACATGATTGGCCGCTTCGAGGAGGGTTGTGGCATTGTTGGCACAGAATTGTACAAAAAGAGGTCTATCTTCTGGACATGTGGAGAAATTCTTCTGCCGGTACTTCTTTTGGCTGGCAAAATTTGCAGCATGAAACATGGGCGTGTAGGCCGCTTGACATCCGTACTCTCTGCTTAACATCCTCCATGGTAGTTCACTATGATCGACCTAGATTATGGATTGTAACAATAATAGAGACTAGAATTAATATCTTGCACGCATAGGAACCAATATCAACATGGCCAAGTTACCTGGCAGCTACTCACCATGGGGGCGAGAATGAATTTGGGAGCACCTATGCAATCATTCCAGAATTTCCATGAGTCCATCTCACCTTGTTGAGAGGTGATAATTAAAGATTCAGGTCACTGGATTCAAATAGATCATAGTTGTACCAAATTCAGGCCCTTGCGTTTTCAGGTTTGGTCGGCGAGTGTGTTCGCGCATTTCAAGTCAATGCATCGATCGACCAGCAAAACGGCACCGCATTGGACATCTTGTCGAGCCTCGTGGTGCAAGAGAAACCTCTTCGCTCTTGTTCGAAGGCGTCCAAACTTTCAATGATTTTTCTTCAATAACTATCAAACTATTAAAGACACTTTCACTTGCCACAGATTGGCAGGCTATCTCTTTTGCATGGTAACCTCAACTTAGACAATTATGCTTAGGATATCTATTCAGTCAGCAAAAGCTAAGCCTTAGTTTAAATTGCATACCGGCTATTTCCTATGCCAGTAGGCAACATGGCGACCACAAGATCAAAAACCAGTATTCTCAAGTCGAACTTGAGCCCAACCTCGACCCTCTTCGAGTACCCTCCGTCGCCGGACGAACTAGAGCCAGGAAGAAGTGTGATAAGTTTCACGAAGCACGATTTTAAACAACTCCAGCCATGTAAATATCTCAACGATACCATCATCTATTTCTTCATGCAATATTATCTCGATCATCATGTTGCGGAAGAAATAAAACGTAACATTCACGTATTTAATAGCTTTTTTTTCTCCAAGATAAGATCAATCCATTCGAAGAAGGAAAGTGAGCCATCCTATGAATTTGCTTCTAGATGGTTGAAAAATGTCGATATATTTGAGAAAGACTTTCTCATTATTCCTGTCTGTGAAAAAGATCACTGGGTGCTTGTCATCGTTTGCTACCTAGACAAACCTCCTCAAAGGGAAACAAATCTCCTCCAGGATAAAGATCTCTATGCGCCCACTGTGATTGTGTTGAATTCTTGTAGGGGTTTGGCGCCGCCAGTTAAGAAGAGTCTCAGCCAATTTCTAACGAAACAATGGCTCCAGGAACGTGGAAGTCAGAGAAGATTCACCATCCATAGTGCAAAAAAATCCGGTCTAAGACTTATATTTCCAGACTTGCCTCAGCAGAAGAATAGCTATGATTGTGGGGTTTACATTCTAGGCTACTTTTATTGTTTCCTCAAAAATCCACGCCAGTCATATATCAGCATGTTCAGGGGTAAAAGCATGCGAAACTGGTTCATATATAACAACCTTGATATTTCTCGCGAAAGGAGAAAGATGTTGACCTTTGTGAGGAACAGGGTGACAGAATGGCAAGAGAAGACAAATGGAGGACTAATGAAGGTCGATGCCAACGGTAGGCAAGCCCAGCCAGAGGTCCACTTGATAACCTCGAAGTCTGACGACGATGACTCTTCGATTGATTGTATCGAAGAGAGGAAAGCGGTTGAGGTTGTGAAACAAATTGATGCGCCCTCGCCAAACTCGAGAGCCAAGAGTAAGGTAGCAAGGCAGACCTTACCTGAGGATGCGGAAACTGCTAACAGTGCAAGAAATCGGCGTGGGACTATAGTGATAAATTAGATTACATCCAATAAAGAGTGACCAAGTGCTCAAATGAGTTTAACGTATATAATTGAATGGCTGATTCAGTCTCTTGTGCTCATGCAGACTGTCTGACGTGGTACCTCTGATGTTTTTCTCCAACGGTTCCATATAGACGTCGGCATAGAGCTCATCCAATCCAATTTCGGCATCTGTCTTCGCCTGACTAGTAGCCTCATCCACTTCAGCTCGAATCTTTGCCTCCATCTCTTTGCACTCGTCGGCTGTGGCGAGATTGGAGGTTATGAGCTTATCCTTGAAGGAAGTGATAGGATCACGACGCTGTCGGACCTCGGCCACTTCATCGCGGGTTCTATAACTTGTACCAGGGTCGGACATCGAATGCCCAAAATATCTGTAGGTTGCCATCTCCAGAACCAAGGGCCCCTTACCTTGGCGGCAATAGTCACGAGCCCATCTGGTAGCTTCGCGAACAGCTAGCACATCCATACCGTCTACCCAAATTCCAGGCACATAGTCACCACGAGTGAAATAATCGGTGCTTGCCGAGGCACGCTCTACGCTGGTGCCCATTCCAAAACCGTTGTTCTCACATACAAATATTGCAGGTAGATTCCATAACTTGGCCATATTAAAGACCTCGAAAACTTGTCCCTGATTAGCGGCTCCATCACCATAGAGGGCGACACAAACTTGATCTAGATTTTGATATTTGATGGCTAAGGCTATGCCCGCCCCAACTGGCACCTGTGCTCCGACTATTCCATTGCCTCCAAATAAACCCGGTCGATACAAATGCATTGATCCACCTTTTCCCCTCGTTGTACCTGTAGACCGTCCAGTTAGCTCTGATAGTACTTCTCTCATGGTGGAACCTCTCGTAAGTGCCCAACCATGGACCCGGTAAGCGGATATCACCTGATCATCTCTTGTCAGTGAAGAATCCATTCCAACGGCGACGGCCTCCTGTCCCGAGTACAAGTGACAGAAACCTCGAATTATCTTCTCCTTGTATAAACTATTTGCAGAAGCCTCCATGCGCCTGATCCTAATCATGCTTTTCAACATCTGAAGACCATCTTCCCTCGTCAACTCGACCTCCGTGGATGGACCCGATTCTAGTTTGTGAATTTTGAAATCCCTAATAGAAAACTTGCTAGATACGTTGGTGCTCATGCACCTAATGAATCGGTTGGAAATCATTCTGGTAGATGAATTTGCTCAAGCAATAGGTCAGTATCAACAATGATGATAAAACTATAGAATGGTTGAATAACACGGCCTCATGCCGAAAATAAGGCTCATTTGTTTGCAAGACAAGCGACGAGCGTTAGTTTGTGTCGATCGGTAGGGAGTCTAGTCCGAAACATGCAGAGAGGCCCGACTTTCGGTTCGCTCACTTTGCGATTGTCTTTGTACACAAGAGCAAGGCGCTTTCCCGCAGATATCGTGAAGGCGTGGTTTCTGCCCGCAAGCCCGAGGGGCAAGACCACGTGAATTATGATTGCCTACAGTTCAACACTAAACCCTTCCTCGCCCGGATCCCATAGTCTCAAACACTAGGATCTGGTCTGTGCGCAGATCGCCGATAACCTCTTGATAGTTTTCCTCTCTCTTCCCGTTGGGACCAGATTGAATTCCGCATGAATTCTATATGCAGACTTCGTCTTCCCGGGCTCCCTCGCTTGGAGAGACTCAATAGAGTCGAGATTTTCTCGCCCAAATCGAGTGGTTTCAAGGCCACAAATTAGGTGCAACCGTAAGTCTTCTCGTTTTCTCTCTGGTTTCAAGAGTGAAAGAGGGGAGGTCGATTGAAACATCAACGACCCTTTCCCAGAGCGTAGGCCCGAATTCTATGTTGACAAGGGCCATATTTATCAGTCGGATCATGATTAATAGCCTTTTTAGTAGCATCGCGTGTGTCCTCCAAACGCTGATGCTGTTGCTTAGTAGCATATGTAACTAATGCTGTTATCAAAAGCGATTCAAACTTTCTGTTAACCATCCCCATCTGTGCCGGGTGCTGTGGCGACATTCGCTTTTTACAAACTGATGACTCGATCTGATGGCCGTCAAGCTTAACTGATCGATTCGAAGACTAAACCTAATCAAGTAAGAAGATAAGTTATCGATTTTTGCTGGGACATTTTAATTCTCAAAGTTGGTGTGACATTACCTCGACCAGCTATGTTTCCATCCCAAGCGTTCAATCCCATCATGTGGTGCCAATATACTACCCTTATGGGGCTCTCCATCAGCCTCCTACTACTGCTGATGCGATCTCATGGTTCTGGATCTCATGGTAAGTAGATGCTCTAGTGAGAATCGTAGAAGAAAAATTTCACAAAATTGAGCTTGACTTACAGTACAACGTCAACATGTCTCGTTCTTGAAACATATCCCGCAATCTTCAGAGCGCCGCCGACCGGACAACTGTATCAACGTCAATGGATCAGTCGATAAGATTGTTTGCGTTTGCAGCGAGAATAGCTGCGATTGGTTGGAGTATGAGTTCCCTACTATTTCGAGCTGGGGACACTTGGTAGAGACCACCAAGTTGGGCGAGCGCTACAAGATAACTAATCTACGATTCAAGATGTCGGCAAGATCGAGAGGGCGCTCAATTGATCGAGGAATAAATGTTGAGATTGACTTGAACAAAAGGTACCAAAGTTTCCTCGGCTGGGGTGGTGCCTTCACTGATGCTTTCGGCTACGTTTTGGGCGGCCTGTCGGACGTCACTCAGGGGACCTTGATGAAATCCTACTTTGCGCAGGATGGACTGAGGTACAACTTCGGTCGGGTTCACATCGGAGGCTGTGATTTTTCTCTTAGAAACTACAGTCTCGACGATCTGCCAGACGGGCAAGTTGACTACAATCTGACGAAGTGGTCGTTGGCCTATGAAGACTACCACTATAAGATCCCTGTGATAAAAGCAGCGCAGAAGCTCAGGAGATCACATGCAACTGATGATCTCAAACTATACGGCTCCTCCTGGTCACCGCCAGCCTGGATGAAGGACAACCACAACTTGGTTCGGGGCCACCTGATAGATGATCCAAAGATCTACCAAGCTTACGCCGATTATTTGGTCAAGTTCTACCTTGCCTACAGGGAACAGCTGGGATTTGACTTCTGGGGTGGCACTGTGCAGAATGAGCCAGGTGGAGCCTTCTTTCCGGGCTACTATTTCAACAGTTTGGAGCTAGGCGTCAGACAGACACAGCTGCTTGTGGGCCAGTATCTGGGTCCAACTTTGGCTCGCAATGGATTCACCAAGGACAAGTTCAAATTGATGATTGGCGACGATGTCCTTGGCCTCATCAACTACTTGGTTCCAGCTATTATGGCTGACAAGGATGTTCAAAAGTACATTTCTGGACTAGCCTTCCACTGGTACGCAAGCGGCTGGCAAGTTCCCTACGATATGCTCGACGAGTGTGCTGAGCAAATTTCCGATAAGATAGACTTCCTTCTGATGACCGAGGCTTGTGCCGGATGGAAAAAGTGGTTGGAGGTACCGGTTGATTTGGGAAGTTGGGATAGGGGCGAGTCGTATGCTGTCGACATCATGCAAGATGTTCTACGCAACTCGTCAGGTTGGGTCGATTGGAATCTCGCATTGAGGATGGACGGCGGGCCGAATTGGGCAAACAATACTGTTGATAGCCCGATTATTGTCAACAAGGAGGCAAACGAATTCTACAAACAACCAATGTTCTACGTTCTCGGCCATTTCAGTCGATTCTTTTTGCCAGGTGCCATTCGTGTTGAGACAGAACCGTCCACTGGAAACTTTGAGGATCCTTTCATGTTGGTTGCCGCGCTGAATCCGAAAGAGGATGTCTTAGCGGTGAATGTGCTCAACAGACACGATCATCCCATCAAGATCAATCTGAACGTGAAGAATACACCAGGAAATCCAAACTACACTCTTAACGACTTGCAGCTACAACCAAGAAGTATCAACACGATAACATTGAAATTATAAGTTCAAAAGAGACTAAAATTTTCATGTCTATTGTCCAGGAAACGAGAGTTCACTTGCTTGTAATCGATTCCTTTGCAGTTTAATCCTTACCCCTAAGGCTAGCTGATGATGATGTCCGTTGCTTACGCTGTTTCCAGGCAGCATCCCAATTCCTTCTCGGCTAAACTGAGGGGAGACTCCATGGAACCTGATACATTTCGTTCAATGTTTTCATCAATCCATAGTGATTGTCTTAAGCTAAAAACCTTGTTAGGCGCACCAGAGAGACTCAAGTATCAAAAAGCGGGTCTATCTTACACTTGTCAGCGCTATCCGAGCCAGGAGAGCAAGCTACACTCTCTGCTTGTCACGCGTTCCAAATTTAATCAAGGCACTCTTACACACATCTGGTCCAAGTGTAAGCAATTAAGCCAAAGAAATTGATCTCGATGTTTATTCTTACATGGTGGACTTAGGCTCGTATTTATTATGGCCGGCTGCTTGTTTGAACTCCGAGGTTCACCGCAAAGTTTATCCAACATCAGTTGGCCACAGGCTAGCAAGGCTCGAGCTAATTGTCACCTAAGTCAACAAGTGGTCTAGTCGAGATGGGAATCACTGATCAAGATACTGTCGCTGAATTTCGTCAAGCTGAGAACTTAAAACCTGGTCAACAAAACTCGACTTCAAAGCTTCCTATTCAGATAAGTCAAGTTATTGATTTGACGGACAAGCCAATTAGGTTGAAGCGCGATGAAATAGGCTGGTCGAGAGTCCGAGCCAACGCCTCAAACTGCATTTGTTGTTGTTGTAATAGTTCCATCACCCTCGTCACTACAAACGAATCCTATATACTCGATCATATACCGTTGGACGACATCAACCATGCAGAGGCTAGCCATAATCTCAAGTATCTTGCCCTATCTAATGATTCGAAAATAGCTGTGATAGACCTTGTTAATCAGGAAAATATAGAGGACCAATCGAGAAAATGGATCGCTCCGAACAAGGCCAATGGAGGCGAAGCCATCTGTCAGAATTGCAATTCTGACGCTAATCAGAGGATAAAGAGATCGACGAAAGGGGATACGAGATTCGTGAACATCGCATCATACGGAGTCACTATGCAAGACGTACTCTTTTGGCGCTGGCTTGACGAATCAACATTAGCAATCCTAACACTGAGCTCACTATATACCTGCTCTCTATCTCAACCCCAAATTAATCATCCTGCAATGAATGCCCTTGATAAGAGGACCCGACTACTGTCCATGGAGAAAGTATGCGATTTGGATGATGATCTATCGTTCTACACGCAAATCACAGACGTTCAAAGGGATCTTTCAGCAAATTACTACGCCATATCAGGTCTATACAGAGTGGATCATCTCAGAAAACTGATGGGACAAACTGTGACCAAAAGAGAAAAGACGAGAAACATCAGCATCTCGTCGCCTCTCGCATCCCCCCAGTTCAGCATGGGTATGCGGCCAAGCTTCGGCTCTGTGCCTAGTAGGCTATCTCAGCTAGTCAACACTGACCATTCTTTTGATAGCACTGGGTCCGAAAATCTACAGGAGTCTTCTAGTTGGAGAAGAACAGCTGTAGATCCAGCTATCCATCTGCCTAAGTCAATCTTGATGTTGACAAATTATGAAAACGATTCCATCCAAGGGATTGTCCAGATACACTGCCGCATGCGAGAGTGCTCCCAACTTATATTGGCTCATGCGGTTGCATATACGACAGAATTCCCGGATGGAAGTGGAAAAGTTAAACTGGTTGTTGCGGAGAAATTGGGCAACAGGTCGCGGGTTCAATTTGTCGACATGGCAGAGGATGTTACGTCTTACTCTCCTGGTCGTCATGCTTCACAATTGATTGATTTCGATGACGGCCCAGATGGAAGCGAGTTTCCAATTTCGATCATCTGCGTTCACCAAGATACGAATCATCTCGCCATGATCACAACCAAATTTGGCCAGTTGATTGTGTGTAGTGTTAGGCATGAGACAATCTTGTTCACAACTAGGATTGTGTCTGATATCGTTTCTGGAGTTGTTATAGATAGTAGACCCAAGGGTTTGATGGTGATTTGTCGTAATGGGCGTGTGTTATCGGTTCATTTCGATTCATCTAGGTTGGCGCAGCTGGCCGAGGAGAGCAAAAAAAAGTTACGTCACATATCATCTTGCCAGAGCTTCCTGTGCGCGTCAGGCGAGCATCCTGATTTAGAGTCCAAAGAATCGGACACCAAGACCATAACTAGCGATGAGAAGGATAAACATTCGAGCTCGAATCTCTATAGCCCTGCAACTGATGATGACAAGCATAGCGAGATGAGTCCATCTCTCGATAACGGCCTCAATATACTTATATCAACGAAGTTATGAAGCTTATTTGATTCCTATGAAACTTTGTGCATATCATCAAAATCGGCAATATCGACATATCTCTTTATCCTGAATTGTGAGGACCCGGCGCGAATCGCCATTTAACTGTTGGTGTCCTACCTTGTGATTGCAAGCACGATCAGACTAACTGTAGTGAATAAAAATCCTGTAAGATTGTTGCTGTTGAATTCATCGTATTTGGAGCAATATCAATACTGAGATGGAGATTTATGGGAAAATTTGCACAAAGTTGCTATTCCCAGACCTGTACTCTTGTACTTGTCACCTGTTTGACCGTCAATTAACACTTCTTTTGTTTAGGTGAGAATGCAAGGCTTCAACTGGCGCTTGAGTAGCTCTCCAATTCGATTGCATCGAGATAGCTCCTTTGAAGTTTGTTTACTCCAACTTGAGTCTAGTTGCACTTGAAAAAGATAAGACGGACAGCGAGAAGGAGGAAAGGGGGATTGTTCAAAACTTGTTGTTGTCAGTTGTCTGTTTGTTGGGAGACCAGACCAGGAGCTGATAAGTGTTCTTTCAGATTTACAATCCGCCATCTGGACGATTATCCTCTCGATGTCCCTTCGTGGAGCTAAGCTCTGGCCCGCAAAATCGTTGCTTACCATAGTTTTTGGCTCTATTTTTAACCATTTCCTTGGTTGATCCTAACTTGTGAGCGAATATCCGTTATATAATCTCTCGTATTGACCATGCAATGTTGCGCCCTCAAGCAAGCAACCCACAGCAGAGTGATTCAGCAGGCCAGGCAGGCTTGGCAGCAGAAATCTTAGCGCACGCGTTAAATCACGCGCTTCTATTCAAGGCAACAGGCTGCTAAGCTTGCTAAGCTAACCAGCGGCCCGGCAGCTCGACATTGAAAGCGGTCTTGATTATCCCCACCCTCCTGAAAGCTTGGCCAAATACTTGAACGTGAAAAATTCTTTCATAACAAGAAAGACTGCTCACAGATAATGAAGGATGAATCAACTCGCACATACTTCCACCAAGGGCGAAATGTAAATGTGTCTGTGAGTTAGTTAGTTAGTTAGCAGGTTCACTTGTAACAGAAGGGGGGCAAAACGAGGAGAGAAAAATTAAATCCCCTCGCTTCTAACAGAACAATAATGGTTCACTAGCGGTCTCGGTTGAGCGTTTGTTGTTGTTGCTGTTACTATTTGTTTGAAAGGAACCAGTGCTAAACTTGAATAAGGAACTGGAGGAAGAGCAGAGCTAGAGTGATAAACATCTTCAGGCAAAGCCTGTGAAAGCCAACAACAGGTAGTTGGCGGGCACAGAAGCGGGGCTCTTGGCTGAACGAATTGGCCAATCGTGATTCAATGAGAGGACACATCAAAGGAAAGGGAAACGGATAAGGATGTGATCCCGCTTTGAGGGTAGAAGGAGAGAGACAGAAAGGGAAAGAGGGAGAGACCTATTTTAAGTCAGACGAGGTAGTGTGCACGAGCAAGAAGTGGCATAGCAGTGAAACAGTGCCCCAATGTCAAGCGGGCACAGTGAGAGAAGGTGAAGTAGTGGAACGGTGCTGGTAAAACATAACAAGGAAGGAGAGAGATCATTATTATTGTTATTGTTGTTGTTGTTGATGCGCGCGCACCTGTTGATTGCATAACATTCCGACTGCCAATTTCCCGAGATACTCTCTCTCGTTTCAATCGGCCCCGATGGTTACGGGGCGGCTGAGGGCAAACGGGGGAGGGCAGTCATACTGTCTTGCTTGGTTAGGCTAATTCCGATTTCCAGACGCACTTGGGAGACCGAGTTTCCAATGCTTAGCCGGTTACCTAACCGGCTTATCCAACTAGCCCCTCGGAGTTTTCGACTAGAGTCGGCAACTTTTTTCAGTTATCCTTGAGATGATTCGATATAAATGGTTTGCATTCGAGCTGCAGACTGAATTCTTCAAAGTTATGAAGCAAAAGAGTGATAAAGAGATCTAGTGAAAGCAAACAAGAGCCCGAAGTGTATATGTTCACCAAGACAGAGCTATCCTGGCCCCAAGATTGAGCTTATCGAACGCAAGCAAGTCAGAACTCGTTCGTATTGAAACACACGATTGGGTAAGTTAGTCACTGGGGCGTCCGTCGACTCATTCGAAGACTTGAAAGAAAGGACTGTTCGCAAGGAATGGCTGCGAATAAGAGAGTCAAGTATCATGGCTAATGATAATGAAAGATTATCGTCGCAAAACAAATTTCCCAGTTGCAACAATCCCAAGATGAGCGCCAACACAAGCACACTGAGATACATCGCAACATTGGCTTTACTTGCTACAGTGACGCTCCTGCTCAGCCAACAGCAGGCCCAATGTTCAATTGGTTACTTCGAAGACTACGGTTGGCCAACCTACGGGATTGTCAAGCCCTTTTGGATGACCCCTTTCTCCGCCTTCCCCTCACGCTCAATATCAGGCTATTCGCGCAAGCATACCATGCGCAACGGGCGCGGGATCACCCTGTTTGATGGATATCGTAGACGCAGGTAAACTGACGACGAGGCCTGGGGGGCCCCTTGATTCCGAGCCGCCCCACGAAGGCTTGCGAGCAAATTAACGTTATTTATTCACAATGATTGACACAAGCGGAGCTCAGTCAGGCGCAAAGGAAGCCGCACTGAAGCCCCGAGCCTAAGCAAACACAAGCACATCTGTCTGACAATAAATAAAGAGGAAAAAATCAGAAGCCCGCGCTAGAGGGGCAACTCCAGACTTGATTATCCGGAATTTGCTGCGCTCGATGCAGCAGCTTATGGTCAGCAAAATTGCTGCATCCACAGCAGAGCTCCGCCCCCCATTGGGTCTCAAGCAGTAGGCTGTACTTTCTTTCCTAGAGTCTTGGTAATGGCTTTGTGCAGGGACGCCTCCGAGATGCATCATGCAACGAGCGCCCATTCGGCCCCGATGGTTTTCCTTGTCTGAGCTCCTTTTTTGGATGCTCTCGTTGGACAAAAGAAGGGCCGCCTATATCGGCCCCACCCCCTGGGCCTCGCCAATGCCTTGCAGCTGGAGCGAGCACGAGTGTCATCGAGATTGCACCGAAGGCAGGCAGTTAGCTAGACTCCCTTGGGGCCCTCTAACTGCCATGTGGGCGCTCTGCCGTCTGAACTGGCGGCACTCAGTCGCTAGGCAGCAGTCGTCTAGCTCGAGAGAGCAAGCTCTCTCGCGTTACTCTCGCCAGGCCTTCTCCGAGTTAAGCTCAGGCTCATTTGTTGCTCGGAGCAATGGCGGCGCCCTAACGCCAGCCTCTGAGGCTCCACTGAAAAAGGCCTCTTTGGCTGGCTGGCCTGAGACCTCAATCGGCCCACGACGAGCGCTAGTTTACTCAACGCTCGCCTAGATCGGAACTAGACTGACTATTCTGCAGCGAAGTGAATGGACAAGCTGAGCCAACAAGCATCAAGTATCGCCTTTCGAACTGCACCCAAATCTTTACAATACTCAATCCATCAATTTGATTCAATAAATAATATTTTATCACCATCTGTTGGAAGATCTTTGTTCTATTGTACTAGTTAATCAAAAAAAAAAAAAAAATGGCGAGCTTAATTACACAAAAAGTTGAATTTGGGCTAAATTTTGGCGGACCATTTTTCCCTTTTCCCTTCTTGAAACTAAGACTTTCTCCTTTTTTT
>Ga0058701_10000753_pt1 | contig 21736 bp, 12 predicted proteins | sample AgamicOrMae_FD_97039 | JGI IMG/M metagenome (GOLD analysis project Ga0058701, IMG submission 97039) | Agave microbial communities from Guanajuato, Mexico - Or.Ma.e | ecosystem: Host-associated > Plants > Phyllosphere > Phylloplane/Leaf | place: Guanajuato, Mexico | collected 2012-06-04 | reverse complement strand
GTTGAGCAACGCTGAAGCTCAGTTATGGGAATTCAGCAGCCCCTTAATGAGCAAGTACGTGCCATTATTGAAAAGGCGTCTGTCCCTCAGGCGATGAGGAAGACCAAGTCCAGTACATCGTAACAGCAAGGGACTTCATATATAGCGTGAGCCAACATACACCGTGGTGTCCCTGGGTCTCAAACTGGCCTCATTGTTGCGTGGTGCTGAAAGACTTCATCCTTAGAGTAGATGACAAGATGTCTTGACATTGAATTCAGCTGATGATGTCATCTACATCATTCCTACATCTTTCTTTACTGGGCTGCGTGCGTGGTAAAAGTGGAAGGTTGGATGAGCTGAGATGAAATAGGGTCATTGCCCACTCTCTTAAAGGAAGCTCAACTAGCGAGGTCTTTAACCCTTCAGGTAAAATGAGTACCGGTAGTTGTTTAAAAGTTAGGTTAGAGCTCGAATCGTGAAGACGTCTAGCCATTGCCTCGAAACATGAGTGGTTGATCAAACATCTCATCAACTTAATTCATCCTACTTTGAGTTGTCAGTGGAAATTTCTTGGAAGTCATCCCAACTTTTTCACCAATCACCGTGCCAAGATGTGGCATTCTTGTCAAAAAAAAAGTCAGATTGATCCATCGAGTAGGTACACCACTTTTTCATTCGCCTCAAGCTATAGACAGAGATAACGCAGTATTCGCTTAGGGCTATAATGGCGCGACAGCATATACTCAGTCGGAATAGTAGTGAACTCTCAACTCAAACATATCATAATGCATACACTCGAAGTTTCGAGGGGTGCATACGCTACCTCTTGTGCTCTCTGTTATTGCTCAACCTTCAGTATAAGAACAAATGGTATTAAGTGTAATGGAGTGAGCCCGGTTCGTTTAGTTCCCTCGCGTCTTGCTTCACTATCACTGCTCTTGGCGGTAAGAAGCTGAAGTCATAAGGTACAAAGTTAAACCGTGTTCAAAATTTAGCGTGGATTGTTTAGTTACAAAGAAGGTCTGAATAATATATGAGTTCAACTGAATCCCAGTTAAAATTAATTACACTCTTGAAAATTGAGGAACGGCAACCTGAGAATCGTTAATCGGATGAGTTGGATTTACCGATGCTCAGTAATAAAGCCAAAGGGAATTTTTGATGTGTATTTTCCGAAGAAATTTTAAGACGCACGAAAATTCTTCGGAGAAATCTTTTAGGTCGTATTGTTAAAGCAAAGTCTGTACTTTACTTTCTCTATATGTATCCTCTAACGTCTTTGAAAGTTGCAAGCTTAGCAAGATTGTTTCAGCAGTTTAGAAGATGTCTGTTTTTTGCTTTTGTTTAAAGAGTGTTGTTTGAAAGTCTCGAGTGATGAGCGGTCAGACATTCATGCGGAAGTCGGAGGACGGGATTTGATTAGCTATTCTTGAAACAAAGACGGTTGGGTCGAAAAGTTGCGAATCCTTGAGAATATATTGTCAAGAAAGAGTAAGGGACCACCCATTTTTCAAGTATGTTACATATGCTGTTTTTAAACAGCGTAATTCAAAAGGATGACGAGAAAACTAGTGTATATTTTTGAGAGTTTATCTTTCGCAACGAAATAACAATTTATACCTTATCCAAGCGTTAGGTTTGAATTCATCGTACAAAGAGAACATCAACGAAACTGCGAGAAGTGATTCTTTTTTCACAAAACGGTATAGGTGTGAGGGGTTGTGAGGTACAGAAATCGGCATTTAAGGGTCTTTTTATTTTTAGTTTTGTTGTGTTTTCATTATAGTTTTTTAAAACGAATAATGCATCCCTTTTCCATTTCACAGGAGTGATATGGTTGTGAACTTTAAAGCAATGTTGTTGCTTTTTTCCGAAAAATGATACAGTGTGAGCCCTATGTAATATGCTGGCTCAATTTTAGAGGGCTCAATAATACTGAATCGCGACAACTTTCACATCAGAAATTACTTGACAGGGTTCTCACGTATAATCGGCACGCCACATGTATTTAAGCCCATACACACCATGCACGCGTCAAAGATAGGATCAATATTAGGCGCGATGTGTTCAAATCCTTCCATGAATACACGCTAAATCGCATTAAAACAATACATTTAACGACAAGTTTTCGAGAGGAAACATACATACACTGCATAAATTGTATTTAAAACATACTAACAGCCCAATACTGTACACGCGAAAAATGAATTTGTCGAGTAATATCTGTGACACTGACAATCGCACTTTATTTCTATACAGTCTACAACCGTACCTGTTGATATAACAATCATTTCTTGTCGTCTTTACTTTTTCTTATGGCCATAACGTTTTTTAAATAACTGTGACCAAATAAAAATTGTCGTCTGAAAATTGTTATTTGACAAAGTAATTTTTCTTTTTGCGGGTATAGCACAACTTCTTTGAATCAGGATCTTTTGAGTTCAAAAAATCTTTCTCCCAATATCCAAGGTTTAAGGTGTCGAGCTCACCAAACTTTTTGAGCAAACAATTTGCGAATCACGAGTTGAATGGTTGAACAAGCAATTGGGTCCGGGAGCGCTCCCCACACATGTTCTTCCAACTATATAATCCAGTGGCTGTGACGAATTTAGAACGAAATTCAAAGAGAATCCGCTTTGGAATGGTTTAGACATTCATCCACGTGTGACGTTCATTTAATCGGCCTTCTTGACGACGCAACGCGATGATGAAGCGGCAAAAATTCAAACTAAGAGAATAAAATTTTCACCACGGCATGTGCCACCGTGTGTCGCACGGGTAATGAGACAAAGATGAGTTGTGAATTATTCATTTTCCTTGAGCTTAATTCTGAGCTTTGTCTTGTGATTGAAATCATATATACGTGCACCTTTTTTTCCCCGCGAGTAATTACAGTGTTGTGCATTGCTAAAATCAAATATCTGAAACATGTTGCCGTGAATATACTGGTCATTCAATAGAACAATGTCCGCACTTTGTTTACTTCAGTTCACTTTGATGAGCGGCACCCACAAACGCCAAATTTCAAAAACGCTAACGCCATACCCGCCAGTATCCATAAGCGCCAATAATCATAACCGCCAAATTCAAAGGTTATAGGTTAAAGACGGTTAGGTAAGGTAAGATTAGCTTAGTTAAGGTAAGGTTCGGTAAAGTTAGGTTAGGTAAGGTTTGGTAAGGTTATGTAAGGTTATGTAAGGTTAGGTTAGGTAAGGCTAGGTAAGATTAGGTAAGGTTAGATAAGGTTAAGTTACATTGGTTGTTAGCAGCGTTGGCGGAATTGAACTTTGGCGGTTTTGAACATTGGTGGTAGTGGCGTTGGCGGATTTGAAATTTGGCGTTTATGATAGCTACACCACTTTGATACATTCCATACAAGAATATTCAATGTTCATCGCTAGAAACAATTACGCAGTTGTAGATATTTTCAAAGACAGTCGATAAAACGTGTGTGTAGATAAATACGCGCAAAATATTTAAAAAAATCCGCATATGCGTACTTATGTAGAGAAGTTCAATTAATTGTTTTGATAACGTAAACCGTGAACCCTTGAGCGACGATCCATCAATTAACCGACGGTTTTAGGGAGGGGATGGGTAGAGGGGAACATCTTGAGACAGCGCGACACCGCGTCTCTCAGACAAATAATATTTGAGGACGCAGGATCTGCACACAAATTAATCAAGACGTTTTTCTCCTACCAATGTAGTGGGGTCACACGAGGAGGGGTAACCCTGGAAGAAAAAGGGTGAGGTACAAAAACTATCGCCACTAAATTAATCGACAGTCCTACGACAAACACGAAATGTTTAAGTAACTCGTACCTGTACGAGTGAATATCCTGCTAGAAGTAAAAAACGACTTATTTGGAGTGTATCATCTCAAACAAGAAACGCTTTGGAAAGAGCGATTTTGAGTTAAAAAGATTCTAGAGAGGTTAGTTTTGACGATAGAGCCATGTTTAGCCTCATAGCTCTCGTCTAGACCTTTCCATTGACGTTGTCAATTATTACTCCATCTGATTGTAAGAAAAAGAAGTTTCAAAAAAGCGAATTCGGTCGATTTCTTCCGAAACGCGAGCGTTTCCTTTCATGAAGTTGATACGAAAGACTAATCCTCTGAAACGAAGGCGTTACGGATATCTGCCAATATGACGGAATTTCTCATTTCGAGCGGATTTTGCGAGATAGTGTGAGATGGTTCAAGCTCTCAATGTAATGATATTCTTGGGGAGTTCATATACTTAAGATAAACTTAAATCAATTAAACTTGGTATGTATGATAAATTGACCTATCCCCAATAAAGACAAAACATCCGTTTCAGGGAATTCTACTACTGTTTTGGGTGTGAAACCAAAACGGAGGTAGTACGTAATTTTGGTTATTTTTCACGATGGGTGTATTTTCAGCCACATCAATGGAAAGCTCTCGCCGAGACGTTTTAAAGGGTGTGGCTGAAAACGGGTCTTTCTTGAATAATAATAAGAAAAACAAGTTCTAACCCCATTTTAGTTTCACATCCAAAACAGGTACAGCATTCCCTAAAACGGGTTTTGTTTTCACTGTGTTGTGGTTTAGGCTAACATAGCCAGGGTCTACCTTAAATAAATTACGATTTATCTAAGTTTCGTTAGGATAAAAACAATAAGCTTTGTAACGAACGGTGGAACACACATGGTGGAAAATTAACCCACTACCGCCCAGCGATGCCATTCGGCAACAGAAAAAAATATTTCAGAAGATCTTTTGAGTTCAGTATTGTGAGAATTTAAAAAATATTACCCCTCTGTAAACATTAAAGTTAATAATTTAGGCATTTTCCAAAGCTTAAAATTGCGTATTTTAATGAAAAAAATCCTTTCAATTTCTCTTAAGCTAAATTTCACTCCAAATACTTTGGGCTGTTATGGGTTAACCACAGAGATGGTATTTAACTGTGGGTACAATGCATCTTCCCCTACGGTAGGAGTTAGATTATCGAATTCCATTAATGAGCTAACGAAGCAATGTAATTAAACGATGTGAGAGACAGGTAATGAAGGCTGCATAAAAAGCTAATGCCTTCCCAGAAGTGGGATTCCAATGAAGAAATTCCTACCGGAAACGACACGTATAATTGAAGGGGCTGAACGCCTATATTAAAGGCACACGTGCTACACCCATATAAATTACGCCTCAACACAATGGCCTACCGCGAAAAAACGCTCTGGTGCGCCTCAAACGGTGAAAGACCTTTCAGGGTGTTAATTAACTCAAAATCATCATATTCACGGAGCAAGTACGGTTTAGAAAACTTCCATCTTTACCAGGAAAATTCGTTTAGCTCAGAAAATAATGCTATATAACAACACTGATAAAAAGAATCCGTGTTTTGGAAAACTTATACGTGGGTGAAAGTAAAACGGGACTTTGTAGTGTTTTCATTAAATTTCCTGATAAGAGCAACACCAGCCATATCAAGGGAAAGCTCTCACCGAGCTCTTTACATTGGTATGCCTCTTAGTGGGCTCATCTGCAAAGCGAGTGAAAACACAAAATGGTTCCGTTTTAACCCCCAACTGCCCAGCGATGCCGTTCGGAAATAGAAAAAATATTTTATAGGATCTTTTCGGTTGAGTATTGTCACAATTTAAAAAATATCACCCCCTGGAACCCTGAAATTTAATTATTTAGGCATTTTCCGAAGCTGATTATTGCGTATTTCAATGAAAAAATCTTTTTAATTTCTCTTCAGCTAAATTTTACTGCAAATACTTCGGGCTGTTAAGGATTAACTTCATCACAAATGTATAGCTCTTGCCAAAACAGGAATTATTTTAATTGGTGAACCTTAGACGTGCAGAAATATGTAATTTAAGTTGTACTTCGAAAAGCACACTGTTAAATAAAACTACTAATTTTGGAAAATCGAATAAGGATATTGTAAGTGAAGATGAAATTCGTATAGGCCTTGTGTAAGTTATATTTTGATTATTTTGGTGGTTGGACCTAATAGTATGCTATTAAAAGATTTTGCCAAACCACTTCATTTCATGGGGTTTGTGATAATGTACGTCATTTTCAAAAAATACCCAAAATACGACTTTGTAAGCTCTTACTCTTAACACCTATAGGATACTGCCTCAGAACAAGAGGTCACAAAGAAAACTCTACACAAGGTGATTTGTGAGCGCAGATTTCGTAATCAAAGCTATATGTTGTAGCTTCCCATTCGAGTGATATGAAGTGATGGCAGCAAGCAGCGTAGTCGGAACATTTGTCTGTCACGCCGAGCCCAGCAACCCAATAAAAAGTTGCAGCGGAGTGTGCTTCTCGCCTAGTGTGACTTAACTCGACTCCTGCGCGCAGCCCCAGATTGTTCAGGGACCAGAAGCGAATATGAAATGCTGCCAAAACTGAATATATTAAAATGATAATCTCAGTCCTGATGTGAGGAAACGGTCCACGATTCCTACTGAAGCCCCCATCCATCCCTTTCTTTTTCCGCAAATGAACACCGAAATTTTCATCTAAAAAAAATCGCTTACATCTTTTAAATGCAATTTTTGAGTTGATTAAATATTTTATTCGTAATTGAAACTCGTCTTGAATTCATTACGATCCATCAACACAGTCCTGATAAAGAGACACTACTTTACGTTAATAGCCAAACATATCTCGATATGGGGTACTATCTGAGCATTCATATACGTTTAGGTTCTGCTGATGAGAATTCTTCTATCCTTTTCTTTTGACTCTCATTTCTATTTCTTTCACTATATTGTTACATGATGAATCGGGCTATCAAAAATACTTATATTGTTATTACGTCTAAAAGGTGACAAGAAAAATTAAAACGAATGATATTCCGATTCAAACAGAATTGGACGTCTTCGTGGGCTGCCAAGTAATTTCGAATTGATTACTCCCCACACACACATGAGAGTATGAGGCCATACTCTCATGCCCCACAAAGCACCAGTAGAACAAAATAATAAAAACTACATTATAATGCAGAATAGGCTGACTTTCTTCACGTTTCGTAAAATTACAATCGTTCAAATTCTTATAATGCATGATATTTCTGATGGTGGAATGCAATAATTCGAGAGTTTGAGGCTGAAAAAAATATTGTTTCTCCGCAAGAATTGCGAGTTTTTCAACAAACATTCCCACGGGGGAAATCCCAGAACAAAAGAAAATGATTTTTTTTAAAAAGAAACAAAAATAAGGACCTTGAAAATACATTTTCAGCAATACGTTGATGCAATTTTTTGGTTGATTCAAAATATTTTCTGGGTAGATAAGGAGCCTATTCCAAAGACCCCAGTCCATCCGTATGTTCTTTACGTGTCTACGTAAAGTACGATTTAATAAAGGTTTCATTTAATACAGGTTTCTACATACTGATATAAATTATATTAGCTCAATTTTTGCTCAACTCCATTTTAAGGTAAGAAAAACAACTCTACTTTTCGTATATCTCGCAAAATTATGTGCACCAAAGACTTAATAGCAACTTGTCTTAAGATAGAAACTACGACTCGTTTGCTTGAATGAACGAACTGAAGTTTCTCGTGGTGCTACAACACAAGTTTAAGAGCTTCGAGGCGAGAACATCGTTCACTGCAATCATAAGGGTTCACGGTGCGGGCCGTTCTTTCCGATGGGGAAAGATTTTAGTTCTGAAAGGCCAAAGGGGGCCTCTTGGCAAGATTTGCTTGCACTCCGATTTCCTCCAAACTTTCCTTTCGTTTTGATAAAGATTCTATGAGATACTTCGCTAGAGATGGGGAAGCCCATTGCGGAGGATCAGGTGTTAAACAAACATTGAATATGTTTGCATTTGACGTCTCGCGGAGGAGACGAACGCAAACTTGAGTTTCCTAGGCGAGACATTCTGCCGTTTGCTACAATTTTTCGTATTAAGAGATGGTTAAAAGCTGGTGAAACATTTTATTGGATACATTAGAGCAGATATCGTGAAATATTTATATCAAACAAAATGTGCCCTAAATACAAACCAGTCTTGATTGCAAAAATTACGCCCTATTGAGAATCTTTATAAATATTGTTTCTTAGAAGACATCGCCGGGATTGGAGCAAAATTATTATTATTACGCACTATCGAACATTCCGTTGCATCGAGATCCGTTCTATCAAGATTTGGCCGTGTGTTTAACTTCTTTTTTTCATTAACAGGAAAAATAAAATTGCTGGTAAATCGTTGTGGTACTTTTGTTTAATTTATGAACCGTATGGGTAAAATTCATTTTTTTAAAAAATCTCGAAACAATGGTCAAATATGTTTGCTATATGTCAAAGATTCGAATCGCATGAAGTGTTTTATCCAATGACTAAAAATATTTTCTTTGATCTGATAGGTTTACGCAGAAATCCTTGATTTTTTTTAAACTAATAATATTTACGTCACATGTCAAGAATTACCTGAATAAGACGTAATATTTGAAACATACATTCGCCAATACCGTAAAACTAAACCTAAGATACCTGAATGAACTTTTAATTTTGCGTTATTGGTAATTCCTGCCGATCTCGCCCAAGTTGGGTAATATGACATCGTCAGAAATATTCCGTCGCAAAGCCGATATTGATTCCTGACATGTTGAGTGTAAAAGGTAGGTACGCTATAAAAAGCGAGCATTTCGTAAAACTAAATCAATTTTGGAAGATAATAGAAAATAAAAAAAGACATTTCTTTACGTTAATAGCCAACCATATCTCGATATGAGGTACTATCTGAGCAGTCATAGCAGCTATAAAAGCATTTTCTGCGAGATAAGACAGTGCTTCGCCTCTCCGGAATCGAAAGATCAAGTTAAGAGAGCTCTAGACCTCACCAAAACGTCTTTATCACAAACACGAAAATAAAAAAGTGCATCTTAAACACCATATCTATGAGCATTTCTTCGTTGCACCGTGCAATCATCACAGGTTTATCGCCAATATCATATCATCGCAAACATCTCCACAAACACCACCATGGTGGTGTTTGTGCACTGACATCACAATGGACACTACAAAAACAAAACCGCGAACATTGAAAACATCAGTACCAACTATTACCATAACCTTAAATAAATAAATTCATCTCCACCTCCATAAATCACCACAACCATCCTAACAAAACCAATTCTGCAACCACTATCACCGCATCTACCTCTTCCAAACTTCAATTTAGGCTTGTTTCCCGCAACGCCGTTCAACGTGATTCAATCTCTAGCCATTGTAGATAAACAAGTGATGACCTCTAAATCCCTAGTAATCAGCTCGAGAGCCGCCTAAAGCGTACAAAACTTTATTGGTTATTTGTTATGATTCTTGTGACAACCGCTGTTTACTTTTACAAAATCGCGAAATCTGGCAACAGCCTGAGAGCGCCTGACAAACACTGCATAGGCAACGGCAGTACATACAAGTACTGCGTGTAGCCTATAACCTCGAATCCAAGGCGATCGCAGTTTTCGTGGAAAACGAAAATTCGTTTTACGAGGCGTACATATTGGAGGCATTGAGAGCACTTAATTACAACGTTATGGGGGCCGTGAGGTTCATTCATCACAGCGCAAGTTCCGCGATGCGTTCCAAGTTCTCACCGTCGTTGAAAGCCTCCGACTTGGTAAACATTGCGTTATGAATCATTACGCGATGACCTTCCACAGAGACTTTCCTGGAAAACAGGTTGTTGAGCAAAGTTAGCCGAGTCGTGAGTGCTAGAGCACATTCCAGAAAGTCAGGACTTAATCTCGTAGGCCCTCCCAACACCAATCTTTTCGTTAACTTTGAATGGCGCAACTTATGAATTATTCGAGACGAATGGTTTGGATAACAATAAAATTAACGTGTTTGACATGCTCGCTTAATCAGTTCGTTCCAGTTTAAGGAGATCAAAAACAAATTCAGCACTCTCGTAAAAATTTAAACTGATTAAATGCCTACGAAGAGAAGCTATATGTATTCGATACGCTAATCGAAATTCGGTACTAAATAATATCGCAATTGAGCAGGCTTCCTCTTAGCAATGTTATCTCCAAATCCCATAAATTTTAAGAAAGATTTGAGGCAGCGAGGTAGATACAGCGTTATTAGTAGAGCGATTTCAGCTATCAACTTCTGGACCAGAGCGTTTGGAGTGTATTATTTGCACGCACGTGAGAATGCAGAATCACAAATCATCTCACAAGCAATTCACAAAGACTCAGCATCCCTCCCCTCACTGGACCGGGCCAGATCTCCCTTTGCCGAGTCGGCACGGCTCGGCTGTAGTCGACATTCTTCGGCTGTCTTCGGGATACAGGAACAAGCACTTTGTCTGAATACTGCACTTCTTTCTCTCCCTAACCGATGAATCCCAAGAGCTTTCAGCCGAGTGCCTCTTTTTAATCTTTGAAAGCGACAGCTACATTGCAGGAGTTACCAGCGCGCGAGTTTCGGTAGATCGTCTTTGACGCCAAGGCTGAGAATTATTGCAGTTCTGAGACCATCCTTGTTTGCGTTTGATAGACCATAAGTCAGGTGCAAAACTATTAGCCTGACGTAGTTCGAAATGCTTACTACATTACAGTGCCAAAGTTTGGGAGAGAAACTCGGCCGTGCAAACGAGCCCCGATATTTCCAGGAATCGGGGCTTTCATTTTCGATATTTCAGTGATGATCTTTGATCCCGTGCTTTACGGGGAGATTAGGGCCATTAATTCGTCCCGACAGGGCAGGGACCAGGTCTAAGCCTTTGCTTTTATTACACCCATAAAAATCGCTAGAAGCTAAGCTACAAGGATGTTTGGCAATTCAAGAGGCTGGTCACCTGGCTATCCTTTAGGCTACATTAGGTAAAAACAATTGAAAGATTAGGTCTGCTTAAAGGGCAAACACGTTGAGATGGTTACGAAACTTTGGTAAAACATAAGCGTTTATCCCGCTCAGAAAGGACAAGTGAAAGTTTCAAGGAAAGTTAAAGGCCGATCGATATTTTTCCGTTTGTATATTTTTGTAATATTTCTGTATTTTTTGGTAACTTTCTTTTTGTTTTCTTTCTCTAAAATCATTATACAATACACGTTGGTATTATTGACCGAAACGCCTCCTCCTTCCCCTGCATTGTGTGAACATTAAGAAATGCAGTTTTATTTTGACGTGTCATCTCACCATGACAGTGCGCGGGTACATGTCTCAAGTTTCCAACTGTCCTAGATTCAAGGACAATGCTTGATCTCGTATCCGTAAACTTCTTAAAAGTACGAACAGAATGGTTAAGCCGCGTTTCCACCATCACGCCTTTGTGTTGCGCCGCCACGAGTCATAAACTCGTGGAGAAGAGAGGAGGTGTGCGTAAAAATGGCGAAAACTTCAAGTCAATTTTGGAAATCTGCTCATTTGTTTAGCAAGGACCAGTATTTAGAGTGTCTTAGACGTGGAGGTGCACGTTGAGTATAGGAAGACTTTGGGTTCAGCGAACCTTTGGGGTTCAGAATTCAATAAGTTTCTTATTAAGTTGCGAGTGGTAAAGTACATCGCATTGCTTAAAGTATACTCTAAGAGTATAGTATCTCTGCTATTCATCACAATATTCTTGTAGACTTGTTGACTTTTCACCATCGCAGCAAGCTTAGCACCGCAAACTCCTAAAAATATATTTTTAATATACAGAATAAAGGTGCCTTTTTTGACATAGGCTCCTCTGCTAAAGAGTTCTGCCTGACACTTTGCTAAATTTCTCATACAGAAGAGTACAGGGTCAAAAAGATCCTCCTAAGTTCCACACCACACCGCAAGGACTCTTCAACGAGCTACATTAGCAGCGGTTTGAATGCTTACCCTTTAGTCATCAATGCCCCAATTTGGATTAAAAATTAGGGGGGCATTCGATAGCGCCAAAAACCACAAGTGCCAACGCCGCAAGCGCCAGTCCGTAACCGCCAAACCAAAAAAGTTGCAAACGCCAAAGTTCGTATAGGTTAGGTTAGGTCAAGTTAGGCTAGGTTAAGTTAGGTTAAGTTAAGTTATGTTAAGTTATGTTAAGTTAGGTTGGGTTAAGTTGGGTTAGGTAAGGTTAGTATTGCGGTCAAGACCTTTGGCGTTTGCGACTTTGCTCGTTTGGCGGTTTCGGATTGGCGCTTGCGGCGTTGCCGCTTGTGGTTTTTGGCGCTTATGACTGCTACCCAAAAATTAAAACACGCTGCGACGAAGAGAGGCAGAACTTCTGTGAGTGTTGAGAGAGAATCACGTCCTTGGTGCGTGTGCAACAAAAATACGCAATTTTATTTATACATCGATAATTAATTATGAGCGACTGGGAAACCCTCACCCACACTGTTAATTACTTCAGAGTATACAGGTGTAACAACAGATAATTGTTTGTTTTCGAAATGAAGGGCTGTTAAATGTTGTTTAATGGGGCTTGTAAAGGGCTTAAATTTGTGTGGTTGCGTCGCATTCTCGGTGACAGTCTAACTGACAAGAAGTGGGGCCAAAGCAAAGGGAAGGAAGTCCCTAAGGGCCGACAATTCGTCCTTGTTCGGAGGTGAGCTTGTTATATCTTGCAGATGCCCTCTCATTGGTACTCCATCTCCAATCATTCGTCCAACCAATTCGGGAGCGAAATGTTGTCCCAAATATCCCAAAACGTTTAATGTGTCTTTTGGAAAAACTCAAGTTGAATGATGGTGAAGCTTGGCTAAACTTAAATCCAGAGAGGATTCCCTAAACACGAAAATGGTTTTACTCGTCCCATTCGATAAAAAATGTATCTGTGGGAAAAGTTTTTCCGAGAGGTCAACTACTCTTATGGAGTTTAAGCCTACACCAGATTTCAGAATTTCAGGGATTGCAGGTCAGACTTCAGATGGATTTTAGGCCAGATTTCAGGGATTTAAAGGATTTTAAGGATGTAAAGAATTCCTACGGATTGAAGCCAGATTCCAAGAAATTCAGGTTGGGTGTGAGGGATCTCAGCGATTCAAAGTCGAGTCATTTTGGGCCAGATTTTAAGGATCTCAGTTCGGATTGGAAGGGTTTCAGGCCATATTCCAGAGATTTCACGTCAGATTTCAAGGATTTCAATGATTTTGCTTGGGTTTTCAAGCTTTTTAAGCCAGATTTCAAAAAAAAATTGTTACGTTTCAAGGATAATAGGGAGTGGAGGCATTGCAGGGATTTTAGATCGGATTTCAGGACATTTTTACATTGGATTTCAGAAGTAATTGTAAGTACAGACGGTATTTTCACCTTAAACATAAGTAAGTGAAAAAGAAATTCTAACTTTTAAGCGCATACAAGCGTCTGTGGTCTGCCTAGGAGGCAGCAAACACTTCTCGAATCATGGTTTTCCAGCAATACAATACCGCATTAGCACGCTTCGACAGAGGGCGGGAACTGCTGTTAACGCAGCACAAAAAGGACAAATAGAGGGCTGTTTTTCGTTGGAGTGAGGCGGGAGAGATTACAACAAAGCACTTCGCAGAAATCACAACAATGAAAAGAAGCGGTTAAGTATCATGGGTTGACACGCCACCAACCGCTTCGTGACCACGGAGGAAAAATTGGACCGCTAAAAACGTGACGTGTTTACATGGGGCCCATGTGGGGGACATGGAAGGGGGGACCCAATGGCCCACCACGTCTCGGTGGATAGGCCACCCGCTCCGCATCCCCGCACTGCAGGTGGCCTACGGACGTAGTCCGTGCGGCTGTAATTGGCGGTTAGGAGACGTGTACGTTGGGAGGTAAAATACGTTAGGGACGGACTCCGGAAAATTTGACGTACAAGCGATACAGACTTTAGCAGAATTTTGGATTCCTTCGTTTTACTTTTCTGTTCGCATATGTTTATATGTTTTTATTTTAAAATTTACGTAAAAGAAGGAGCAAACGGAATTTTGTTGGAAACAGAATTGTTCACTGAGTTTCTCGTATTGGGAATGTTTTGTTATGTTTACATGACCCTTGGTTCTGCGGTTCAATTTCTAATACCATTCCTTAAGATGTAGGAACATCGTAAATATTTGAAAGATGAAAACATTTTTTACTTGATGTGTATTTTTGAGGGAAAAGAACGTACTACACAATCTAAAATAGATCATTCCTAATCAGCTTTTACGGAATTCTAAGGCGTGTATCGGTAAGATGAAGAACAATGTGAAATATCCATGATATACTCAAAATCAAAGATGCGTGTTGCTAGGTAGAGAATCACTTGCCAACACATTTTCTCAAACATTGTTCCTTTGCCTCAAATAAGTCAATACGCCAACCAGGTAGGAAATAATACAGCTTTACGAAGGGACTTAAAATTTCTTGTCTGTTCAATAAAACAGAATTTTAAAATTTCACTGCGTTTTTGTACCTGGATCTTCGGACTAGAAGGAATTCAAAAGCATCTAGGATACTGGAGACGAAAATGGCCCTGAACATGACTCCAATCCCCCGCCTCCAGCGCATTCCGGCACGCCCGTTTTTCATAGGCCCATAAAAACAGCGAAAAATGATACAACGCATTCTTTCAGCACGCGAGCAGCTACATAAATATCTAACGTAGTTAGAATACGGGCGACCTTTCGTAGAATGGTACGGAGTACTTGTAGCTGCTGCAACACTGTTATTGGTTTGAGGCAGTAAAGCTGAATGACTCCGGTCTAGTCGAATCTCCTTTATGGTGTTGCGAACATGAGAACTAATCTAATCAGCGAAGCGACTGTAAGGTAAGATGGTAAACTACGGTAGTTAGGTAAGGTTGGATTACGAACAGTAAGAGCAGAGCTTTAGGATTGGTCCATGATGTCTTTGGAGAATAAGGGCTAAACCGAGCTAAACTTTTAAAATAAGGCGTCACATTGCTCAAGCATACCCGTTTCATCTCAGAGCTGTCTTAACTTGACTGACTCGGCACACCGTGTTATACATCATATGTTATCTCAACAATTACCCTCCCCCATCATGTACAGGTATGATTAAGACTGCAGAGTGCATTGCATCAATAAGGTAAGATTGGGTATAGCGTCATCACGAGAAGACAAGTAAAATCTAGATTGGTCTAGTAGACAGTCTCCCATTAAATCCCTGGTTTCATAAAATGCAATTCAGCAATCACAGCGATTACGGTATCATAATGGTATCTGCGATTGATAGAAAGCCTTTTCTTTAGCGTCGCATTCATTCCCCGATACTAAGAAAAAAAGTAAAGCTGCTTGAAAAATACTGACGGATGCCCAGACAGTATCCCAAACCCCAAATTTTCATCCAGGTCCTATTGCCCAGTATCCTTTACCATAAAACATTCAAGTACCTCCCTACCGCCGGTCAGAAATATTAAAACCTTATCAAACCTTAACAGAGACCTAAAATATCTTGAACGAAATCGTTAATGACTGACCTGTAAAGAACTCAATTTCTCGCATTAATATTTTACAGTAACAAATGCAAATTTAGCGCATAATACTGTAAAGCTAATATTAGCCACACTCTGATCAGAAACCTCAGAGAGGGCGACTTCCTGTTCGCTGCAAAAATGGATTTCAAGAAAGGAGCTGTCAAGTAAAATTTTAAACGCGGTGCGAACTTTGTAGAGCTTAATTTAGCTAAACGGAAAGACCTGCAAATGACGCCAAACGTTTGTGTAAGGATACACAACCAAAGCTCGGACTTAACTGTACAAAATGTAAGCATTAAAAACGAGTGCAAGTTAGCAAAGATTGGGACATTCGATAGCACCAAAAACCATAAGCGCCAACGCCGCAAGCGCCAGTCTGTAACCGCCAAACGAGAAAAGTCGCAAACGCCAAAGTTCGTATAGGTTAGGTCAAGTTAGGTTAAGTTAGGATAGGTTAGGTTAAGTTAGGTTAGGTTTAAGACCTTTGGCGTTTGCGACTTTTCTCGTTTGGCGGTTACGGATTGGCGCTTGCGGCGTTGGCGCTTGTGGTTTTCGGCGCTTATGACAGCTACCCAGCAAAGAGTATGCGTAATAGTTAACGTTAGATAAACAAAATTTTGAAACGCAATTTCTTCGATCAATTAACAATGTTACAATGTCTCGTTTGCTGGTCAACGTGTTGCTGGCGTTCGAATTTGGGGCACTCGCGAAAGTTGGCAACACTGTCTCGGAGGCGAGGCTTTGAGGTGTGCGCTGATGGCGCACCTCAACCGACGCGTCGTGGCTCCCGCATGTCTTGCTTTTCTCCGATCCCATTCACAAAGACCATCTACCATTCGAGTCACGTGACGGGATACAAGATGCGTTCCACCGACTGGAATAATCGCGTAGGAAGTGGAAGCCCTTGAGGTGGATTCCACCTCATAAGAGCCTCACTTCCGGTGGGAGGGAACGCCGAGGGACCAATGCGATATCCACAAGCATATGCTTATCTCGCTTGTTGGAACATATCTCTCTATTTCTTCATGAGGAAAAGGTTGTATCTTCAGCCGAGTGACAGGATGAACACTGTTAATTTAAAGGTCGAAATATCTACATGTTGTGTTCCACCTGAAGTCATTCAGCCGAGTACGCTCTGGCGTCCCCTAACCTAATTTAATGCTCTGGATGAATTCCACCACCTCAAGAGGTACATCGAAAACTTCCAAAATCTGGAATTCACATCATCAAGTTAAAAATTTTAGCTACATTTTAAATGCTTATTTCTCAATAACCACTCTAAACTTAAATCCGTGTAAATCTACTGATACTCAATACATATACACTAATTTTCAATCAAAACCGAACCTCACCAAAGTAAATAAGTGGTTCGAATTGGACTGAGAATCAATTTCATAGATTTCAGTAGATTTCCAATGATTCTCCTTTAGAGTGGTATCAAGCCTATATGTATACTATTTACGAATATTACGGTCGCGTAAAATTGCCGGATAGCTTGCAATGTGGTTGACTTTGTGAGTAAAATAGTTGGCGCGTGTGCTGATAAGTAATGTTTGCGGGGCTAAGTCAAAAAGATATTAGCCACAATCTCTTGTAAATCTATCCAAAGTTGCGTTACTAAAATTGAGTTACGCGCAACTCTTTAGAACTCACTCTTACGCCATCTACTAACCTCGACGCGTTACGACGAAAAGGGCTTACAAGCGAATTGAGTTTGCTGCAAGAGGGATTCTTCCTAACGAATGGGATACAACTGAAGAATTGCATTAACAGCGTCGGCAGGTGGGTAATCTTATTCGGAAGTACGTGACAGCGAGTTAGGCTGCGACTAAAGTTCAAGGTGAAAATAATAAACAAGTTTCTATTTAAAAGACGAGTTCATACGGACGTTAGTAAGTTTAACGGAAGCTGAACGGCGCAAAAGAAATCGCTGAAGTTCGCTCCTGTTAACTGAAAGGCAACCAGCATCGAAGCGCTAGAAGATCGGGATTAGCCGAATACTTCCGAACACGATCGGGGATGGGTAGCTTCTTTCCGCTGAGTGGTGGGAGAACTCTGCTACCCCCACCAACGGAGTAGCGCTGGAGGGGGGAGTCGAGCTTAAAACCCCCGAGAAAGATGGAAGTTATTTAGACTGCAGTGCCAGGAGCTCGAGTCCCCAAAACCAAGGAAGTAGCACAGAAAGAGATAGGTCGGAATGAGCCGGAGTATCCTGAAGGTGGTCGAAGTTATCCAGCTCTGTGAGATGCTATTATTGCGGATCCATAACTTCAAGAACACGCATCGATAATCATGTCCTCTAATGCAAAGGTAAAAGCTTTCTATTTTACACCGAGTTCCATCGCCTGATCGCAAATCTGAACAGGACAAGTTGAGAAGCACATGACCTAATGGTTGCCTAGCCTGATATCGCTTACTTCCTTTGCGGCTGGCTTCTGCTGTTTGGTAGGTAAGCTGCTTCAAATTTGGCAACAGATGAGAGCAGTGGAGGCAAAGCCAATGAAGGCATAACGCAACTTCCGTTATCCTTGCCTTCACTGACCTGAGATATTTCTCACCATATCATGAAAGGTTTAAACAGGATGATTACAAAGGTGTAGAATCAAACGTATAAGATTCAGAAAGAGTCTTAATGGTTTTGTGCTTCTATCAAGTGAGGTGCGCCTTGGTAAATAAACTTGCAAGCCCCAGTTAACAAGTACTCACGCCTTCTAAAATGAATGTCACTCCTTTTAAGAGAGTAAATCAATCTGTCAAGAAGAGACGCGAAGTAGAAAACGTTTTAATGGATAAAATGGTCTCGCCAGAAAATGAATGGGAAACTACCGCAGACGCAATACCTTAATATTACAAGGTTTGCTGCCGTGCACTCCAGCAAAAGGCCTTTCTTTCATTACAGCTACAGAGACACAGAAACAAGAAAGTAGAAATGTTTTATGTCTTGACATTGGGCTGGCGAACAACTGACTACAGGGCGTAAGACAACAAAGTACTTCGTTACCTTTCCATGGAGCCGTTTTAGCCCATTAGTTTCCGGAATGTTAATTGAGACTTTGTTTCATTACAGATACAATAATCATTTGTGCACAGAAGTGGAAAAAGTTTTCTTTACAATTTTCACAAAAAAAAACACATAAATAAATGGTTGAGCAGGACAACAAGGGCACCAGTGACTCCTTATTTAATGATGAGGGTGCATGATTTTAAGTAAGTCTTGCTCGCAATGAGTTTTTCTGATTTGATTGTCTTCCTTTTTTAATGATTCTTAATTATCAATTTGTTGTTTATCATCAATAATGTTTTGGGACCTTGAAGTCAAGGCGCCTTCATCTTTTTATTTCAAACAAATAAATTGAAATGGAGCAAAGAATTGTACGGCCTCTCTTTCAAATAAAGTCCTCTAAACTGCGACTACCTGAATAAGATCTTGTTGCGATTCTTGCAAATGTTTTGTTCTCCTGTGCCTTGATTGCATTTTCGTTGAAAACGTATTTCCCAGGAAAAAAGAAGATTGGTTTGTTATCAATTTCTTTTTCATAGCAATGTCGGACGTGCTCGGAAACTTTGGACAAGGTTTTAAGACGTGTTTCACCATAGCATCTTTTTAGAAAGCTATTGAGTGCAGCTGTTGATAAGTTTTGTTGTCAAAATTAAATTTTACCGGAGAAAATCCCGGACTAAAAGTAGGGCACAATTTTTTACCATTCATGAGCATTAAATTGATTATCTCAGCATTCTCATCTCAGCATTAAATTGATTGTATATTTCACGTAGCATCTTGCATGTTTCATTAAAGATCTTTATGCTTTGTGTGTCGTATCTTGATTTGTTTTTCAGGCCTCTTTAAAGCCATACCAATGAAAGGCTATCACTGAAAGCCTACTTGATATGGCTTATAAAAACTATTACCTCAAAAACCAAGTTAGATACGTGACTCGTTGATCCATCGTACTAGAAACCGGTTATTGTTTAGGGATACTTCAATACTTGGATTACTTACTAAAACGTTGGGAACCCGGGGAGTTCGCATTGCTGAGAAAAAATGACTGTCCCTAAGCTTTTGAAACTGGTTGGCTGAGTCACTTAGAAAAGCGGTGAGTTGAGACCATTGCTACGGGATTTCAGTGAGTGGCCTATTTTACGTTTATAGCAGAAAAGACGGCTTTTGAACACGGTAGCTAAGAGCTTTTAGCCCGTTGCAGATATTGGTACCCTATTTGTTGCTCCTTGAAAAGACTATAAATATCAAGGTTTACATTTTCCGTCTAAAGGGCAATATCTGTGTCGCTTTTTCCAACCTAAACTATACATGGGGCAAAATCATGGATATTTTTAAGGCTGCTCTGAGCCTGTTGTAATAAGCGTTAACTCAAAGTCGTTCTAAAGTGATATGAGGAATGTAGTGAAAAATCTTTTTCCGGTTTGGGGCTGTGCGCTTCAAAATCGCAAACTTCCCATTACTGCCAATATCTTAGGCGATACATGTCTAGGCGCAATCAAGGAGAATGAGCTCCATTCGAGCGGATTCCGTGGAAATCTTGTCCAATATCGGCCGAAATATGGTCGGTTGGAGCATCAGCCTGATGAGGCGTATCAGTCGCCGGGACCTTAGCGTTCTGCAGGCAGTAAGGTGAGGACTTGTGTCTCCCATGAGACCAACGAGCCTTGAATCTCCATGCGAGGCGCATGTTACTGTAGGGAGACGTTCTCGAGGGGAGAGGATAGCCTTACGAACACATCTGGGATTTTTATTAATTTCTTACTTTGGCAACGAAAAATGTACCTAATGTTATAAACAGGCTTTACTGACAATGAGAGGGACGTCAAACTTTAATTTTTCACCTCATGTAGTGCACCTTTAATCAGCGCGGAAAGCGGAGTATAGCGGAGTGAAAAAAACGAAACCCTGGCTTGTGGGAGTTCTTACCTGTTGTGGGTGTAAAAATAAAACGAGGAGTACGTGTTTTGATTATTTTTCACGACCTATGTAAAGCCATATCATTCAAAGCCTCGGCGAGAGATTTCCGTTGATGTGGCTGAACTTGGGTCAATCTTGAAAAGCAAGGAAATAGTGCGTATTTTGGTTATTTTTCAAGATGGGCCTATGTTAAGCCATATCATTCAAGAGGACTCGGCGAGAGCTTTCCTTTGATGTGGCTGAACTTGGGTCAATCTTTAATAATAAGGGAATAGTGCGTATTTTGGTTATTTTTCAAGATGGGCCTATGTTCAACTATATCATTCAAGAGGTCTCGGCGAGAGCTTTCCATTGATGTGGCTGAACATAGGTCTATCTTGGAAAATTGCCAAAATACGTAGTACCCCACCTACATTTTATTCAAAGCAAGGAAGAACAGTCTAAAGTAGGTGTTCCATTTTCACTGTATAAGCCAAAGTAAAGTAACCTTAGTAAATATAGGTTTACGAAGCTAGTGTTCCAAGCCTGACGGGGGCTTTGATTGTTGGCGGTAGGAACTGGCCTTAAGAGGTGGTAGCAAAGCGGAGTTTCAGCGTTGCAAAAGACACTTCCGAGCGGGGAGATGCACAATGCACAAAAACACTGAACTCACGTTATCCTTAATGATACTGTAAATCCACACGGTAGTATGACGATAGTCGTCAGAATGTAATAAAGTTTGAATCAGAAATGACTCAAAGAGGTACAGAAAATCCCAACATCGAAACTTGAGGAAGTTAACAGAAAGTCAGATGAAAAGGATCAGGATGTCAGTGAGGCTCATAGGCGCAACCGTGACGATACGACGATGGCGTACGGAATCATCTTACGGTAAGATGATGTAATCAGGACAGATTCTTAAAATTTGAGACATCTGACTGTAAGATGTCCCTTAATGAGCTGATCCCAGCCGCCAAACTAGGATTGAATTTTCTTATGGTGTCGAGAGGTCACAGCGGAGAAGGTGGTAACAAGCGAATGTTTGCTGTCAATCACTCCACCGAGAAAGATACCGACTCGTCAAAATTTCTCCCAGATTCTTTTCTTTCATTTGCGCCCGAAGATTTGCAGCGGGATTTGCAGCATGGAATCCAATTGACGGGCGGAAGTCCTCGGAAAAGCTTACTTTGCGCCGGTTTGTTTTCAACTTGAACAAAGATTTGAGATGAGCACACAAAGACAGGTTTGCGACTTCAGCCTCAAACGAAATCCTGGGTACAAATGATGACTAAAAGGGGTCTTGTATGATTGTGAAGAATTTCCAGCCAAAATTTCCTGATTTCTCTTCACAAAAACGTTTTACCTAAAAAGGTCATTATTTACAATGATTCGAGCAGAACATTTCTACAGTAACAGGATTAGAAGATCAGAGAAAACGCAAATTCTTAATCCAGGCGACCATGAACATTATGCCATAAGCCCATGACATAAT
>Ga0058701_10000752_pt1 | contig 21736 bp, 8 predicted proteins | sample AgamicOrMae_FD_97039 | JGI IMG/M metagenome (GOLD analysis project Ga0058701, IMG submission 97039) | Agave microbial communities from Guanajuato, Mexico - Or.Ma.e | ecosystem: Host-associated > Plants > Phyllosphere > Phylloplane/Leaf | place: Guanajuato, Mexico | collected 2012-06-04 | reverse complement strand
TAGAATAATAGAGATAGACAATTCCACCTTAGAAATTTTCAATGTTGCCGATTTTGATTGTCAGGTGAATTAGCTCTCCAACATTCATTTTATTTGTTTTGCCCTCGTACCCAAAGCACATAAAACTGTTCCCAAAACTTGAAACTACCATTAGAAAAAAAAATGAATCTTTTAAAGGAAACTTTATGGTAATACTGTTTTGAGACGGAATGTTGCTGACCCTGTATTAGAGATGCTAAAAGCCTCTGTGGTCACCGAACGCACCGAAGAGTCCAACCAAACGAGCGAACCGTACAAACCTAGGTTATGTAATAGGAATATTGTCGCAATAGTGATGTTTATCGAAGTAGGAAAGTGAACGTTTTCTTATTGTCTCGTGCACGGATTTGGAACTTTTGCCCATATCGTGACTTATTTTGACTACTGGGCCTGATAGATTACAATCATAGTTTCGGTTGTTACGGAATAGTGTGGACACACATAACAAACGTTTCCGCGCTCTCTCGCTCTTATCTAAAGAGCTCCTGGACTGGATTTCGATCACTCCACTTACTCAAGAGCAGAGATAATTCTTTTTTGGTGGAATGTCTTTGCTTTACAGTAAAAGTCACTTCCGTAATGACAAACGAATTGCATAAAATTTGACTCGAGAAATATTTATACTAGAAATATTGATCGTTGATTTTATGTCTCCGGAATCTTAAAGTAATAGATCCATCGCGGAGTAGATCTATACGGTATACTGCATACAATTGTAGGCACTTTGACATATTTCTCATTTCCGGCATTGTTGTCTGTTTCAGGTAATTATTGGCAGCAGGCAAACAATTCTAAGGCGGACTAAGACCTCCACCTCTAAGGAAGGATCAGGAAAAAAAAAGGATTCGTTTGGACCAGAGACTATGATTTGGTCCTGGGACGAAGGATATGGCTGGACTTCAGCAATCGAAAGTGAATAGATCTAAATATGAAGTGAGACTATGAACGCCTACGGTGATATGATCGAATATTTTTGATTGCCTTAGGACTGCAATTCCAATGCAAACACCATAAATTGGAGTATGAATAGACCAGTCACGGGTGGCCCCTATGTTGTTCCTGAGCGTTTAAGGCCTACAAAGCATTGTTTCATTGTGGAGACTTTTGTTTTACACCAAGGTCGTGCTAGTCGAAAATGTTCTCGTGACAGCAGCCATAACAGAACTAGAACGATGTCTAGGCTTTACAAATCGGGGAGTTCGCTCACAGCACGAGATATGTTCTCAGTAAACAAAGGGGGTACAGCAGGTCGTTTCGGAGGTCACATTTTTCTACTTGCGTTTTAGCTTTCGTCACCAAGCTGAGTGAAGGGAGACCCAATGGATCTGATGCCGCTTTTAATGTCCCGACTAATTTTAAACAGAGGCAACGAACATAATGGAGGTTATGTGAGGTCGGATACGTTTGTTAAAATCACGCAGTGAACGTTGCATTTAGAGGAAGTTTCGTTCGATAAGGTATCTTTACAAGAGGTTGGATCCAGGATTACAGAACAAGTTACATTAGTTTATGTTATTTGACATTTTAACCATACTTCCAGCACTCCTCATTCGGAGTTACCAAAATGAGGCGATCGTTTAGCTATTCAGTTTTTAAAAAAATTAGCGCATTGTAAAAAATGCAAGCATGACAAAGTGAGGAGTGAGGAGTATGAGATTTTTTTCAAGCATTGTTGATGCTAATAGGCAATTCTTTCGTACCAAACGAAACAAGAAAAGAAAAACACTGCAGACGTAACTAGATGTGTCTCTAACGTAACGGACCATATCGGATACAGCTGGCCGAAAACATAACTTCTACTTAACCCAATTTGCTCCAATGAGTTGTTCCTGGCCAACCGCAAATATTCATTCGTCATACTAAACTGCAAGTTCAAATTCGCTATTTTCATTTTTTTTAAAGTATTCAATTACATAAATAGCGTTTTAAAAATATTTAAATAAAATCAATTTCAAAATTTACAAGATATCTTTTTCCAAAATATTTTCAGCTAATACTTTCTTTTCCCTCCAAATCAAAACATTTTAGGCATTTGCTAAGCCTTAAAGCACGGAGCAACAAATTGTTGAAGCAAACGACCTTGTAATATGACGGGCCGAAAAAAAATCAAGCATGTAATAATCGTCAGCCCACCGCAAACAAAGAAGCATTGTTACGTGGTTTGGATTCTGCGGTGCCTTGCTACGGAGATGAGATTTTAGTGGTAACACTAGAAAAGGAGTTGTCTTAATGTCTTTGATATACCGCATTGTTGTCGACAAGATATCAAAACTTTAACTGACGCTACCTATCACTTCCGCGATACAACTTGTCAAACTGACATTTTATCTCGGTGACTTATTTGTCACTTTACTCTTTAAAAACCGTACGGAAAAATTATGTCGTAGAGAGAGGACTGATTTGAGACTAAAAACTGACTGTTCATTGAAAAGAAGTTTTTTTCCCCCTAACCAAAGCATTTTTCTTTAAAGATTCGTTGATGGCTGACTTTACGGTCAAACCAGCGAGCTAATGTTGTAATATCCTACAGTACCGGTAGAGGAAGGATTCAAAGTCAGGTTAACGAAAAAAATAAACAAAAACACGAAACTATTAAGCCCTCTTCAATAAGGAGTCGGGCTTAATTAGTTCGTAGTCTTACGAGCTGAATTGAGTGTTACTGAGAATCAAACGATCCCTGTGGTTGTTCAGCGCAGAGGAACCTCGAAAAAGGTTTCAAGTTTGCCTAGTGAAGGTATGACTCATACATAAGGGGCGGACACTCATCGTGCAAATACTCATTGCATGTTAGGTCAAGGCATTGGTCATTCGGGCGAACTACTTCAATTAGGGTTATTTGCAGTGAGTACATCGTCCTTGAACTACAATGGTGCTATGTGTAGGTTACCATCATTCAGATTCCCTGTTATTCCGCTGGATTCGTGTAAGGTGGAGTTAAGAGGTACAATGAAACGTAAAACTATTGTTATTTCTGCTCTTTTGGGATGTCCGGCAATCGAAGAGAGAACCCAAGTCCAAAAACCACCTTGGAACGCCATGGATTCCTTTCCTACGGATGTTAATCTCAGGCTTCAGTTTCTCTCACCTGTATGCATGATACTTTTCGTTCATTTCAGTCACTGAATCTTACGCTTTTTACGTGCATCTTCACTCCCTCGCATTTAAGCCGCATTATATTCGAACCTAGTTCCATATTGCATAGTTTCTCCTGTTCGTATCTTCGCTGTTGACCACATCATCCACGAATTCCCTTGGTACTCAACTCAGTCATATCTTCTCCGATTTCCTCACTTGCAAATCAGTTTTCTTCCATTCATCTGCTCATCTCTTCACGTGCACTTCACAAGAAGACTATATTTTCCCTTTTTTCACAACTATGGCAACACATCTCAGTCATACGTCCTCGAATCTCCTTCTACAAGCCATAGGCCACTTTTTCTATGAAGTCCTCTCTCAGTTCATCCGTTCTTCTGCCCGGCTCTAGCTGAACATTTCACTCATGATTCACATCATAAGTGAACATGTTCTTGTCGCACATTTCATCTATATCATTCTCATCATCTACATCTTTTCCAAATTCTTTTTCATGTTCGAGCCTCATTCATTACAACTCTTGACTCTTTCCATCGGATCTCGGATTGTTCTTGCAGTCATCATGACCTTTTTCATTCGTATCGATCCGAAATCTCGTCGCACGTAGATAAGTTTCCCAAATCCTGTCGTACGTGGTCGTGAGGCTCGCGAGCTAAGTCGCGCAAAGGAAGGTTGACCCATGCTTGGCCAGCCATGCGCAATGGTCGCTCTTTTTTCTCTTTCCTGAGTACGCGTCTTCGCCATGCGCATGCCGTCGCCGACGAAGACGAAAAATCTGTACCACTTTCGGTTAGAGAAACACAGGTGGACACTCAGGCAAGCAGAACATTCAATATACGAGACTTTCTTCAAAAAACGAACCGGTAGTACTTTCAGCATTTATGACTTAATTTACAACTAGGTCACGTGACCGGTTTATGACGCATCCTAAAGCTATACAGTATAGGGGTATCTTGACGACGTCATATCCGTTGGTTTTGATTTTACCAAAACCGACAGTTCAGTGGTTGCTGCAATAACCGCCCGAAAGGGCACAAGTGGAGCACATATTGCCAAGGGTGTCTGCGGCTTCAGACCTTTTCCTAATAACTCTTTTTTGGAAAACAAAAGGAAGACCTCCACCATGTAAAGTTTTATTTGTCAGATTCGACTTCACATCGCAGGGTGTCTTGCTATTTCCCATTTCCAAAGTCCCGGCTAATTCCCGGTTTTTCTGGATCTCTTTTCCCGACAATTCCCGAAATTTTACTTGCGAATTCAAACCTAGATTAAGCTTATTTCCGGATTTTCCTGATTTTTGCGAAATTTCCGGTCATTTCCCGTTTTTTTCCCCGGGTCATTCAATGTCCCGGTTAATTCCCGATTTTCCCGGTTTTCCCGGCCGCTAGACACCCTGCATCGTTACCTTGCGAAATGGGGATTGTATTTAGCATTTCCCAAATTATTTCTTGCTGTGTTTTAAGTCCACTCAGGTATAATACAATAGTTCTTTGAATACAATCAATCATAAATCATGAGATTATCGAATAAGATTTGTGACTCACTGTCAGTGGTGCGGTAGGTCCGTACTTGCGACTCTTGTATGAAGTCCTTGATCTTCATTATCAGGAGGAAATTGCTGTCGTTGGCAGCTTTATTGTGCATTGATAGTAATACATAAAGGGAGAGAGAGGGATAGGTGCACTGCATATGGTCTGTCCTTGTTGCGTGCGTGTTCAAGCCTTGGGGTAGACTTATTCAAGCTGATCATAAGCAATACATGATTTTAATAACCTTTCCCTCCAACTTATTAATCGCTTAGTCATTTTTACAGAAACCGACAAAAAATATCGTTTATTTCAATTTACGAGTAAAAAATATTAGGTTTTAAAGTAAAGCCCTAAAGCGGGTCGGGAAGATCTGGGTCATTGTTAAACTCAACAGCATAAGTTATACCGTCCAAAAACACGCTTACTCGAATTCGATCCACCTGACCCAGTTTTGAGCCTTTATCGAAAGCCGCTTTTTTCATATACACTAAGGTCCTTACACGCACGACAACCTGAATGGGTGCTTATACCGCCGATAACTTAATGCGTACTTGTAGTTAGAACATACCTTTCTTCTCATAACCAAACGACAACGCACTCACTTAATTTTAGAGGCTCCATTATTGTATTCTAGATTTCTAATTTTCGTCGCAAATTCGAGTGGAGCAATAGCAGAGCAAGGCACAGGGGCAACAAACCTAACTTACCTTTAATGTATTCTTTCGTCGCCAAACCTGATTCTGCATTGTTCTCTAAGGCACTAAGAGGCATCAGGCTTTGGAAGAAAGCAAGGGTGACATCACATCGAAGAACCTGTGATAAACTCTATAAACTTAGGATTTCAGTTCGTATAGACTTAATTACAAAACTGACACGTTTTCTTCAAACTAAATAAGATCACGTTCAGGTTTAAGTTTAACTAGATCATGTTCGGGCGATAAAGTTTCAAACTCGTATAGATCTCAACGTTTTCGCAAATTAATCAATCATAAAGGCAAAGCAACAACAGCGATCATGGATGTAAGCGACGCTTGTCTCTTGCTGATTAAATCGAGTTATCTGCCTCATCTCGGAAGTCAAATGGGCGGTGAGCTAAGCTGGGGTCGGGATCCATCCAGTCCGAGTAAAAGTGACGGGTATTTCGCACAGCGAAAGTAAATCTGCACACCTTTTTCTAACACGCACCACTAGAAATCGCAGGAACGCCCCTAGACGGCTTCCACCTACCTCACGAATACAGCTAGTTACAACATCACGAACCATTTCCATAAAGTTACCCTTTTTTTAATCGAGTAATTTGTTTCCGATTCAGAGCTAATCTTTTTCGATAGTTTTATTGCGTCAACGTGTCCGTTTCGTTTAACTGTGATTCTTGTCCACGGAATGCTTTAAATATTTTTACACAACACAAGATAGGAAGTTTCAAATAATCAGTGTAAAGGGGCACCCAAAACAGGAACTACTAATCAGTATCAGCGGTGTTAGTACTTGTCTAACTCTGGCGAAGGTCAATCAACGCTTCCGGGGTGATAATTAGCTACCTATTCGTTATCAGCTTATTGCCTGGAAAGCACTTTTTATTTATTTTTTTTGAATGGTCAGAAACGTCATCGGTACAGCGGAAGTAGAAGGCTGGAGTGTAGAACGTTAGTTAATAATCTGTCCTTTCCGTTCGTCGCTCGGCTCTAGACAGAGCAAACGGCGCAAACCAGAGATTATATGCGCAAACCACCCACCGACATGAACACCATGCTATTGTTGCCATTAGAATATCGAGAGCATACTAAGCAACTGCGTTAAAATGCACTTCGCAAGCACTCTCAATTCTAAACGTTGTATCAACTCTTGTGCAAACTACTAATGCTTCTGTTCACCCTAAAACCGTAATTGTGGAAAACTGCAAAACCGTATTGTGGAAAAATCTAACTTATGTTAAACATATCAAAAATATTCCTTGTTCGACGATGGGAACAATTAATTCCGATGGCGTGCGACGTCTTTTAGACAGTGTACCTCCCCAAATCACCTTATATAATTTAGAGTCGAAATGGGCGCGTAATCAGTGGGAGCCAAAGCTCTTTGTTGCGTCTCTTTGATAAAGATATCTCTCTTAAAGATAGCTCTTTTGTCAAAGCCCTCAACAAATAATGGACCAAAATGCTGCTAATCCGATCAACAATAGAAAAAACGGAGGTAAAATAAAAGATTGCTTTCAACAAAAGCTTCCCTACGCAACAAAGGTTATGAAGAACCTCGTTTTCACGGTACTGAAATAGGAGTCAATTAAGGACATTAAAATATCGTCTACCCTCCTAAGTGTAGAAAAGAACTTTCAATAGCATTACTCACGTACCATTTTGTTTGAGCACCGAGAAAACACCCTTTTAAAAAATTAAATCTTACCTTGAATGCTTGTGTTTTATTTTAGATCATAAGCTGGATAACCTACTCCAGCGGTAAAAACCCTTTCAACAGTTTGTCTCGAATTTTTATGTTAGAGAGAAAAATCTTAATAGAACATTTGTTAGGCAATCAAGTGTATCTCCTCCTCTTTTTTCTTCGTTTACAGTGTTTTTTGATCAAGATCAAAAGACCCTTTTGTAGACAAAATCTTTGGTAAGGTGATGCCAATTTAAAAAAATGTATTAAGGCAAAGGCAGTGAGTACAAGGCTCCACGCTTTGCGACACCCACGTTTTTCACACAGAAGAAAATCACAGGCGAAGTTGGTTAAGTCATGAAAAAAAAATGTCGGAGACACGGCAACGCACAGTGAGGCAACTACGCCGAAATAAAATGGCATTTTTCAGCGCAATTATATTTTAACGATTGTTTATAGACGTTTCACTTAAAGCACATTTGACACGTTCTCCAGAGATGGCGTTTCTTTAATTGCTGTCTGGAATCTCAACAGCCTTTCTTTTCATGAGTTTGTCCTTTTAACCTATTGTGGGCTTTACAGCCCAAAACGCTAAAATATTTTTGGAACCGCCGAATTTTCAATGTTAAGCTGCTTTGATTAAGAGTTGATTTCATTTAAGGGTGTGTCTATTGACCCGACTGCCACATTTAAAATGTATTAGTTGGGTTCCGTGCGTTCAAGTCACCACCCATTTAAAATGTATTAGGTTGGGTTCCGTGCGTTCAAGTCACCTCCCATACAGGTTGGGTCCCGTGCGTACAAGTTACCACCCATTTAAAATGTATTAAGTTGGGTTCCGTGCGTTCAAGTCACCACCCATTTAAAATGTATTAGGTTGGGTTCCGTGCGTTCAAGTCACCTCGCATATAAAATGTAATGGGTTGGGTTCCGTGCATTCAATAATTTCCCTATATGTCGGGTCAATATCAACACCCTTCATTTAATAGCCTCCACGTTAGCATAGTTTACGTACTTCTTTAATCCATGTACGGATTTGAATTGGCTACCCATAACTTATAAACCGATCACTTCAAGAAATGAACACACAACCCATTAGGTTGTTTTTTATCAGTCCAGACGGAGGTAAGAGATTCTTAAGGTCGCCTGCGGTCCAGCAAAGTACAAAACGCTGTCCTCCGACCTCGGCTCCGACCTTAATAGCGGCCGCGGTGACGCCTTGTCCTTCCCTTCCATTCCCTTCCCCTCTGACGCCACACCTTCGAATCCACGTGCCTTATTTGTCGTTAAGTGTCTGGTGCAGTCCGCGCCGAGTTTAGCCGCGCTGAGCCAGCTGAAGGTGGGAGGTAACAGCCTTTCACTAGTCTGCCTAGGAACTAACCCATTAGCGGCGTGTGGCGCCGCCTGCCGGGGATAGACGGCACTAGCGCTAATTAACTATTTCCAGATATCAATCGGCGAACCGCCCGAGCAAGAAACCAGTTTCGAGAAGTGCGTCAATGCCGAAGAAAGGTTCACTCTCAATTTTAGAGTTTGCGTATCTGTAACTCTCGAGTTGTACTTTGTTTGCCAACAACACCGTAAAAACTAAATCCCTGTTTTGGTAAATGATGTAACCTGTTCTGGGTATGTAATAAAAACGGGGGTAGAGCGTATTTTGGTAATATTTCAACATAAACCTACGTTCAATGACATTAATGGAAAGCTCCCGCCGAGACCTTCTGAATGATATGGCTGAACATAGACCTATCTTGAAAAATAACCAAAATACGTACCATCCCCGTTTCGGTTTCACACCCAAAACAGGTAAAGAATTCCTCAAAACGGGTTTTTGTTTTTACTGTGAGGCTGAGCAGAGTAATAACTATGCAGGGAACCTAACCTACGGAAAACGTAACCTAAGATACCCTAACGTAAAGTTACCTAACCTAAGCATCATGCAGGGATATTGTATGAAAGAGAAAAGAGCTCAACCCATCTATCGAAAAAACTAAAATAACGGATATGAAAGAGTATCCAAGTTTCCCGTATGACGTTACAAACGATGGAAAAAAAGTAGAACTCATCAGATTTTCTAGTCTTTTACTTAAAAGTTCGGCAAATCAACAAATCTGCAGAGGGAATTCATAGGACTTGAGATCCATTAATAAAGTCTAGTCGAGCTAACATTCTAGGACTTAATCGAGGTGCAACGAAAAATCTTGCGGATATACTGTATCACTCGGGAACCCACTGGCGAAAAGGGTGAAGCTCAAGATTGTCACAAAGTCAAAGGAAAAAACTGAACAAGAAAAATCTTACGGGAATACATAAGAATTTGGTAATCAATGGACGATCTAGTTGAGTCTAACAAGCAGAATTCCTTGGAATCAATAAAAGATTTTGCTGCAAAATCACTTGACAACCTAAGGTAAGGTGGATATTCATTTCCAAACATGAATACCAATTCTGGGTGAAAATAAATAATGCTGGTGCAATATTTTCATTTTTAATTTTACTGACTTTTCCATGACTTTTCCATAAAATTATGAACCTTACATGTATTTCAAGCACAGTAACATTGCACCAAACGACGTGAACCTAACGTACGCCGTAGAGCGAGCGTCTTTAATTCTCATTTCATGATGACTGTCATCAGATGACAAGGTTGAACCAGAGGTAAGGGTGCAACCCATACATGTTCTGGGGACCCCAAAACTCTATTAAAAATTGAAAACTACCACGCTCAGAAAAATATGTTAAAAAATAAAGCAGTGTGTATCTGGAATGAAGCCGTCAACGCAGCTGTCACTTCGCTTAATTTAATTGTAGAAGTAAATTAAGTTTGACACGTTTATGGATCACGAGCGCACCTCGCGAGCATCTGTTAAAACTGTTGGGGATCGGATAAATGTTTGGCACCGCCTCCTCTATCCGATGGCAAAGAAAGTTGTCCATCGTAAACAATCGAACTATTTTCAGTGAATAGAAAGGAAAACGAGTCTAATTTATTCCTTGCAATGGCGCACGCAACGAGTTTTACAGGTGAGGAAATACAAGGCAGATGTCACCGCCGATCTAAATTTTACTCGGTGCAATTCCTGCCTCATGTGCTCTATATTTTGTCACCTAACTCAGCGGAGCAGTTGCAAAGCCAAACATGCATATAATTTGTGTTAATCTAGCCTAAAATTAAAAATATCACCATAAAAAAAAACTAATCTCTTGTTGACGAATAAAAAAATTAAGACATTAAAAAATTCCGATCTCCCGCAGAAATTATTTTCTGATGCTGAGAGAATGTTTTCGTGGAGAAAAACATTCCCCCCCCCCTTTTTTTTCCTTCCCTTTTTTTCCGCATGATTTTTTTTGTCAGTTCTATGCCTATGTTAATACATGGGAGACTTGATCGCACGGAAACCAACATAATGCATTTTAAATGGAAGGTGACTTGAACGCACGGAAACCAACCCATTACATTTTAAATGGGGCAGCGTGTGAATAGGCACTTCGTTTTTGTTTTCGAAAGCATTGTTGGGTTTACCTATTGTAAGGTCAATGTTTTAAAAAAACGCAATATAGTTATAAGGTAAATATAGTTATAGGTAATATAGCTACAAGGTAAAAGTTAATATTGTAAGATAGAATCCCAAAACAGATCTAATGCTACCCACTCAAAGTCCAAACAAGAATTGCGTAGAGTCCTCCTTTTGTAACGTAATTTTTGATTGGGTTACACGCAATGTTTATCGCCTATTTAAGCGAATGTCTCACGAAATCCTAACTATGTGAACAGGATTTCCTTCCAGTTGGCGAACTAGGCGATTAATCAAAAACGCTATCGTAATCGAGTTGTACGCAGGTGCGCGTGTCCCACGCGGCGTCGGGACCACTTACGTTCGTGCCTTTCTAATTTACACGACAAGTGGTCCTACAAAGGAACCTGAAAAGCCGACGACAAAAGTAGTCCGCTCAAATGTCTCCTCACACCGAATTAATGTCCTCAAGTTTCACCTCGTGGAACGGAAGTAAACACCTTTTTGCGAGACACGATCCTCGTTTGTTTGTTTACAGCCTCGGGAATCGCCGTTAAGGTTACTCGGTTTTTAGTAAACGGCATACCTTCTTTAATTGAAATTCCAGGCAGGATTTTAGCTTGGTTTTCGAAGGTATCCTGTTTGGAATCAGTCAAAAACTAAAAACAAGCGCCCAATTAAAAAAAACAAAAAAAAACATTTTTTTAAGAGTAATACTTGTCGAATTTTGAAACTTCGCTCGTTTGATATAGTCATCAATTTGATATTCCAAGGCCATAACTTTCCTTCAAATCATTTCCCAAAATTAATTACAGCTTAAAATTTGTTCAAAAGAATATTGAAATCCAACATTTTTCTGATAATTAAGAATATCATAAACATTATACTAAAGTAAATCAACTTTGGAGTGTTTTTGCCACAAGATTTTTCTCATTTTTCATAATCTCTAAAAAATTTCAGGGAACAAAACCAGCTTAATGTCATACACCCATGATTGAGTTCAATACACCTATTACATATTTATTGAAATCTGGAAAATAATTTTGTATGCATTGACATCACCGGATTTAAAATTTAAAACACACGGGTATATCTATTTCAACTTAACAACAAAAAATTGCCTCCGAGGATCATGTAAATGAAACGAGAAGAAAAATACTCCTAATTAGAGTGCGTTAAATTTTTCGCCTTGACTTCAAGATAACAATCGTATATAGGCTAGAAAACAGCTTACTATTCTGAGAACACAAACGAGTCAGCACCTAATAAGTTACTCGAAGCTGTACTAAAGTTGGCCGGAGACGGTGTGGCGCTGCAGTCACTTGCGTGACTCATGCTCCCCATTACCTGCCAAAGGCTTTGAAATGAGCTTATTTGCACGGGATGCGGTACCACATGCGATATGCGGAGCGCAAAAACTTGTTGAAGGTAGATCTAACCTTCATACACGTTTTCTGCAAACGGGTGCAGAGGAGAATTTTGCAAGCTGTCATTAAACGGCAATGTTTGCACGGAACGTATCCAATTAAACACTTCGGGGTAAAACTGGTTCAGTTAGAATGGGCCTTGCAAAAAAAAATCTTAAATCAACATTAGTTTACTAGTTTGAACCAACAGGCTTATTTAGTCGAGGTTCGAATTGGTAAGGTTGGGTAGGTAAGATGGATTTTTTTAGGCTAGATTAGATTGAGGTAAGACTCATCTGCTTCCATGAAATGTGCAGTCAACTTAGGGATTCCGTGAAAAGCGTTCCATATATCAATGCGCTGGTTTTCAACGAGCCATAACTCTTTTTGTGCGGTCAAGTTCCTGTGGTCTGAAGTTACATCTCTCTGTTCCAGGTAAGGTGCACGATGACGTGAATTGCCCACAAACGAGTCCTGCAAGCCGCGAAAGGTTGAAGCATATTACGATCCATTTAAAACAAAGCTCGTTTCCAAACATTCTACCGTACATTTACGGTTAGTTTTGATAACGGTAAGTTTAGGAGACTTAAATTGGGCGATCTATGGTCAGGTAAAGTTATACTCCGAAAATCTAAAATAACTCAAGGTAAATAATTCGCATTTTCTTTAAGATAAAAGACAGCAAATAATTAAAAAAGCTTTTGAGACCCGCAACATGACTTCTAGACGAGCTACAATAACGATCGTATACTTTGTGGAAAACAGCAAGGCCAGAATTAGTGAAGATTTGAAAGGCCCGCGCAATATGACTTCGATTAAGAGCGCGTTTCCGCCCTCCGCTGTTCCACCCTCCTCGGAGAAGGGGGCCTAATCGATCAGAAGTGGCGTTTTCAAAGCCCCCAGCTTTCCTCCAGACAATGCTCCATTGTTTGAACCGCTGTGAAACACCTGAGAGGGGGGCTGCATCATGATATTTACATAGTTTCTTTCGGAGAAATTTGCCGCTTGGCGCGGAAGATGATCCTTACATTCATTGTTGCCTTCGTAACAATATGCTATCTGCTTACCGGAAACCTAAGTCCATACAAATATTCTTCCTTCCGTGACTATTGACTGGTGAATATCGATGGTATAGCTAGCAATGTTGGATGGGAGATTTCAACGCCCGTGTAGATCTGGGCAAGGCTGCCGAGTGAATATGCATGCGCAGGGAAAACCTTGACGTAGACCAAATAAATGGGGAGCTCCGGGTGAATCAAATGGAAACCTTAACGCACACGTAATCCACATCTAGGTATCTCGGTTGAATCAGCCGTATACAGTATATTCATACAGGAAGGCTTCAACGCCCGTGTAGACCACATCTAGAGATGTCAGGTGAATCAACAGTATATTCATACAGGGAGACTTCAACGCCCGTGTAGACCAAATCTAGATCTAGGTAGAGCTTTTGGTTGAATCAGCCGTATGTATTCATACATGGACACTCCAACGCCCATGTAGACCACTTCTGAATAGAGCTGTCAGGTTAAACAGGGAGACTTCAATTCCCATGTAGACCATATCCTGGATAGAGCTGTCAGGTGAATCAGCAGTATATATACAGGGAGACTTCAACGCCCGTATAGATAAAACTTACAGGTGAATCAGCCGTATACATTTACACAGGGAGACTTCAACGCCCGTGTAGACCACATCTCGGTAGAAACATCAGGCGAATCAGTATTTGGGGAGACTTCAACGCGCGTGTAGACCACCACAATGAAGGACAGTCATGTGAACAATCGCATCTGAGAGACGATCAAGAAGACTTTTACGAAGACTTACAAAGTGAGCATTCCACTCCAGACGTTGGACAATTCGTAAATTCTTGATTCGGAATAGTCTTCTAAAGGTGATGAGCACTACCACATTTATCTTTACTACAGTGAAAGCCACCCGATAAAACATTTTGGGTGGTTTGTCCAGACAATAAACAAGGACCTTCAACACGAACGGGACCGCTTTGCAAAAAGGGAGCAGATCGCAGTACGACGACGGCGCCGTGGAGGAGAGCGCCTGGTTGGGTTCAAACACAGTTTCTGATCCGAAGTTATTTTTAAAACAGAAAGACTGAGATGTGAAGGGCTGGTTGACCGATTACTCAAACCTGTCATTTTAAGACAGACTGACTTCGCGTAACCAGCTTAGTTCAGCCGTTACATTATTCTAAACGTAACGATTTGGAATGATGAAGGACCTGTAACTTATGCCCTCCTTAGAGCAAAACTTCTCGTATCTTCCGGGCTGCCCAATCAATTTTTCTTGAGTTAAAAACAGAACTAATCGCTGTTACCTTTCGAAGAAGAGCGCGTTTGATAATATGAAGCTGGTTCCGGGTTCCACGGGGTCCCGGGCCGACAAATTAACTGGTCCAAACCAGGCAGGGGCCCAATCATTTATTACCTCAACTTGTCTCTTCATTTCAGTCTTTCACTCCATTCGTCGTCACTTAGGAAAGATAATCAAAAATGCATGTTTTCTGATCAACAATGATTTGCATGTTAGTCATTATATCTATTGCCAAAATCTGCCTTTTTAAGATTTTTGAATCTGATGTTTGAAAGTTAAATGCTCAGCTTCTTTTTCTTTCTTGGAAATAACTCTTTGATTTCCAGTTCAAAGGTCCTCGGCCACAGGGATTTTGAAATAAAATTAGTGAAATTTCGAGTTGACCTAAGATTGTTATTTTTACTTTTCCTCAAACCGTTCTGAAATTTAGTTACACAGGTTTTGAGTCTACGAAGCTAAACAAAAAAAAAATGCCTCGGATTTTTTTATGCTTAAAATTTTCTATACAAAAACTAATCAGCTACCTACATAGGATTCAGTTTACTTTTGACCGTAAGTATCGTCAAGCATAAATGCTGCCCACAGAATAAAGCGTCAAAAGTGGAAATAGAGAAAATCATTAAAAAAATACGAAACAGACATATGGCTACAAAAAACAAACAAACATGAAGCTACAAACGACCGAGACAAAACCAGGCCATCATACAATCCTGGCCTCATCCATCTCATAGAATAGTCACGTCCAAGGAAACAAAATTGCAACAAACGACAGGAAGGCGAACCAAACAGTAAAAGGAAAACATAAGGCAACCTGGAGAAATTTCTTCGATGTCGGATCGTAATAAAAACTGTCACATCTCAGACGCCATAAAAAAATAATATTCATAAAAACTAAGTAATGACAGAGGTCCGCATTATTATTTAAAAAATAAGGGCCCATTAAATTATCCAAAATGGAAATTGCACGTTTCAAATACTTGAGCATTGTAAAACCTCAGTTTTGAGGTATACATTTCTGCTTCTTGTCTCCTAGCCTGGTTCAAACTTGCATAACAGTTTGGGAATTAACAAAATTATTTATTGAGGAAGTACGAAAAAATAGCCCCACAAACCATAGAATATCATCAAAATGCATTAACCACCAAAACCCCAGTCTTTATCCATCATCCAGCAAAACCGCTGCAAAGGACTTGACGGAGAAAGAAGTTGCCGAGGGCAACGAGCTCTTTCATCATCTCATCTAGTTTTGAAGATGACGTCAAGGAGGGAATATAGCCAAAAGGAAGACCTCACAGGATGGCGTGTCGCTTAGCAGATCTGATTGGCTGCAAAGAATACTGATAACTCTATTTCGAAGGATGTCCGAAAGTTGGGCTTTCTCCCGAGAGAAAACAAACCTTTCCCGTCGATGAAGTCGTTAAGGAGCCTTGTGGTGATGTTTCTGAGCCACGTATGCACACGACGAGTTCATCTGGACCACAAAATAACATCTTCCGATCTTACATTGACGTAATAAAAGCGAGAAAAATCGAGAGCACTTATGCGGTTTTCGCAATCGTCTCGGAGGGCTTCATCCGACCAAGTCGAAAGAAGGACCCGTTGGAACAGATCATGGACCAAGATAAAGTTTTAAAGCAGGTATTTCCAAAATGAGAAGTCTCTACAAAGCTGGGACTTTAGAGAGAAAAAATAAAGTTGCTGATATTGGTTTTAATATTTTTGAAAAGTCGTAAGATGGTGTTTTGCTGTTTAAAATTTTTTATAGGTTAAAATTGAGGCTTTTTTTTTTTGCTTCAGATGCATCAATTTCAGTTTTTGGACATTTTTGAAATTTAGACGATATTGTTGAAGAGTTTTGTCAGGGCATCGCGGACGGTCCACTAGATTGGCACAAGATTATACAAACTGCCTAGGAATCTGGTCCACGAGATTAATTAAAATACCTCAAGTTATTTTTGTTACTATAATACGGCATTGCAGAAGTACCCATAAACTTAAAATAAACACTACTTTAGTGTCTATTTTACATTGTATAGCTAGAATGAGTTATTGTGTACTTGATTAAAAGATGAATAAATTTATCACGTGTGTTGATTTTCAAGATTGACAACTCGAAATGGCTAGCTTGGATATTACCACGTCTAACCAACCCCAATACGAGTGAGTCCGTTTGACTTGAAGAATCAAATGAAGTATAAACAAAACCGCTGTGATCTCTTCTTTTTATCTCTTTCGACTCTTTGAAAGAGCATTATTGAAAGAGAATTCCGTACTTTGTGAAGAGCACGCCTTAAACACGGGATAATGTACACAAACTAAAACTACTTTTACTGCGTGGAAAATTGCTCGGTCTATATGGAATTCAAAGACGCAGTGCCTCTCGTTACTGTATAAGGTTCCTGGTTGAACGGAACTGGCCAAGCGCACCTGATGACCCGTTGCATCATCATCTTGACCACTGTACGTCCGTCCACTATTGTACGCAAAGCAAGCGATTGCGGTCAACTTTGGATACGGCGTATAGCTTAATCAAACGTACACCTCAATCGATTCCAATTGATGTAACAATCAATTCTTCACTTCACTGATTACGGCTCACGGTTCTGCCACCTGTCCGGCCGTTAGTAAACACTTTAAAATACCTCCTCAAATTAGCAGTGATAGCGCTACTTTTGATTGAACAGGCTACGAAACGTCGTATATGGCTCGACAGTAAATTAGGTTAGGTTTTCGAAAACAACGTCTAACTGTAAGTTTCGGTTTATAAGGTAACCCAAACTGTAGGGGTGACTTTATTCATTTAAGCGATACAGCAAAAAAAAAATAATTGAGACGACAAAATAATTTTGTCGATATTTCCATATAAATTCATGTTACAAAAATAAGAGAGAAAAAAATAAAAAAGCGGGAAAAAATTGAAAATATACTTGGCAAAAAAACTTTTCCCTCGAGAAAAAATAATATACGACGTGGTCCTTTTCAGAGAGGAAGCATTGAGCTCGCAAGACAAACCGTCACGTCGAGTAACATCCGTGAAATGCGGACCCAACAAAACATCCAAAATTTAGTGACAGATTATGTCAGAGAACAGGGCTTCTCAACTCAGCAGAGCATGCTAAGACATGCCACGACAGCTTACACTCTTTGGATATTTCTATGCCTGTTTTTCATTTTGGATGTATCAGTTGCCGGAACAGTGTCTTTGCTTCAATTGCTTCTGACTCTTTTATTCTTCATAAGCAAATGGTGGGCCAGCACTTACAAAAAAATGACTCGAAGGAAATAATACTTAATTATATAGGTCTCCTTAATTTTTGACTTCTGATTTTCGTTGTACTCGGAACATCGAAAATACCTTTAAAAATTATCAGAAAAAAAAGAAACAAACACACACACACACACACACACACAAATACCGAGCCAGTAAAAAAAATGAAAAGGAAGAATAAGGAAAACACATTTCTAAAAAAGAGGATTTTACATTTCCAAGAATTGGGTGCTTTACCGATTTTTATCGAGATCGCCATTAGAAAGAGCTCAAAAAATAAAGAAGAAAAAAGAAAAGCTGCATCAAAATACATACCTTCAACCAATCGCCCGGAAATCGAGTTCAAATGAGCAACCGACGACGGTGAACATCATTTTTAGTTCCCCCTTAACAATTCCAACCATTAAACGTTCCAGATTCAACAAAAACAAAAATCGATCGAAAATTCGAAAAAAAAGCAAGGGGTACCCCCTATCATTTTTATTTATTTTTTTCTAAACAAATTTGGTCGATATTTTTTTTGCCATCTTTACGTTTTGACGATTGGATTTGACTGAGGGACACTAAAAAAAGGTTAAAACTCATGTCTGAAGCTCAATTCGTCGATTTTAAACAGAATAGAGGAGATCAAGTGCGCTCGTTTGACACTGCATACGGTAATTGGTAGCTTTGCACAAAGAGAATGCTCCAACTTGACACATAAAACCAGCGATCCCGCGTTCTTTAGAGATAAAACTGCTTCCTTCTACGAGCTACGCAAACAATAAAAGAGATATAAACTCATCTTCCAATTACTCACTAGCAAGTGGTTTTCCTATCCAGCAAACCTTAGAGGACCATGTGTATACTGTTCAACCTCCAGACTGAACCCCAACCGAAAACATCTGTTGTCCTATTAGGAAAACGTTTCTAAAAATTGTCCTAAGGCAGGAAAGCATTCGATAATCACCTTTACTCATGTAAAAGAAACCCCACATTAGTATTCCTTAATGTGTTAGCATTTTTATGTGTCAATAACAGGCTTGTTCCTTTTTGTTGCAGGTACATAACCAGGCTTATTGTGCAGCAAGTTCAACTAAACGACAAAAAAGTGAGAAGGGAAGAGAAATCGTGAGTCGTTATAATACACTCTTTCGCAGTTAAATGATTCGATAATTAAACATCGTAAGAAATGAAGGCTGTTATCTAACAACACTGTAGAAGTAGTTATGCATTTCACTTTGTAGCTCAAACATTCTGCGACTTCATTCCGTTTAACTTAAAATAAAATTTCCCTCTTACTCTCCACTGTTCCGCACATGAAACTAATTTTCGCGGTACCCTTATTTTGATTTAAAAAAATAGAATAAATGAAAGTGATACAGTTTCTATACTTATCTTACAGATAATAGCTCTGGTCTAAATCTTCAACCGATGCAAATTTTTAGGCGATAATACAGCTAAAAATTTTCAGGTTGAGATTGCTACAGGTACTCCACTTAAAAAAAATGCTAAGTACAAGCACAAGAAAAAATGCTGAGTTCCGAACTATTCCGCCATTATTTAACTAATAAATTCATCCAAGGGGACTGTCCTCATCAAATCGATGACCAATATCTTATAAAACTGTGTTTTCGAGTAAAAACGCAACGTCCGAAATTTAACCGCAGTTCCAAATCATTTTTACAAAATTTAAAGAATACAAAACTTGCTACTTTAAACGCAATAGGCCTATTATTCCCTTAGTAACAATAAACCCAAACTTACAATTAGCTCTGTCGAGATCAAAAGTCCAGTCTTTGGCCTACTTATTTTGTATAACGGGAGAACATGATTTATTGTGACTATATAAGCCCATTCTCACCAAGAAGCATGGGGATTTTCCTTGGTCTATCTTACCCAAGAACGGGATTTTGACAGATTTGAACAAAATCGCAACGGACGTGAAAGCGTTTAGCGATGCAGTGTAGTATACGGGTTACGGCACCAATCACAAACGTGAGACCTATGCTAACGTAATCTGCTGTCCGACACGACCCAACAGATCTCCTGCATGTAGGAAGGACTGAGAACACTTGTCTCTCCTTCAACGCTACCAACTTGCTGCAAACAAAGGTTGCCAGTGCTACCAATAAGATTCTAACTTCCGTCACCTTCCCAAGCAGAGCACGCCATACGGCAACAAACCTAACCTCTAATGTCGCATGCCATTTTTTATTCCTCATAATGTACTGACATTTTGGACTAAGAACACACGAGGTAGAAAAATTAGCCTTTAAAACTGAAAGCACAATAATCCATTACAGATCACTGCATGGAAACACAAGGATGACCGAGATATCATCAGTGGCAAAGGTATTATAGCTCTCCCTCCCAGTTTTTCAGACCTTCATAACTTGGGAGCGGAAAGAGATACAACAAAGGAGCCCCGAATGAATCCCATGGATATTTGCTCTATCTATCGACTTAAAAGAATGATTTCTTGTCGTATCTCTTCTCGTTTTCAAGTTAGGTTTGAATGAGAGGGAGCAATACTTTTGCCACTGATAGTACGTACGTAGTTCAAAATGTTACCATCTCCAAAAACTTCGATAATATGAAATATGTAATAGAAGTCTAAGTGCTCTTTCGTGCATCAATAATCGTCAGTTATCCAATAGATAACTATACTTAAATGATACATCCTTCTGGCACTAGCCACTGAGGTTAAGTCTTTTTGTAAAAAAATGTTACCGCAATAAAACATCAGGCAAGATCCAAATGTTGACTAATACAAGTAAAATAAGCTTAAAATAATCGCCTTTGCGAAGCAATATCGCGTGACTGTCCGAAATTTTAATCTCTGTCTATTGAACTCTTGATGAAAGGGGAACAATTAGGGAAAGTGAAGGGAGGAAATAGCGAATGGCGTAACACCAAAATGGTCACAAAAATGGATGAATGGCGAAGATTGAGGAACAAGTTATCAGTCGAACATACCATACTGTGTCCTCCCCCTTCCCCTCCCGCTCCACTTTTACTTTCGTCCGAGGTCGGCCATGATCACAACAAAAAGCGGGAACCGCTCTATTCTCGCGTTGACCGCGCCGCGACGACGGACCGATGCGGCGCGGCGGTTCCCAGGTCTGGGTCACGTTGAGCAGCGGCGTCATGCAAGACGCGGTACCCAAAAAGAGACGGTGCCTTGAATGGGACACCTCTTTTCACGCAAACCTACTCCTGCTGTCAATAAGCAGCTCGGCTATTCGTCCACCTAAGAGCAAATGAAGCAAGTTTACCGTTGATTCTTCGCTAGGTATATTGGAGGATGAGAGTTGTACAGTGGTGTCCATAAGTGATGAGCCAAACAAAATCTAGTGACTTTTTTGTAAACTAATGTGTGTTGGCAGCTGCGCGTGGGGTGGGTCGGGGAAGGTTTTGGGGGAAATGCGGGCACCTCCTCTTGCCTCCACACCCTCCCACTGCCCTCCCTAGCCAATGCTACAAACACAAATTAGTTTACAAAAAAGTCACTAGATTTCGTTTGGCTCGTCACTTATGGACATCACTGTACAGAAGTCTCATATGGGGGAAGGCGAGAATGAATTCTGTGCAACGCGATGGGCGCGCTTTCTTAACAATGTTGTATGCGATTTTATGGCTAGAAACATGTTCGGCTTGAATACTTAGTCGCGGCAAAATCATTCAATCTTCGTAGAGCTCTCTTCGAGAAAGTCATCAGTACAAATCGGGAAACGGAAGGAAGAGTCGGGCTGCGCCGCGCCGCCGCGCCGCCGGTGCCAATCAATCCATAGACAAAGTCGAAGAGCTTCCGATGCTACTTGACAGATGTTACTCAATCGGCCTGCCCATATTGGTTGTGGGCCTTCTTAGTTTGTAATTATTCATTGCAAACGGACTTTTTGGCGACCTATTAAAAAAATAGTTTATCACAGTTATAAGAAGACTTTTTTTCAGGAAAACGCATTTTTTAGTGTTTAGAAAAAATATTTTTTTAAATTTAGAAAATATACACAAAACTATCAAAAGATAAACTTGGAGGTATTTTTCAACTCTTAAAAAGATTCGAATACATGACATCTCTGTGTAGATTCTTCAGTTTTTTTTTTTTTTTTTTTTTTTTTTTTTTTTTTTATATTCTAATTTTTTTCAAAAAATTTTCTCCTTTTAAAGTTTTATAAATTTTTTTTTTTATTT
>Ga0058701_10000751_pt1 | contig 21743 bp, 11 predicted proteins | sample AgamicOrMae_FD_97039 | JGI IMG/M metagenome (GOLD analysis project Ga0058701, IMG submission 97039) | Agave microbial communities from Guanajuato, Mexico - Or.Ma.e | ecosystem: Host-associated > Plants > Phyllosphere > Phylloplane/Leaf | place: Guanajuato, Mexico | collected 2012-06-04 | reverse complement strand
GTGCGCCTAACTTGTGTGGAATTTCTGAAGATTTTCCCCAGTCGAAAACTGGCTTGAAGGTCCATCCGCGAGCCTCACACATTGGGCTTCTGATGCTCTGCCGGTGTCCTCCTGCTTTGGGGCCTATCAACAGATGTTCACCTAGAATCAGAACTGAAATCGCGAGCCAATTAAGTGGGGTGTACCATTTCTCACCAGAACCTACATGCAGTCTCGTCGAAACTATCTAGAGCTAGTGCAGACAAAAGGAATAAACAAACTGGCCAGTCGTGATGATACCAAACAAAGAAAGCTGCTTCCAGACCAAGGACTCACTCCTACCGGAAAATTGGGAGATTGCTTACGATGGGCTACGGCGTAGGTATTTCTATGTAGATCATAATTCTAGGACAACCACTTGGTTGAATCCGCTAGATAAGATGAATAAACCCACCAAGATAAGCGAATGCCATAGAGATCAACTTCCATATGGATGGGAACGAATACAGGACCCTAGCGTAGGTGTTTACTACTCAAACCATATCGAACGCAAGAACCAGTGGGCCAATCCCGTCGAGGAATGGCGTTCCAGGATTGGACCTCAGCATCATTATTCGAACAGTCATTATATTTCTAGCATCGCGCAACTACCTCAGAATCTGGTGGTCAACAGCAAAACCGATTCTCAGTCGACCAAGACGAACACCTCTCTCAACGCATCGGAGATCGATTGTAAATTCATGACGGTCTCGGAACACTCCAATACCCGAAGCCTTGAAATGTCAAATACAATGAAGTCCAGCCATAGTACCCAAGGGTCGAGGTATGAAGACTCAGATCTGCTCGATATAATGGATAATTGTTTCGGACGAAAATCTAGCCAAAGTGTCGAAGTCTAAGCGAGGGGTCCCGAAAAATGATTCCATCACAGCCTCTAGTCTCGTTTGTCACTCCCTAGGGGGTGAGAGTTCTGTCGCGCACGACACTGCTTCTGACAAATAGATGTATTCATTCGTCTAGGAAGAACTTTGGCGCATCATATTATGAGCTAGAGATCGTTTTCATCATTTTCCAATCTCAATTAAAATCACAATATATGCGATAATCAGCCACCGTCGAAATGTCTCCTCTATCTATCTCTTGGGACTCCGCCAGGGCATTACATTTTGTTCTCAAAATCGGTAATCTTAGGAAAAGCATTGAGTTTTTTCGCGACAAGCTACAGATGAGGGTCTTGCGCCATGAAGTGTTTGATCAGGGCTGCGAGGCGGCATGCAATGGGCCCTATTCCAATAAATGGTCCAAAACAATGATCGGTTATGGAGCTGAAGATAATCATTTTGTCCTAGAGCTAACCTACAACTACTCGGTTGGCCAGTATAAATTAGGAAACGACCTACAGTATATCAAAATTTCATTGAGGCCAGACGTCTTCCAGAAAATCCTTTCGCATGGTGATATGGCGTCCGCTCTCGATAAAGGGAGCAGCACTGTAACGGTAAACTCACCAGACGGGTACAAATTCCTGATAAGTAAAGACGACACCATCGATAGGAATGACGTTACGGAGGTCTGTTTGTCGAGTGGCGACATCAAGAGATCTCATGATTTCTGGAATGGATTGCTCAAGATGCAATCAATTAACCAAAATCGGAAAGAAGTTGACGATGAGTTGTTATTAAGATACAAACAGGATCAGGCCTCTCTCAGGCTCAAGAAACTAGTTGAACCTGTAGACCATAAGACGGCTTATGGCAGGATCGCTTTCAGTTGTCCCTCAGAGAGCTTAAAGAGCATCCAAGACTTGATGGAGCAGAACAAGCAGAAGGTACTCACTCCATTTCTAAGTTTGGATACACCAGGGAAGGCAACTGTGCAGGTTGTCATTTTAGCGGACCCAGATGGTCATGAAATATGTTTCGTTGGGGATGAAGGATTTAGAGAACTATCGAAAGTAGACCCAAAAGCCAACGAACTAATAGAACAGTCTTTAGCAGAGGACAAGTCGGAAGAGTGGTTTCGAAAGAAGGGGCTGTCCAAAGCGGAGGCTTGAATTCCAGATTGAAATTTTGCCCCTGGAAGGAGTGTGTTAGTCCACCAGGTAATAAATTTCACGAGAATGATCCAATTTTGATCTTTCCCTCAATCAACTGAAACTTGTCCATAGGGTTACGTGGAGGATAAGTGACTAACCCAAGTGTGTCGGTTGGGTCTTGCCAAGACTAGCTGACTCGGTGATAATTCTAAAATGTAGCTGTAACCTTTGTATACGTGCAAGATCAGGCGAGTTTGAGCCTACAGGAAAATCCGACTCTTTTGCCTGCTGGTGGTCATTAGTTCTCATTGGTAATTGAAATCATTAAGTCATTACGCAGAGTTCGGGATTCTCGCTGGACAAGATGCGGCCAAGCGAGTGACCTCTCCAATCAACCCAAATTGATATCACATTTTATTTATTGACATTGTGCGTATCCAGCAAATCATGGATGCCAACTCGACTCGAACTTGCTCTGCATGTTCGACAGTGGAGATTGTCGAGAATCCCTGGCAGAAATCAGGTTAAATTAGTCTCCCATCAACCGGAACGCGCTTTCAAGGCGTCGCTAGACTTGCATTCAATCCACCAAGTCTACTTTTGCACCATTCGACGAGGGGCCATTCTCATAAGATGTATCCCCAATGATTCATCCACGGAGTTCATATAGATAATCTATCGGTCAGATCCCAAAAGCGTTCCTTGGATACAGATAAAATATCACTCTTTAAATCTTCATAACTCGTGTATCTAACACGGTCAAAACTGAAGTAATCTCGGCATAATCCCAGCAGATTCTCCTTGAGAAATTCGCATCTTGTTTGCAGATCCTCGTCTGAACCGAGGAAACCCCATGCTAAAGTCGGTGACAAGTAGTCTAATACTGAGTAAAAATGGGCAAAAAAGCCCGTTGGACTCTTGAGCTGTGATCGCTTGTATTTCAAGGCAGTGGAAACGGCGGATTGGCAAGCCGATTGTCGGAACTTTGAGGATACCCATGAGTTCGATACTATACTCGATACAACTGCGGGGGGATTATCTAGATCATCCAATGACTCAAGTATAATGTAATCGACAACCAGATCGTAGAATGAAAGCACCGGTATTTTTCGCATACTGATCTCTCTTTGTATATCATCATGATTCGCCTCGTCTCCGACATAATCTAATAGTTTATCATAGGCGCTCAAGCAGCATTCAAGATCGGTGGGATTGTGAGCCAGAAAAAATGTCAGTATCTCTCTTCCAGCCTCGATGAAGAAGCTGCAATTTTTTATGTCGTAAATTATATCTTGAAACGCGTTTCGCAAGCAAGAAACCTTAGCTAAGAACTCCTCCTCAGACTCGCAGAGAAGTTGATCTCTTCGATTGCCGCGCGGTTTGGGAATTGATTCGACTATCGCTAGTTGGTCTTGATAGATTTTGAAAAAATGTAAGTTTGGCTCCACGTCGAAGAAGACCAGTCCTCCAGAAGTGCGATTTGTCCATGAGGATATCGAGGTGACTGAGGCTGTTCCATCGATACCTAATAGTGACATCTGACTCGATGACTTCAAAGTTTGGCTGTTCCTGCGTGGTAGTTTCTTTGATCCTCTCTCGCCTCTGAATGATTGGGTGGATGAATCCAAATGGTTCTCGTCATTTCGGCGTGCTCGATTGTGATGCAGGTAGATCCATCTCGCGCCCAACAGCGCCGCACCGCAAACCACCAATCCAAGTAGATATTGTCTTCGCTCCTGAATGAGCTGAGACATCTGATTTCAAGTAGATGAATACCAATAACTTAATCTTTGAGGCACGCTATCGTAACTTTGCATCCAGAGGTTCCGATAAGACAATAAAGCTACTGGGGTTAGTGGCTTCGGAGCGAAGAGATTAGTCGTCACTTCGGCCGCGTGTTTAGAGATCCCTCGCGAGTCGCGATGGGACCCATCCTGCGCAGATCACTGCTGCGCGTGTAAGGCAAAATACTTTGTTGTCATGAGCAAGCATAGAGATCAGAGGTCAGTGCATTATTATCTATCGTTCCCAAATCTTCAAACCTATTGTCGCACATCAATTATCTCCTGTTAAATATTCATTATTGAAATATCTCCTGTTAATGATGACAACCTTGAAGAAGCCCCAGCTCAGGGGAGCAGGAATGCGGTGGTGGAAAAGGGCCGGAGCCTCGAGCATAGTTATAGCATGTTCATATGCTTTATGGTACAAAGTTAGAATCATGGAGAAACGCAAAGCGCATTACAAGGAGTTCTATGAAAATTGGGATGACAATAAAGAGTTCGAGGCTATGAGGAAGGCAGGGATCTTCAAAGGTTTTGAGCCATCTTAGGACGGACCCTAAGAGCACGCCCCCTCAGGTGCCACACGTCAGCGTGTGCTCAAGGACGATGATCTGGCCTGCATCGCTTAAAAATAATAAACCTACATATGTCGCTCGTAGCTGTTAAAATCCACTCTGATTTGTATTAAGTTCCCGATTTTTCTTATCAGTCTTTCCCAAATTTCTTTCCATAAGACCAACCAATTCACTCCTACCTATGAGAAATAATCATCTCGCTCATGGGCCATCGAACTAGCCAGAGATCCACTTAACATGCAATATCCACTCTTGATGTACCGAAGGAGACAACTAAATCAACCCAGTGATCATGTTGCACATCTGAGTAGCATGCCTAGATTTCACTAAACTCTATCATTGTTGTGCCATTGTTTGTAATAAATTAGAAAACAATCATCATGAACAGTAGCGACTGGGCAATTCCTCAACAAGCCAAGCTTAAATATACCCAGTTATTCAATCTCCATGATAGAACCCGAAGTGGGTTCTTGTCAGGGCTGCAATGTCGAGATATACTTATGCAGTCGGGACTACCACGTAATGTCCTAGCGGAAATTTGGAATTTATCGGACATTGACTCGGATGGTCAGCTAACCAATGAAGAGTTCATTTTGGCGATGCATCTAACCAATCAAGTTCGAGCTGGAATCAAGCTTCCACCCGAACTACCCGCCGATCTTATCCCACCATCCTATAGGAAGGCAAGGACAGTAAGTGCTAGCTCCATCACATCGTCCGGCTCAGCGAGCCAGTCGAACCTCTCTCGGGCCGAAGTCAACGATGAACAATTAGCGAAGAAATCAACTGACTCGACCAGTTCAATCTTGAACACGAATACTTTTGAAGACAAAAGGCGTGAAAACTTCGAGAGGGGCCGGGCGGAGCTCGAGAGGCGGAGGCTCAAAATGATTGAATCGCAGATCAGTGTTTTGAGCGAGCAGTTAGCATCATCAAAGAAACAAGTAGCAGAAATTAAGTCTAAGATTGATGCTATGCGTTCAGATAGGGACACAAAAGCAGGTTTGATAACATCGCTTGAAGCGCAATTACAGACTGTTAGAAGTAGAAAAGTTTTCCTTGAGCATGAAGAGCAAAACCTGATAGCAATTGCGATGGATCTCAATTTAGTAAACTCTGAACATTCTAACGAACTGGATGTCAAGGCATGTCAAATCAAGCAGGAGGCCATAAGCAAGATGAAAGACAAACTCATCGAACTTCAGAATGAGAACGAAAAAAAGAGCTTGGAACTCTCTCAAATCAATGAACGTTTATCCGAGTCAAGAGATGAACTCAAGTTGGTGGCGAATGAAGTGACCAAGATATACGAGAAGTACAAAGAGAAGCTGGAGGAGGCAAAGTTAGTCAATCAGCACTTACTTTCGGAAAAATCGAAACCTATAAACTTCGAGGCAGCTTGGGGAGACCCCTCCCCAGTTGAATTCAGTAATGCCCCGGTGTTATCCAGTGATGACCCTTGGGTAAGCTCGTCGATCAAGCAGTCGCCTATAGCTACCAATAGTGCTCCGAGAGATACATTCACATTTAACGAGGAAGGATCTGGCAATAGCTTGGGCAGTAAGAGCAAAAGTGTCAACAATAACGATACTTACGTCAAGAAATCTCCAGATTACAGCGCCTTCACCGACGTGGGATCTATTGAACCTCCAACAGAGGTCAAGGACGAATTGAAGCCGATCGAGGGGAGAAATGACGTCCACGGCAAGAAGAGGTTTCGTGCTGTTTATGCTTTTGAAGCTCGGAATTTAGATGAACTAACTATAAATCCTGGTGATATTATAACGGTTTCGGAAGAGGTCTGTGAACCCGGCTGGTTATCCGGTGAATCAAATGGTAGGGTCGGTCTATTTCCAGAAGCTTACGTGGAGCCAATACCTAGCGAATTTCCTCAAAGTAAGACATCACCAGATTCACCATCATGCTCTGAAACAAAATTTCTTGAATCCGGTGCGGATCAGTCAGTCTTTTCAGATCAAACCGGGAGTATCGTCAAGTACAAAGTGATTTATGCATTCGAGGCGAGGAATCCAGATGAGCTAACGATTAGCCCGGGCGATATCATCAGCGGATTGGATGGGCCACATGAACCAGGTTGGTTGCTGGGTGAATTGTATGGTCAAAGAGGTCTTTTCCCTGAAGCCTACGTGGAGGAATTCGCAACCGAGGCTCCAAAAACTGTTGTGGATCAGTCATCAAGCCAGACAACGGCTGGGGTAAGTTTGTCACTCGATTTTCTCTAGCCATCCATTACTCGCAGAACCTTGAATTCTCTATATCGGCTTGCCAAGCCCCTAAGCTAACATTTTCAATACTATCTCTGATAAACTTGACCACTCTTTGACTAATTAAGACGCTTCGACGAGGTGGCTCGTCTGGTAGTTTACGTTCAAAGGTTCATATCATTAGTTATACTCTCTCTCTCTCTCTCCCCCTCCCACCCTCAACTAACTCTATCTCTAACTCTGGGACTCCGACACCTAAGACTGTTTCATTCGATAAGCAAACTAACAAATTCCGCTGCTCTGATACTAATATCTGTCACTTACGCTCTTCGAAATATGATGTCGTCTCGTCTCTCGTTTGTCCGTCATTGGATGAAACAATTGTGCCGAATATATCTTACTCCTGTGCTATAGAAATCTCGCACTAAGAAAGCCGAAGTGGCCACTGTCATTGCAAACTATCGGGCTCTTGGTCAGGAGCAGTTGAATCTGGAGAAAGGTCAGCTGGTCTTGATAAGGCGCAAGATGGATTCAGGATGGTGGGAAGGAGAGCTCCAGATAAAAGGTAAAAAGAAACAATTCGGTTGGTTTCCATCTAGTTATGTCAAGTTACTTTGATTCATAGTCCACCAAGCAAGTTCATTGTAATGGAAGATATCACCTATTTACTCTAATGTTATTAATTTCTACGTTCTTTTTTGGAATCAAAATTTGTATACGATTCAGAAGGGTCTTCGTTTTGAGATTTGTCTCTTGTAAATTCTTACTAGCGCCGAAGGAAATTCATGCCAGTAACTTGTCTCAATCATCTCGCTTGATTATCAAGAGGGCGAATACTACTTAGTCAGTCGGCTTCATCTAAGTCAGAGCTGGTTTCCGTATGAGGATACTTAGCTTAAATTAAAATAACAATCTTTGTTCATAAATTGTACAGCAGGAAAATCAGAAGACAGCATGGCTCGGTTACCTTCGATGAATCGAATCACTTCTGTTGGATCTAGATTTCATTGTATTGAGTCGCCTTTTCAAATCTTAACTCCTACCGATAGAACCCGATAAGTTGAGCTGCATGCTAACCCTCATCCCTCCATATCCCCCCCACATATTCCTATGTTAATGCACCCTGACTCAATTCACACATTGAACACAGGTGAAAGCCAATTAGACCATCTACTTAACGAACTGATTTGCAGCGAGCTAGATTACCTGAATGACCTTCGCATGTGCCAGAACTTCTACATAATGCCCCTCTCGAAGACTCTTGATGTCAAGGCAGTTTTTTTGAACTGGAGTGGACTTATCGAGAAGCATGAATCTATACTAGATCGATTACTCGGTAGGCTGGGGTGTCGCAATGATGGGTTCTTCAAGTCTTTGGTATTTAGCGAAGAAATGGCTGGGATCGTGTTTGAGGCATTCGAGACATTGTTATCCTCGATCGTAGAGTCTCACACAGAGTTCTGCTCCCACCAAACTGCAGCAGTTCGCCATTTAGAATCTAAAATTGCAAGCGATATCAGATTCAAGCAACTTCTGAGTGAGTGCCAGAGAAAGTTGGGTGCTATGATTGAGGCAAACCAAGATGCTTCAGATGGTAGTGAGAGGCCATCTCGTGCTTTACAGAACTCAAAGTTACCTCTCGTTAGTTTCTTTCTGAAGCCTATGCAGAGGATAACGAAATATGATTTGATGTTCGAGAGGATGTCGAAGTTGGTCGAAAGAGAATCACCAATGAGAAAGAAAGTCGAGCAGCTCCAGTCAACCGCCCGAGCTCTTTGTAACAGAGTTAATGAAGCTTGTCGATTCAAGCAGGACAACGAGGAGAATCTTAGAACTTTACGCTGGTGCCAGACACACATAAAGCAGCCTGCTGTCCACATTGTTACCTCGCCTTCAATCATCATTCGCGATCGAGACGAGTCCAGAAACAGTGAATCACACAACCAAGGGGCCCTGAATTTGGGACAGGTACTTCAAAGGTCACCATATTCAGATGTCTCGCCAGCTGACTTTGGCGATCACGAGTTCATAGCTTTTGAAACTGACACCAATCTATTGGGCCAAAGGAGATTTATCAAGGCGGCTTCATTATTCAAATTGAGAAATGGCAGAGAATTGGTCGCCTTCTTGTTCAACGATATCCTTATTCTGACTTCTATCAAAGGAGGAGTATCATTGCGTCTCTCAAATGATTTGCTCAAATCTGAAAGGGCCAAACAAGCCTATTACAAACTCTACAAGCACCCGATCCTAATGGCTGATCTTCATGTTCTAACTGAAGGAGAAATGGAGGAAGAGCAATCAAAGATCAGCACAATCACATGCAGTCCCTCTTTCACAAACAGCTCTCAGTCAATTGTGCACAAAATTGAAGAAATCACCAAGTGTCTGGTTTGCTTTAGAGATAGTTTTCATGGGACTTGTTTCAACCTTTTGGCACCAGATGAGGATCATTCTTCAGATTGGCTCCGCACTCTTGACGAATTGTCGACCCAAGCACGCCAAGCTAGAGACCTGAGAGCTTTGGAACAATCATTGGCTAGCTGTCCATTCAAAGCGCAGAATTATATTGCTCGTCTATCAATCAAAATTCTTGATCTCAATCTGCAGCGCAATAGCGAAAAAGAGCTAGAAAGAACGAGATTTCGTCACACTTTGGGAGGGGATCCAATCAATATTGCCAAGATCAGACCATTCTCCTCGGGCCTCAATGTGGGCCATAAGTTCTGTATTCGATCACAGATGAAACGTTACCAAAGGTCGAGAGCGCCCTCATCAGATAGCTCTGAACAAGGAAGAACCATCGATGTCATACCACTAAGCGAAGTTTTCAGAACGAAGACAGTTGATATATGTTGCGCTTACAATTATGGCGAGTTCCATTTCAGCTCATTTGGTGACCAATTCTTCCAGTTCCTTGTGCCTGAAAAGACGATCCATTCCGACACTGAGACAAGCGATTATATCGAGATCGAATTTGTGGGCGATCACCGTTTTCGCGAAAATATTGTTGTAGGAAGGAAGAGATTGAGCATAGATGATCTCCTAGGTCATGATAGTCAGAAGCCAATTGTTGATATCTTCGATGTAGATTCACTTCGTCAATCTACTCGCAGCCGCGCCCCATCACTGACACCAGATCATTCCGTGGACATGAGCTTCAAGCTCAGACCCATCAAACATTCGAGCAGCGAGCAATCTAGTGCGCCCAGTACAGTTTATTCGCCAACGGTACATTCAAACGGCAGTCCGACACATCTGACTAGCGCACAATCTATGAGTAGAATTTTCAATTACAAGGTCAGCCTCAGGGTTCGTTTACATCTAGAGTTTATTTGTGATAGAATGAAGTAAACCCTTAATGTTTGTCTTCCCTATGAAAATTCCTTGAATCAAATGAAACCTTGATTGGTCGTCGCTATCTCAAATTCAACTCTTGCCGAACGTATCGACCTTCTTACTTCATACTTGTATGACGTGTGCTTGATGCACGGTTCTACCATTAATTTCTGCTCGACATCGTGCGAAAGTTCGTCCTCTGGCAAAAAGCATGCAAACAAAAATCAAGAGATTCGCTCCACCTGAGTCTCGAAGATTTCGACCTAGGTGCAGTTCTGTCAACAAATAACCAACTCATCTATTCAATTATCATATTTTCACTTTAATAAGCTAGTTCTTCTATTACTCTATAATATGTCTACTATGTCGAGATTTGGCCCCTCATTGGCCAAGTCCATACTCACCCAGCAGCAGAGACACGTAGTGTCCGCTGTCAGCTTGCAATCAGACCCTATACAAAAAATCTTCCTTGACAAAATAAAAGACTTCAAGAATAGTAATCAGGGACTCGATGAAAAACATAAGAAGATGATTACCGAAGAGATGGCGCGCCTGAAAAGGGTTTATTCTGTCGAGGATGCGAATAAGCTGGCGAGAGTTGACAGAAATTTCCCTGAAGAAACCCCAATCTCACTTCACGATTTAGATACCTCCAAGGAAATTCGCGAAAAGATCTACTCTGGCGAATATCGCAAGCAGATTCAAGCTAAGGAAAAACCCAAATCAGCATTGTTGGAATCAATACCATACCGTGAGCCTGATGAATTTCATCTACCACTCATCAACAAGCCAAACAAGATGCTGCTCATAGAGGGTACTAGCTCCGGTAAGATGCCTCCCGTGAAACTTTCAGAGCCTAGACCAGATAGTGAAATTCCCACAGAAAGGGTCACATTGGCATCATTGCAGCGAGAGTTCAGAGTCGTATTCGGCGAAAAGATGCCAACTATTCACGATGACAAAGATCCTCAACGCGATCTTGTCAACTTCCCTCGCCAACCCCAGCTGTTGGATACACCACCAACAGTCGCTCATGTCATACCAGCCAGTTGGTTCAAGTTCTTCTATCCAAAAACTGGCGTAACTGGCCCCTACGTGTTTGGAACTGGTTTTATCTCATTTCTTCTATCGAAGGAATGGCTCGTCGTAGAGCACGAATTGGCTGGTGGACTTTCAACGGCTATTGTTATATCTATCCTTATTAAGAAGTATGGACCTTTGTTATCCTCTTGGGCCCGCAAAGGACTCGATGAAAAAATTGAAAACTATGAAAACTGGCGAAAAGGTAACATGGAGACCCTGGATGAAATGAAGAATTTGTATAAAGAGGAGCTCAAGAAAGGTGACTTGCTCGATGGCTTGTATGATGCCAGACGCCAGGACGTCGATGTTCAAGTGGAGATCGAATACCGGAAAAGATTGAATGTCATATATGAAGACGTGAAGCGCCGGCTCAATTATCTAGTAGCTGTTGCGGATTCTAAGAGGCAAATTAATCAAGCTTACATGGTCAACTGGGTGATATCCAATGTTCATTCATCAATTAGCCCGAAACAAGAGGAGGAGTATCTTAGCACTTGCATAGGGGGTCTGAGACAGTTGGCTCAGAAGAACGCCAGGCTTCTATGAGGAGAGTTGGTTATGAACCTTCACGCTGACGGCAATGGACTTACGTGTAAGAATTCGATTGGTGATTAGGATTGCGGAATCGAGAATTGCGAAATAAGGCCAGGTATGAATAAACTCATGCATAAGCACTGTCATTCAATGCGTTGCACGAATCTCACTCCTGGTGGGAGTTAGTCACCAAGTAGTGATATCTCGATTTTAATTGAGAATAAGGCAGAAAATTGGACGAGGCACTCATTAGCTTGATCATGTTGCTGCACACTTCAGCGTGACAGTTCTCAGTTGCCGGCACCTCATAATTTGTCGTTGCCTTTTCATTTGAAAGGCAAATCTTTACCACCATTCAGTAAATTGAATACTTGAATATATCAAGAATTGCGGCCATCCTAGTGCTTCTTTTGTTTCTGATTGCCTCGAGTTGCTCGTAAGCCTCGAGTTCATCTTCTAGCTCCATCATCTCTTCCTCAGTTAGGCCACTGTCGATTGCCTTCCGACTGTGCTGAGGCTCGTGTTCCGCAGAATCATTCGAATAATCACAGCTCGACAAATTGGACGAAGATCCTCTACTGACCGAATTGTTATTATTCGACAAGTTTTCTCCTTGGCTTGCAGAGACAATTTGTTCCTGGTGAACATGGTTGGGCCGCTCTCGATGTCTTGTCTGGATAGATTGAAGCTTCTGGTGGCTTGATTTTGGATTGGCATGTCGATCGGGAATGGACCTATGACCGGATTGTTTGACCGGTCTCATGATGGTGTTGGCAGCCCGTGATGGCCAGTGACTTTTGGCCAGACGAATGAGTTTCTCCTCGCTTGGGCCCTGCTCGATAATCTCCACCACCTCGGGCGAGATCGACTCGAACAGGTCAATAAGCTTAGAGAAGCCGTAGATTGACACCTTGCATTGACGATTGAAATAATAATGATAAGCTGGAATGAATTTACTAAACTGAACTGAATGGTGCGGTTTGATCTTAGACAATAGCTCAATGACATCCCAAACGAAGTATTTCGTTCGCATCACTTCGCGTTCACTTCGTTCGCGTTTTGGTATCTCAAACCAGCAATCAGGATAGCTGTCAGTGATGTAGGGCTTGTGTACTAGATTGTGGGAGGCAACGATTCGCTTCAGAACAGGATTTAGTGGTTTCAACTCGTCCGTTTGAAGCGGGACATTGACAAATAACGGACCATCAAGGTCTGAATCCTCAACCAATTCGCGCCTGATTGGAACTATGTTGATGGTGCCCTCCCAGATTTCGGCTAACAGGACATTAATGTTATTGGTGCCATAATCTAACACACGAAACGTTCTACCGAGAACCTGCTCATAGGCCTGGCTGAAGCGGCTCAGTTTAAGCCTCTTACCGGGTTGCGATTTAACCACCTTGATGAGGTCGCTCGCAAATCTCTTAATTTGTTCGCGATGGGTCAGTGTTATATAGCGATGGTTGACCCGATTCGCTGTGGAGCCAGAAGTTTCCAAGTTCTCGTTATCAAGGCTGATTATTTGAACAACATGGGGAATGGACTCGAGCAACTCGATCAACTTGGCAAACCCAAATTGATAGACGCAACACTGGCGACCGTAATGGTTGTGGTAAGCGGGCACAAATTTACTGAATGGGATGATACAGTTGGGCTTTGATCTGAGCAGATTTCTTACCTCCCGACAGAATACAGCCAATTGGTCGGGTTGCTGAGGCGTCGTTTGAGGTTGACAAATTGAATTGGTGCTGGACATTTTGGTGGGACAAGAAGTTACGCGCTCGAATGTCAATACGCCACTGCGCCTCCTCTTCGTTTGTCTGTCATACATATAGTCGAAGAAATTGCGCGTGATTGGTTCGATGTCCCCGCGTTGAGTGGATAAAACCCTTTCTTTGTCGAAAGGCGAAGAGAAGCGATGAAGGGAGTGATGTAATTGGAAAAATGGGACACGGGACTGTACTGACTCTGGATGTTGTGTGATTCCTGGAGCACAAGCTAGAGAGATAACTGTCGCGATTAGAATGAAACGCGAGTCTCCTCTGCCCGCGTCAGGGAATCAAGGCAATAGTGCAGGGCATCTGGGGAGACACTTTGGCTGGTTTCAATCCCGATCCAAGTATTCCACATGGAACAAGACGATCTCTCCCTCAATCTCAGACAGGCTCGCACATGGAAGAGGGCAGGTGATGTTGATCGCTGCGCTGCCTCCAAACGTGGATACCTCTGTTTGGTCCGCTGACTGGAAACCAACTAAATTTGGAGAGTGCTCTCCCCCTGCTAATCAATTGCTTCGTCAGTCTAATTTTCTTGGGTGCACAAAAATTTATGTCCATTCACGACATGATACTCCTCAGAGCAGGAATATTCCTTCAAGGAGACTCTGTTCGGCGAATCGGACTCAATGACCCAAGTTGTAACTTGGTGCGAGACTCCCTTAGACAATTGGCTGATGACACTCACTGGTCTGGATCGCTTGGAGACAATCTGAAGCTGCAAAGATCTCGAAGATCCATCTCGAATGGAATGCTTGAGCAGAAGTGATCGGATATGGCTCAACTTTCTCGCTCGGCGGCCGTGAGAGGAATCCGCTGCCAGACCAATTGAGCTGAGAGAGCCGCTCACGCTCGGTTAGTCCGCAATCAACCTCGAAAGCTAATCTCATCGTGACCCGCGGGACCCGCTCTTTTTATGCCTCGACTGGCCCCATTTGCCTCGATTAGTGAGGAGTTGTGACTCACAACACAGATAGACGACTGGGGACTTCATTGTGGAGTTTAAAGTGGAGTGTAGAGTAAACTGAAGAGATTTCAGACTGGCAGCTATCGGACATGTGTTAAGAAGGAATGTGTTGCTGATTGTTCAAGCCTGTTCAGATCGGGCAAGGTAACAGCAGAGTAGTCGAGATCAGAAGTGAGGAGAAATGATTATCTACAAAGTGGAGAAAATATGAAAACATTCAACAAATGAAGGGTAGAAAGTTCTTAGGTGCTCAACTCGCGCTATCAGCGATTTTTAATTTTGATCCTGATCATGCACAGCGTTTTCTGGTATCCAGTTTCGAGTTAACATTCGCATTACTGATTATTCTTTGTCTCTTCATCTTCCTGCTCGTTGCGTTATTGTTAGAATTGCAGGAGTGCAAATTTTGTTTGTGGGATGAATTTTTGTGTAGGAAAAAGATTTGTTAGAGAGTTTTGGGTTAGTTTCCTTGTATATTTTGGCCAAGATATGAGGAATTGATATGACGATTTGTCATTACAGATTGAAAGTTGTTCAGCTGAATGCTAGACATTTAGATAGAGATGAATTGGAAGTCCTGCCAGATCGATTGGAGGAATTGAGGTGAGCTACTCGCCGATTACCTCACTGAAATGAGTTCAGCTCGAATCACATCAACTCAACGCGAGACACCCATTGGAAGACTAGAAGTCTTCCGAGGCTCTCACGCAGATGGTTGTTGAGATGAGGAAACCTCATCCGAACTATCAGATTGAGTCGCCGAATCATTGGGGGGACTGGTTGTCGAAATCTTTTGCTCTGAAGGATTGGGATCCGAATCTGGTTGATGAGTTGTTGCGCGAGCCCTTGATATTGTACTTGGTGCACTACTAGTGCTTTGTCTAACGGTTGCGTCATCCGGTGCCTCAGTAGTTCTGTGCTTTGTTGGTTTGTCGCTTTTCTTGGATTTGCTCGAGGATTTTGCATTTACTGATATTCTGAATTTCTTACTTGTGACAGACGTCACAACTGGAGCTTCAGAAGCAGATGTGCCTGAAGTTTTCGGTGCATTTGTCTTGCTCGATGAGCTCTTCTTGGATGATATGACTGTGACTACATCACCTTTTGGGGACTGGGAGCTTGAACTTGCAGCTGCCGCTCCATCAGAGGTGCTGACACTGATTGAGTCCAGAGCTGGACGGGTAGGAAAATTCGGGCCGGATCTAGTTGGCATCGGTGGAAAATCCGGATCCATTGGAAAAATGTTGGGCAGTTTGGTAGTAGTTGACGCTGATGCAATAGTGGGGGGCTTTTCTGGTTCTGGTGTGGACGTTCTGCTAGCCGAGGTTGAGGTGCGTTGAGTCGGCGGGGCTGGAGTTGTGGTGGCTGCATTGGAGCTTGGTGGAATCGTCGAGGAATTGGCTGCTGGCACATCTGTACTATCGGTCGGTGTTTCGGATACAAGTTTCTTGACGCTCGGGGCTGCTGTGGTTGCACTTCCGGACGGCTTGGACGAATCCTTGACTTTTATCACTTTCTTCACCTTCTTTATCGTATGGTGCTTCACGGTGGAGTTTTCCGGACTTTGTCTATTATCGATTGGGTTAATGACCCATAGGGCGAGCACAGCTCTCGACTGTCCCTTCATTAGAGACTCCAGTGTATTGGATATCTGTTTTAGGACACTCGTTCTTCCACCAGATCCAGTGCAATTCTTCACATTTGGAGACGAAGCTTGAGTTTCTGCCGTATCGACGAGCGCCTTGAGCGCGTCCGCAGCAACATGAGATTTTGATTTGTTTTTTTTCTTGGCCGGTGGCGCAGAATCCGAGTCCGACTGGCTGACTGATTTTTCGGGCTCCACTGTGACGGAGGCTCCCTTATTTGACACTTTCTTGACCACCTTCTTGATGATCGTTCTAGGTGCGTCATTATCCTTGCTAGAGTGAACCAGAATCTTGACTTTGTCGGACTCTGGATTGATTGAGAGCGTAATGTTGGGCTCCCTGGTGGCAGCTCGTTTTCTGCGAGAGCTGAACGCTTTGGCTGATCCGTTACCGTCAGAAACCTGCACCACTTTCTTCTCATCTTCTTTGGGCCCATCCTTTGTTTTCTTCTTCTTTGCATCCTTTTTAGAGCCGTCAGAATCATCACCACCCTCACTCTCTTTCTTGTGCTCCCCTTTCTCTTTCTTGTTACTTTTGCCGTCCTTTCCATCCTTGTCTCCCTTTTCGTCTTTCCCATCTGAACCCGACATAAGCTTCATAGCCTTGGTGGGCAAACCAGTATGCATATCAGTTACTTTCATGGCTATATCTGCGTACTTTCTGATTCCATCCTTGACCACATTTCCAGCCGAATGGGCAGTTTTCTGTACCATTTCACCGGCCAACTCGGCGGCGCTCTTAAGGCCCGAATCTAACGCCTCACCTGCCTTCTTTGCAGACTTTTCAGCCATGCTTAGAGTCGTCGCTATAGGATGCTTAAAGAAATCGCTCGCCTTGGGACCGCCTTTTTTCTCGTCTTTATCATCTTTATCGTCCTTTTTCTCCTCATCTTTGCTCCCCTTCTTACTCTCATTTTTGTCCTCTTTCTTATCCCCTTTTTTATCCTCCCCTTTTTCTTCTTTAGCATCCTTCTTGCCCTTATTCTCATCTCCTTTATCTGCCTTCTTATCCCCATCGTCGTTCTTCTTTCCTATTTCAGCCACCACATCGGAAGCCTTATCCTTGATGCTAGAGAATAGTGACTGTCTAGAAGATCCAGCAGTTTCCGTCAACATTGGGGAACCATTAGGATTGGGAATCTGTGGCAAACCTCCTTGATTGGCATTAGAGACAGATACTGGGCTTTGAAGCGTAGCGGGGCCCATTAGAAGAGCTGGATCACTTGAAATAGGCTGTTGTAGTGGAAAACCTCCGCCTATGGCGCCTACTATTTCGTTTTTGGAGAGAAATGCCTTGATTAATACTTATGTCTGCTATCGGTCGCGAGTGATATGGCAATGACTCTAGTTTTCTCTGGCAATGTTGTGACTAAATTGATGACTCAGTGTGGCGGCTAGGCTGTAATGGTGTGACATGATGCTGAACTTTTTCGGATGTGGCGACTTAGCTTTCCGCTTGTGCTAGCTCAAAGATATCGAAATGGATTAAAGAGTATGCGTAATCTAAAATTTGCATTGACATAATTACTCCCGCGAGTTCTAGTCGGGCAACATCTGAGTTAATAAATGCGCTTGATTTATTCTCTGATATCGAGCCTAGTGACTTTGTTTGACCCAAATTGGCTACCACAAATCAATTGGAATTATGTGATGGGCCTTCAGCGGTATCTTTTGCCAAATAAGTAGCTTTCATAAGTCTCATAGCGAATCTAATACCATATCCTACTAGTCCATGTATCACACTAAAGCCATATCATTCCAATCAACATCTATTCTGATACTCACCTGAGAAACAGAGGTTGGAAAATAATACTAAATCAACCAAATGGAAATGATTTCCGGCTTATTTCATTGCTGACAGGTGAAGAATGATAATCTACCAATAGGTTCATTACTGTCAAGTTCCTTGTCACTGAGTTCTCAAGTGCATGAGTGTAAGTGAAACGGTACGAGCTTATAAATTCATTCGTTTTCTTGATGCGGCAACCAGATCATTCATAACAATAGCTATACTGAGTGTGAAAGAAGTTCCGGTGTCTTTTGAGGAATCAAAATTTTGCAATCGCATATAGAGCAGTAGAAAAAGTAACAGGTTGAGAGACAGAGGTAGAGAGAGAGGGAGAGAGCGAGATAGAGGATATGGTGAGCGAGGAAAAGTCAAAGGTTGGATAGGATGTTTCCATGTTGGATAGATGGACGTCTCTATCGAACCGGAATTATAGGGTAATGTTCAGATCAGCATATCATTGGCTGGCCACTAGCTCGGGGATGTGCAATATCCGCAGCACTAGCCACCTCCACGAGATTATTCGCACACAACGCCTGACCATGAGCCTCGAGCAAGGATGAACGAAACGTCTGCATCAGGCCCATCCGGTCGGGCAACATCGTCCAAGATTGTCCTCTAGGGCTCAACCAATCCAGTCATCAAAAGTCATTAGAATAGGAGATAGAGGAGAACGTTCGATCATCACGAGTACGAACCTTTTCCTGCACCAGCTGCTGAGGCAGCCGAGCCAGCACCGCCACGGCCACCTGCTGCAGCCGCTGAAGAGGCGGCTCCACCACCGCGACCACCGCTTGCAGCCGACGAGGCAGCAGATCCCCCATGACCGCCAGCAGCTCCAGCGGCAGCAGCACCACCAGCTCCTCCAGCACCACCGGCAGCTCCAGCTGCTGCGGCTCCTGAGCCTCCGTGGCCACCGGCAGCTCCGGCAGCGGCGGCACCCGAACCACCGGCTCCTCCAGCGGCACCAGCGGCGGCAGCTCCACTGGCTCCTCCAGCACCACCAGCAGCACCTGCGGCAGCAGCTCCCGAGCCTCCATGTCCACCGGCAGCTCCTGCTGCTGCGGCTCCTCCAGCTCCTCCAGCGGCTCCAGCAGCGGCAGCGCCACCGGCTCCTCCAGCACCACCGGCGGCACCAGCGGCAGCAGCTCCTGAGCCTCCGTGACCACCGGCAGCTCCGGCAGCGGCGGCACCTGAACCACCGGCTCCTCCGGCGGCACCAGCGGCAGCGGCTCCCCCGGCTCCTCCGGCGGCGCCAGCAGCGGCGGCTCCTCCGGCACCTCCGGCAGCACCAGCGGCAGCGGCTCCTCCGGCTCCTCCGGCACCTCCGGCTGCGCCAGCTGCTGCAGCGCCTGAACCTCCGGCACCACCGGCCGCACCGGCGGCGGCGGCACCTGAGCCTCCGCGTCCGCCGGCAGCACCAGCGGCTGCGGCTCCTCCTGCGCCTCCGGCTCCTCCAGCGGCTCCGGCGGCGGCGGCACCACCGGCTCCTCCGGCGGCACCAGCGGCGGCGGCTCCTCCAGCTGCGCCTGCAGCTCCACCGGCCGCGGCACCCGCTGCAGCTCCTCCGATTCCACCTGCTACACCGGCGGCTCCTGCGGCGGCGGCATTAAATATGCGCCCTACACTTCCGGCAACGGCCGCGGCTGCGTCCGGTTGTGGACGGGCTTGAACGGCCAGAACCACCGCCAAGGTCATGGCAGCGGCCAATATGATATTTCTATTGTTGAATGATCTCATTTTGGTAGATTTGGTATGTTGCTTTGTGTATATAAAATTATGGAAGAGGTGTGATGTGCAGATGACTAAAACTGGATACAAGTCGGACCGGCAACTTTCCTCCCTATTTATCCCAAAATTTATTGCCAACAGGCGAGTTCCCCTCAATCAGACGTCCAATCGATTTGGACTGCTGTTATAAGGCAACAATGGCTCAGAAGTACCGATCATGCGCGCTGTGGATATTGCGTGTAAATAATTAGGAAAATTTTCCAATCAAAGAAGGTCGCCGAATGATAGATGATGATGAATTATGGGAGACGTTTAAGGCTCACAAGGGTTGTAGCATGATGATGAGTTGATATGACGCCCATGAACGCTGTGGCACAAATTTCAGCTTTCAATCTCATGAAATGCCTGTCGGAAAGATTCTCGATTCAAGAGGCTCGGGTTACATACGAGACGCCCGATCGTCAACATGAAAATGCGCCTATAATAAATTCTCAATTTTATAGCAGAGTAACGAGGCAAAGGGAGGAGTCGAATTCTATCTCTCTTCGTTTAGTAGATTATAACTACCGCTCGCGTAATCATACAAATTGAGGACTCAGATGATCATGAAACCATCATCCAATGCATGTTGGGCCCGCCGAGCAATCAGAATTTCAGTTGGCTGCCTTTCACATGCGGAAGAGCCAGAGAGAGCAGTTTCACAAATCAATCAGCCAGCGCTAGTCAGTGAAAAGAATCAGAACGCGTCTGCTAGCGTGAATAGGGTGAATATCTCTGCTTTAACACCTATGAGTTGTTTAAGTTTTATCCTATTCAGCCATCGCCTGTTAAAAATACAGAGCAGAGAGATGAGCATGGACACCTTTGTCCTTTCTCGTCGTTGTGCTGCTGCAAAGCCTGGCTCGCAGTTCAACTTCACGCTTGATGGTCATGATACGATCGATCATCGTCGTATAGTGGAGAACGTAAATCTATCATCTGCTCCTGGTTCAGTCGATCGCTAACTGCCACCCGATCAATCTGCTGATGCTGAAGACTACGGGTAACTACAGGGCTTAATTTCAGGTCGACTGGTAGGGATGGAAGGATACTCTACAAGAGTGAGTGGCCCAGTTTTCGACTTTGATGAAAAATTGACGCTTTTATCAGATTGCCGCTAGCTACAGTGGATGAAGGAAATCTGAGGTCTGGTCAGAGAACTGGATGTAAAGCCTGACGACTGTGACAAAGTTTCTTTCCCTCTGTGAGCGAAAGAGCTGTTGCCAAAGAAAACTAGAGACCGCACTAAGGTAGGGTGCTCTAGTTGGCTAGGGATTTCAGCTCCCGTCAAAGTGCTGGAAGCTCCTCTTGAGCTAGTAGATAAAGGGGCGATCTTGTTTCGGGATCGCGGGATTCAACCAGCATCTACCCAATATTGGTGCTAGTATCGTTTCGGCGAAGTGTCTTCACAACGAGCGTGTAAGTACGCTCGTTGTGCTCCTCGTATCTGCTCCTCCTTACGGCCAACATAGTGCTCAGTCGATCGGTTAAACATGGCATCGAGGACGTGTCGTCACCGAGATTTCTGTCGAACAAGCAAGTGCCAATTATATAATCGAGATCGATCACTACAACATTATAGGACCAACTATCTGTGCAGCTCGGCCGCAGGAAATTTAGCGTATTCCGCAATCGTGTTTCTAGACGCGATGACTGGTTGCTGAGGCCAGCTCGGGAGTGAATCTACGACCAGCAGTGGAGATCCTGCAAAAGCCACAAAGAGTAAGAATCTAATCCCCAATTCTTGATAACAGTATGAGATGGAGAGCATATCCAGTGAATCGATGTAGGGCAGAAAGGTGCCAAATAGTTCAATTTGACCAACTCGAGACAACATGGGGCACGCGAGCCTTGATGCGTGAGCCTATTATCGGTTCACAAGGTTCTTCATCAAGCCCATGTTGGGAGCGAACTAGCAGCCTTTAGCGCATTGAGATGAAGCGAATTATTTGGATCTGAGATGAATAGAAGTCACCTGAAGCAGTGCTCCATCCAGGAAGAAGGGACCGAATCCCTGCTTCTCGATGGGACTCATTCATATATAGTCAGGTCGACGCTTGCGGGGGATTTATAGCATGGATACTCTGATCACAAACCTCTTGTTCACATTCTCGCAAAGTCATCCTACAAGTGGCCCCATTCCTGACGCGTTCCATGGTGCTCATATCTTTCTTCATATTCAGTGGGCCCGGATCGAAATTCAACAATCTCCTATTGAGCTATCGGCCCAAGTGAGGCAATGGATG
>Ga0058701_10000750_pt1 | contig 21775 bp, 17 predicted proteins | sample AgamicOrMae_FD_97039 | JGI IMG/M metagenome (GOLD analysis project Ga0058701, IMG submission 97039) | Agave microbial communities from Guanajuato, Mexico - Or.Ma.e | ecosystem: Host-associated > Plants > Phyllosphere > Phylloplane/Leaf | place: Guanajuato, Mexico | collected 2012-06-04 | reverse complement strand
GACGGATTGTCCAAAACCACTTTTCTCGACGTTTTGGGGGTTGTACATCCCAAATCCGGTCTTATCTCGAAGTCGATTTTTTGCACGATGCCAATACTTCCATTGACATGGAAGTAAAAAATACAAATAAATAAAAGGGGGTGTTTGGTAAAAATCGGCGATTTAAAAAAATCTTTTTTCACGCTTGATAAATTAACTCATAGGGTTTTTGTCGTTGATTGAGAGTCACGCGTCGGGCGAATAAGCACTCTCCGAGCCGAGGCCCGGTTTTAGCGACGGCTTAAACCCTTAATCTGGCAACTCTTGTGGTGGAAACAATTGCGCGGAATTGGCGTGCTTTGTGTTGCCTTGATCGCGTTCTGGGCGAGTTGACAGATTGGGACTCGGGTGAACCTGCCGAGACCGAGAATCGCCCAAGTACTCTTCACTCTCTTTTAAGGGTTTACCTCGTCGCGTGTTTCGCGCCTTATTCTTTTACTTGTTGTTTGACTGAATTCGAGTGTGAGTTAGTGGATTTAGTGCAGTAATTAGCGGTTAACATGCAATCACAGCTGAAGCCGACGATTATATCAAGACAGGTCGGTTTGGAGCTCACGGGCATAGCAGCTGAACTCATCGCTGAGAGATATGCTTGAATATACTATTTGTGTAGTCTGACTGGCTTCATTAGGTATATATATTCTTGCCAATTAATGTATGAGAGCACTCCTCTCGCGATTAACGTCACGACCTTCTTGAGTATTGATTTGGCTGTCTTAATTTCAGTATCAGAAAAGTAATTAAAGCGGAGAACTTTTTTGGGCGTAAAACTTTTTAAATTTGTCCCAGTAAGACAGGACCGGTATTACGCAGGTTTGCTTTCTTTTTTTTTACCAATATTTCAGTTTTTGAAATTTAAAAAAAAGGGATTTCGAAAATAAAGCGGTGTTACGCTGTCTGGACCGCTTCTGTTTGTATTAATGCGTCAGTTGAAGTAATATGGCGCATTCGGTATCTTTTTAAGGGACAAAGCGCTCCAGAAAAGAGGCTTAAGGTTTGTTTTTGGCGAGTAGTATTATTGGTGAAATATCTTCGATGCTTGCAATCGGGTTGATTTTCTTCCAAGCGTACTATTCTTGGAAATAGATAAACCGCTTACTCTGTTTCTAAATTCAAGTTTATCAGTCGTGAAGCAACATTGTTCACATCTCTTTAATGGTTTGTTCGTGCTCTTAAAATGCTCTGAAACAAAATCATCGTAACATTGAGGTTCTATTTTTAGCAATTTTATGGAATAGTGTCCTTAGGGATTGATTGGACATCTTTTTTTAGGGAAACGTGATTTCGACATTGATACTCTTCTTAAGGAAAAGATTTTGTCGATTTCTCCGTTTCAAAACTAATAAGCTTTTGTCGACCCTATGCGGATATTTACTCAATCACAAAAACCTCTCCATAATCTCTATATTTGAAGACAACGCGTCAACTTGGTATTCGAAATAAAGCATTTTGGCTGTTCCATGATAGGCTACTATTTTGTAAACTTTTGACAGATTTCCTAATCTTTTATTCTTTAGAACTCTTTTCTAGAAGTTTTTGTGAAGCCCTCCTCTTCCACCAAATCGGTTCAGTACCTGAGATTGATTGAGGACCATTTGGAAGAAGCGGTAGATGGTATACCAAATAAAAAGTTCGCGATTTTTTTTTTTGAAGTTTGCAATATGTGATTCCATCAAGGAGTCGGAAGGGGAAGTCGGTTGTCTGCTTGTGGCACCTTTCAAACAGCCTTTTCTGACGGAAATTCTTCCGAATTGAAAGACGGAAGATAGTCGGCTGACGTCAACAGATTTTGTAAAATGTTTTCTGTCTCTTTTCTTCAGAAATAAATAATTTTTGTTAAATGTCGCAGAAAGACGTCATTTTTTATTATTCAGTGCTCTGCGTTTAGATAGACTGGATTTTCACCCAAATACAAAGTGAACTTAATCGGAAAACATTTGCAAGGAAAATGGAATTGTTTCCGAATGGAAACAGTTTCATTTTCCGTACAGAAACGAGGCAAGTCCTTTCAATGAAGAATCGAATTTCTCTCTGAAGAAATGAATGCCCCTGAAATGAGCTCTCTCAAAACAATATAAAATGTTCTTTCAAAAACTATTCGCGCGAATTATTTGTTAAACGAATCTTTTCCACGAACCCTTTTCAGCCTAACGGGCTATTTAATCGGAAGACATAGTTAAGAAATGTACGTAAAAAAATAAAGTATAATAGCATAAAAATATCGAAATTAATCTCTCCATTTTTTATATATTTCTTGAAATAAAACGTGCCTTTTTAATAATTTTTGTGAATAAGGAACCCAATTAATATTCCGGGCGTAAATCGGCTGAATTTTTTTTTCTCGAAATGGCGTGAATTCCGCACCACGGTAACAGATAACCAATAAATGAGCAAAGCCCTACTGGATAAGCTCTCTCAAGGATTCGCTGGAACGAGTGAAGCCGATGCGATTCTTTTGAAATGGAACAATAAGTAGGTCATTATTTTGACAATACTTGACCGCTACCCCCAAAGCGGCCCGCTTATGCATACTCGCGTGACTTGAGCCCTTCGACTTAAAATACGTTGCATCAGATTAAACTGTTGGGACAATGCTCGGAACCTTTGTTTTTTGAGAAGTGACCTTGAATTTTAGGGTAGTTGACTCACTACAGCTGAGCACAAAATGGAGGTGCAACCTTGGAAGGTTGAGGTTTGGATGCAGAGCTTAGCTAGGAGGTGGGGGGCGGGGGGGGTCTTGGTGGCTGTGCGTCAAGGTGGTACATTAGAGTTGTCAGACGGAGCGTGGCTGGATTAAGCCGAGCGAGTTTGGAGCGAAGGAGTTTGATGGCACACATTGGCTCAGATTACTCTCGGCTTTAATAACTAATATTGTCGCTAGACCGCATCTTAAAGGGACGCGACTTCGACTATTTCACGGTTATCCACATCGGCAGGGAACACGCCGTAAAAGGGGAGTCTTATAACTGATTCATATCCATCAGGGTCAATCTTAAAAGAAATTTTACACTAATTTTAAGAAAAAAGTTCGGGCAAAACAAAAAAAAGGAAGAAAAAAAGGGTTGCTAGTCTTGCGGCTTAAGAAAATATAAAATTTCAGAACAATGTTTTTTTAAAAAAAACAAAGAGATTTTTGATATTTTAGTGACGTCAGAATAATCTTAGGGATTAAAAGTTCCTCCTCTAAGAAACCAAACACTGTAAAAAGAGATTCTCAAATTCAAATGCAGCAAAAGTCAAATCACTGATCTGGAAAAAGAAAAAAATGTCCAATTATACCCTGAACTTCGGATCTCGTTTTTGATTTCTATAAACTTATTTCAAGAACGACATAACTACCATTCAGATAATATTTAGACTGGAATTATTTCAGACCAGTAACTTGACTTTTGTTGCATCTGAAATGAAGATTATCTTTTTACAGTGAACTAACAGTAAGTTGAAATAAAGTTGAGCTACTTCAAACCACGGTACAAAATGTAGTGATCCAATAGTGAATTTTACATTGAATATGATGAATACATATTCATGCGGCCTCTGTTTTTACATCAATAAGTAATAGTATTTTTCTGTTGTTGTCCTACAGCGATCGCAAGTGAGGAAAGACGTTCGTCCCGACCCGAAAGCCCCGCCGCGGCCGCGCTGTCCCTCAGTACAGTCTCATCCGAAAGCAACGGTGCAAGCGCTAATACTCTATGCAGCTGTCCTCATTTTTTTTCTCTCACAAAGATGCGAAAACCACAAGATGAAAGAGCACAATGTCATTAAAACACCCCGAAAAGCGTACTTCTTGTTTTGAAAAGATGCCACAAAAGTTTTGCATTACATTATTTTATTTTGTGAAGTGCCATCAGCGGGAAGCTAATTATTTAAACGTTATTATTAAATTACTTAAATTATACGGATAATCAGACTTCGACTCGCTCAGTGGTGAAGTAAATAAATTTTCACGCAAAAAAAATGGTATTCATAGCAAAGACGTTAAAAAAAGATATTCGTGATAAAGACATTATAATGCGTGTTGTATTGTGTATAAGATACAGACTATAGAAATAGCGTAGGGTACTGAGTCCACACAAAATGAAAAAACGCTGTAGGGTGCATATTATATTTTTTCCCTGCGATTTTCCTGTGGTTTTAGTTAGTTGCCTGAGGCAGGGTATTTTCTGGGCTTAATTAAAATTTAATTATAAAACCAATGAAGAGTGTCAGTGAACAGATGTCGCACGCTCAATCAACATCCGCAGATGGTCCATGGTTACACCAATCAGAGGCTGCGCCAGTTTTATTCCCTATCATGATAAGCCTCAAGGAGACGCACGCAGGCCTTCAGCTCGTCCCAGCAAGTTATAAAATTTCCAATAGCGAATTATTTGTTAAAATTTTTAAACATATGCTCTTTTTTAAGATTACATCTAGAGTTTCTTAAAAGTATTACTTTAATTTAGGCCCCGTTCACATTATTTTTTCACTCTCCCTGGCAGCGATTGATGATTGATATAACATAGAGACATGGATATCCATTTGTATATTTTCAATAAATGGATGAATTGGCATGGATATTACATGGACACTTCAACCCGGGTTGTTCTGAAGAGGTCACCATTACAGTAATAGGGTTTTCATAAGAATATTATGGGTTCCATTATTGCGAAGACGTCGACTTGGAACGCGATACTGAATCAACAGTTTCTTGCTCTCACACAGAAAACATATTAAACAAAATTGTTCATTAATCAATTATCGGATGATTGATTTGTTTCTAGCACGTGTTGCTGACGTCTCCCCACCGTCCATCTTACAAGTTGCGTTTTCAGCCTTTTTTTTCTTTTTTTTTTTTTGGTCCTGGCTTTACTTTTTTTTCTTATATTACGAGGATGTATCGACATACAAGCTCGGAGGTCAAGTTAACTACTCAAGGGAACCGCCAGTGTCCGCCTCCGATTTAATTAATAGCTTGGGGATGTTAAAGGGGATAGCGTTATAGGGTTTTTATAGCTTAAAGTTAGCTAACTTATTCTAACTCAGTGATTTTTCTTGAAATGACGGCAGACTGAGAGTTAAAAAATGCAACCTTTAAAACTACCAATGAGACGCGTTTAGGGTTGCTGTCATAAGGGCCAAAAACCACAAGCGCCAACGCCGCAAGCGCCAACGCCGCAAGCGCCAATCCGTAACCGCCAAACGAGAAAAGTCACAAACGCTAAAGGTCTTAACCGCAATACTAACCTTACCTAACCTAACCTAACTTAGCCTAACCTAACCTAACTTAGCCTAACCTAACTCAACCTAACTTGACCTAACCTAACCTATACGAACTTTGGCGTTTGCAATTTTTCTCGTTTGGCGGTTACGGACTGGCGCTTGCTGCGTTTGCGCTTGTGGTTTTTGGCACTATCGAATGCCCCCCATGCGTTTAAACTATCATCAGTGGATCCGTACCTACTCTGATGAAAATAAAAACGTCAGAGAATATAAATTCGGTGGACAGAGAGGAAGATCAATTAACACGGCTAATTAAAGCAAGAGGGTCTGCCTTTGTGGTTAATTTAATATTCCGTTGTTTTAATAATAAAGGAGGCAGCTACGCTGAAAAAAAAATGTTAAGCTTCCAGTTGATGTGTCGTTCATGAATTAAAGAACTCTTTTGCGGGGACGTTTCATCTATTGTTTCTCGGAATTTGACGACGTTGTCGGAGCTGTAAACATGTTGTGGTGTCAAGCTCCTCTCCGCGATACATCTTTGCATCAACTCAGTATTGTGAGGAACGCAGGGCTGCCAACCCCCAACTGATGTTACCCCAAAGTTTGTGGTATGAAGCCCACCACTCCGATACATCTTGACATCAACTGAGTATTGGGGGGGAAATTTTACCCCTCCGATTAAAGCTTGTACCTAATCACAGGCTAAAATAATAAAAATAATATTAAAAAAAACGTTTTGGGGAATGCCATACCTGTTTTGGGTATCAAACTAAAACTGGGGTAGTGCATATTTTGGTAATTTTTCAAGATAGATCTATGTTCAGCCACATCAATGGAAAGCTCTCGCTGAGACCTTTTAAATGATATGGCTGAACATAGCCGTATCTTGAAAAATAACTAAAATACGTCCCACCTTCGTTTTGGCTTCACACCCAAAACAGGTAAAGCATTTCCCGAAACGGGGTATTTGTTTTTACTGTGATGTAATCCGACCCCGGACTTAACCGAATGGAAAGAGTTGCAATAATTGTTGCGAAATTGTCTGTCGGAGAATCTGGTCTCTCGAATCCAGCGTCGAAATGTTGCGCTTTTTGTTTGGGTCTTCGATGAAGCTGCATGCTTTTGGTGTTGCAGGTGCTGCTGCGGACTATCGCAGGTGCAACATAGATCGAGCGCAGCTGCGCCGCCAGCTGCGCCGCCGGGCCCCGACGCACCTGCCTTGCAGGTGCCGCAGATTCGGGAAGACTGGACGGTCGCCCGCCACACAGTTCCATCCCCGACGGACGCTTATGGAACCATCGAATTCCAAGGGGGGCCTCACTGCACCAAGTCCCAGGTAAACAGAAGCAACCTTCCGCCACGAATCTTCAACGATTCAAAATGCAACCTCCTAACCCAACAACTTCCCCCTTAACCTAACCTAAAGTACCTTCGAATAAACTTGTTAGCAAGAGCTTTAACGGAACCTTAACTTACAACGGGAGTTCTACAACTGTCCGCTCCAGATTTTTTTGAAATTTCCAGGACTGCAACATAGCGGTATGGAAAGATAACCAAGCCCCAAAACTTGCTGCCCAAACGCATTTTTTCTACCTTGAAAATAGCGTTTAAAATTGAACAAAAATGTTAAAGAAAAATGCCAATATATTGGAATCGTCAAAATTTCAGCTTTGGGCGCTATTGTTAGTTGTTCTAGGAATGATTATTGGTTTTAAATCATATCGAAAAAAAAATATTTTTTTCCAAATTGGACGCTGTTTTTAAGGTAGTAAAATGAATTTTACCGTAAGTATGGGGCTTGGGTATTTCTCCATACAGCCTTGCAATCTTGAACATTTCAACAAAATCTGGGGCGGACAGCTGTAGTACTCCTCTTGTTATCTTACCTTCATCTGTTGCTGTCGTTTCACATGCTCTCTTTCGATAATTTGATGGAAGGTTGCCTAGAACACAAAGATACCGAAAACGCAACTTTTAAGACTCCGTGAGCAGTTCTCAAGGACTTTGTCCTCCTAATCAGTTTCGGTCGCATTATACGTACGAACAACTTATCTTTTCAGCCCCCCCCCCCCGCCGCTCGTGCTTCGCTAACTGCCTACATAAAAAGGCGAAACCGCCCCCCTCACAAAAGCACTTTTCCAGTTCACCTGAACTCCACTCCTCTATCAAAACTTGGCGAGGATTCGTTTACGATCCGCTGCTCTGCTCGCCTAACTCGCAATCAAACATAGCTACGGTAATTTTGACCTGGCGTTTCTTTTCAGTTTGCTCCGCTAGGCCGAAATACCCTCTTCCCAAGGTCATATCTCTCGCTCTTATGGGCAATCAGATCCCTCTTCTCTCTCTATCCGAGTTTGCCACCGGGACCGCGAGGTGGCGCTCTGAACGCCCTAAGGCCTCGAATGCTGATGGGACGCTTTTCGGATGAGATATGGACTGTCGGGACCATCTCTAAATTACGTTTGGGAGTCCTTAGAAAGTGACCCTTGGAGGAGTGACCGAAGATAAGAGGAGCTTGCGGTAGAATAAATTTTCAGATTACTTAGAAACTCCTCTTATTTTTCTATAAAGAACCTATTTTCTGCAAACGCCTTGTCGCAGCTTTAACAATCCCGGCCAAACTCGACCTAGCCCAACCAACCGGGAAAAAAAATCTTAATGTAACCTGATATGATCTGATCAAGTAAATTCGACCAAACCCAATGTAATTCAAAATTTTAAAAGCTACCTCCCTTGTTTTTTACACTTTAAAAAGAGAATCTTAAATTCAGATGCAATAAAAATCAAATCACTGGTCTTCAAAAAAAACTTAGTCCAAATATTCACTGAATTTCAGTTATATCGATCTTGAAGAGCGCTTTGTAGAAATGAAAATCGATGTCTGAAATTCGGTGAAAAATTGGACTGAAATTCTTTTCAGATCAGTGATTTTTGTTGCATCTGAATTTAAGATTCTCTTTTTACAGTGTACTCCTCAACATAGCGGAACATAACGAGTCAAAGGACACGATACCCAATGTACCGAGTGAGTTACGAGCCCCTGAGGATTTTCAGAGATGACGATGCTTCCCGCTCGACACGGATGTCATGCGTGTTGCCTACCACGACCTGAAGTCCAAACTGTATGAGTAGGCAACACGCACGACACTCGTGTCGAGCGGGTTGCGTCGCTATTTCCGAAAATCCTTAGGGGTACGGTATAAGCGCCAAGCGTGACGCCGCTTACTTCTAGGCGAGCCAGCTGAGTAAGCGGTGTCAGGCTTGGCATAAGCCGAGCGGAAAGATGTCGTAGCGAGGCACCTAAGAAGTTTTTCTTTGTGCAGTTCGTCCGACTAAGTCACGACTCGCGACCCGAGCTCATCCTGCAACTGCTCACCAGAGAATGGAATCTGGAGCTGCCCAAACTTCTCATAACAGTTCAAGGCGGCAAAGCGAACTTCGAGCTGCAACCAAAACTCAAGAAAGTTCTCGGGAAGGGTCTCCTCGAAGCAGCCAAATCAACTGGAGCCTGGATATTCACGGGGGGCACCAACACAGGTGACGATCATTTCTCGAGAAGGAAACAAAATACTGTACCTGATAAAGGAAAGCCCATACCCCGGGTTTTGTAAACCTTTCCTTGATTAGTTTGCATGACATGCTTATCAATGCGCTACTCTCACAGAGCTCTTTTCTGTGATTTGAACATCGATGGGTCCACCTTGAAATCTCGCCCGATTGGTAGGACTACCCCAAATAGGTAATTTGTTTCTTTTTCCTGGGCGCGGGCGCTTTTGCAAGTACAGTTACTTCAACAATTAATAAAAAAAGGTCAGTTCTATTCGCACGCCTTTGTCAATACAAGGGAGACTTGAACGCACCGAAACCAACCTAATGCATTTTACATGGAAGGTGACTTGAACGCACGGAAACCAACCTAATAATTATTAATGGGGCAGCGTGTGAATAGTTCGGAAAAAAAACACTATTTCAAATCATTATTTTACTAAAAAAAATGAGCCATTTTATTTTATATTTTTTTTGCATCTAGAAAAAAAATACTTATCATTCCCAGAGAACCAATCTGTCTACTTTTTGACGCGAAAACGTTTGTTTCATTCCGGGTTACCGTTTTAAAGGGAACTTGAGCCGTTTTCCAGTGAGCTAATGAGGCTGTTTCGCTGACTCGGTAGCGAAGACGCGCTTCCGTGAGCGACAGCCAGCCGCGCAGCCGCGTCACTAGTTTATGTGGAGCTTAGCCGCGCTCCGCTCTGTGAGCAATGGTCTTTCATTTCCAAAAGTGGAGTCGCTCAAAGCGACGCAGGAAAGGACCCCTGACCGCCGCGCCGTTTTTGCTTCTCGTCGTCAAGGAGCGGAAGCGGCAGCGAGAAACCTGGCTGAAACTGAAACGTGGCGCGGCAAGGTGCTAGAGGGCCCGGTCCCCCGGCCTGCGCTTACGACCAGCGCTTATGCTTCGCCTGATAGCGTCTTCCCTCCCGAATTAAGCGGACAATTTATAGGTTTATGCGCGGGGACGGTTTACTTTTGCGCACGTTCTAACTTAATATACCTCTTTAACCTCACTTAATGTGCCTTACCCTTAACGTAACGTGTCCTTGACAAACTCAACCTGAACCTACAACAGCCCAAAGTATTTGGAGTAAAATTTAGCTTAAGAGAAATTGAAAGGATTATTTCCATTGAAATACACAATGCTAAGCTTTGGAAAATGCCTAAATTATTGAATTTCAGGTTTTTAGAGGGGTGATGTTCTTTAAATTATGACAATAATGATCTAAAAAGATCCTCTGAACTAAATTTTTCTTTTTCCGAACGGCATCGCTGGGTGGTAGTAGGTTGACCCATTTAGCAGAACAGTCGCCAACTGTAGTTTCCCGAGTAGTCTCGACACTATTCAAGTATCTATCAAGACGCGCAGAAGCAAGGGCTACTCCCTCGCAAAAAATCCTCGTTCTTTACGAAAGTAACCGAATATTTCTCTGTATATTTTGATTTTATATCGACACTTGCAGGGGCCCTTGAATGTCCCCATAAGTCATGAAAGCCAGGTTGTCGGGTCTGAAAAGTCGCTGCCTCGGCAAAAGCTATTCCGTGGCGTGCTGTTTAGGTTGCGTATGGAGTGCACGCTCAAGACTTTGGGCTCTCATCTCATATATGCAGCTCTGGCGCAGCTCTGTTTCCACATGATTTTTCCTTTCCTAATTATATGAGTGGACAAAGCAAGGCCACTTCAAATTGTTCAATTCAGTAGACTCGGTTAGAGGTTCGTGGATCAAATGCCGTGGGCAGCCTCGCAAAATCCACGGAAAACATCCCAATGCATTTAAGATGAGACGTGACTAGAACGCACCGAAACCAACTCAATACATTTTAAATGGGGCAGCGTGTGAATAGTGACTTCGGAAAGAAATGAAGCACTCTTTGGGCTTAAGTCGTGTAATTGGATTATTTGTGTTTTTTCAGGTGTTACCCGTCAAGTCGGTGACGCACTTATGTTGGAGCGATCGCAGCGATCGGGCCGGGTCGTCAGCATTGGTATAGCTCCATGGGGAATCGTCGAAAATAATCATGAACTCATTGGTCGGAACAGAGATGTACAATATCACGCAATCGCTTCGCCGAGGTAAGGTTCCCGCAATAATCCAACTCCTCTTCACCTGCTGAGATCGCGCAAAGAACTGCTTTTCTCGGACAGTCTTCAATTTGTAGTGTACGGAGACGAAGAAATATATGTTTGGGCGTTTTTCTGAAAGAACCTTCAAAAATTGACGTTATCTTAAAATAAAAACGTTTTGGCTCAAAATTTTCTATTTGAATGTTCAAGTTATTACGATTAAAATTATCGAGAAATACTGAAAATGATTAAAAAGGTTGCCTGTTGCTTCCTAAATTGATTGGAGGCTCCGATAACGCAAATGTAAGAGGCGATTTTCGCCGCATTAGCTGAACAAGCTTTCCTGTCGGACCCGCTTCTCGGACCCTGAAACCTTTCGCTAACAACCGATTACTCCTTTTCATACAATCCTTTTCTTTTTCAGATCAAAGTTGGCTGTACTCAACAGTCGACACGCCTATTTTTTGTTAGTAGACAACGGTACAGCTGGACGATACGGGGCAGAAATACTTCTCAGAAGGAAACTAGAAAAATATATTTCTAATCAAAGGCTTCACCTTAGTAAGTACCGGCGTTGCGGTTTTGGTCCGAGGCTAGTAACACCTGCTTATTGTGCCCTTTTGGTTGCAGGTACCCATTGCAGTACCCCTGTAGTGTGCCTTGTTATTGAAGGCGGTACCAATACGATTCGCGCCGTACTGGAATACGTAACTGATACCCCACCAGTTCCTGTTGTTGTCTGTGATGGTTCCGGGCGTGCAGCGGATCTTTTAGCGTTCACCCATAGGTTAGTCCTCAAATTTAAGGTTACCCGTAAATCTGCAAGAATACAGGACTGCTATCCCTGAAATATCGATTGTGGTCAGACTGTGATAAGCCCATTTTTGAAAGCTTGGCTTGACCTTACCGCTATCACTTACCGGTACTTGGAAACAACTTCGCTGATGCCAACAGCGATAGCCAGCGGCCATGTTGGTTCTTTGTTGTGCCGCGCGGCGGTTGGTGTCTAAGATGGCCGCCGGCAAACATTACTTGTCTTTTGTAAACGATGTCTCATCAATATCCTTTTATCATATCTAGTTACTCAACAATGTGTTGTAGAGCTTGTTGGCTTCAGAAATAGCTACTGTGACTTTGATTGTTTCTGGATTATTATGATTCGATTTATTATTTTTGCATCGATTCGCAGGCATGCCATGGATAATGGGGAACAAACACTCTTGGAGAGTAAGAAAGAAGGCCTTATTGCGACAATCCGAAGGACGTTTGAAGTTGGACAGGAGCAGGCGGAGTGTCTATATTCTGAATTGTTACAATGTACCCGCAATAAAAATCTTGTAAGTTCATCACAAAATTTATTTTGATTTACTGAGCTTGCGCCCGGACGCAACTGTTTGGCTTCGGCTATGCTCTTCTTTCGCAAAAATAGAGATTAAATAGAGCCTTTTTTTTCTCTAAAAATATAGATGAATCGACTTTTCAAGCCAAAATTTTATATTTTCCTCGAAATCGACGAGATATTGTTGCTTTCTTGTTTAAAATATCTTTTCAGACTGTTTCAATAGCTTGTTTTATAAGCCCGGAAAAAAAGGAAAAAAAAACAACAAAAAAAACAGATTTTTTGGAAATGAATTTCAGAACTTGTTATGTACGAGTGACGAATACGGTCAGAATCAGCTGAACGAGAAGAAAAAGACCCGTGCCTTAAATCCGGATCCAAGCGAAGTTTTCGTGGGTTACTTTTTTGGAACCGATCTGGTCAAGCTTCTGTGGGCGATGAAATAACCGATGTTTTTTCTTGGCAGATTACTGTTTTTCGTATATCCGACCTCGTGGAGGGTTCCGCTCAAGAGCTAGATCAAACTATCCTCACTGCACTTTTTAAGAGTCAGCACTTATCACCTTCGGACCAACTTAGTTTGGCGTTGACGTGGAACAGGGTGGACATCGCCAGGTCGGAAATCTTTGTCTACGGCCAGGAATGGCAGCCGGGCGCGCTGGACGAGGCCATGATGTTGGCCCTAGAACACGACAGGCTCGACTTCGTCAAGCTCCTCCTCGAGAACGGCGTCAGCATGCGCAAATTCCTCACCATTCCGAGGCTAGAGGAGCTCTACAATACGGTAAGAAGCAAACTGGTGTTCCCATATTTCGCTTCTTCGTCAAATTGAACCAGAGAACCGCAGCAAATAATCCTGCATGTGTTGTATGCTTTGGATCGCTTTCGAGCTGATCAATCCTAATAGCAAGATTAAAAATCATCATCTTCACTGATAAAAAAGTTAGCCGCGCGTGAACATGTCAATAATTTTTTCTTAAAAACGCATACTCTATTCTCCTCGCCAACCTGAGTTTTACTTACAAGGGGAGTGCCATAACTCCTGAAAATTTCAGGACTTTAAGATAGTTGTATGGGAAGATACCCAAGCCCAAAAATTGCCACCCGAATGCATTTTTCTACCTTAAAAACAGCGTTAAAAATTGAACAAAAATGTAAAAACACGAAAAAATTGCCAAAATTTTCAAAACGGCTGGAAATATTGCAAAATCCTCAAAATTTCAATCTCAGGGGCGACTTTTAGGTGTTCTACAAGGAATAATTATTGGTTTTAAATTATGTCAAAAAATTGATTCAAAATTGTACACTATTTTTAAGGTAGTAAAAATGGATTTCAGCAGCAATTTTGGGACTTGGGTATCTTTCCATACCGCTATCTTGCAGTCCTGAAAATGTCGAGAAAATCTGTGGCGGACAGTTGTAGCACTCCCCTTGTTAGATGACCTAACTATACGGAGACGTGACCGCACCTTAGCTAATCCAAACATAAACCTAACCCATTGACCGATTCAAACTGTTATCATTTTCGAAGAAAGCCCGAGAATATCGGGTTTTCCCTGAAAACATCGTTTTTTAAAGCAAAATTATAGTTTTTGAAAAGATGATAATTTTTTTTGCAGAAACAAGGCCCAACCAACACGTTAGGCTATATTTTACGTGATGTTCGACCGCATATCCCGCGCGGATATGTCTACACGCTCCACGATATCGGCCTGGTAATCAATAAATTGATGGGCGGTGCTTACAGGTAAAAAATGAATTGCTTTTTGTTCCCCGCCAGCGGCAAAGGCTTATTCATGAATTATTTTTCGTCTGTCGACAGAGCACACTACACCAGAAGAAAATTCCGATTGATTTATGCAAAAGTGATGAAGAAATCACCGAACATTCATCGAAACAGCGCCTCTTTCATCCGATATTACGGCCAGAACACCACCACGCTCAGCCTCCTGGCCGGCTCCATGCCCACGTCCCCTCAGATGCCCTATTTTGATTATCCTTTTAATGAATTATTGGTAAAGTAAACATTTGAACTGCGATAATGCCATGTCAGTTTCCAAGGTAGATTTAAAAAATTCTTACCAGGAAACTGAGCAGAAACTATTTGCGTTTTACGAAGTTGGCCTTTTAACCCACAACCCCACAGCGATGCCTTTCGGAAACAGGAAATTTTATTTGAAAGGATCTTTCCAAAATATCACTCCTCTGGAAATCTGGAATTTATTAATGTACGCATTTTTTAAAGCTTAAAATTTCGTATTTGAATGGAAAAAATCCTTCCAATTTTTCTTAAGCTAAATTTCACTCCAATACTTTGGGCTGTTATGGCTTGAATACGGCGTTATTGGTGTCAAAGATTAGGACGTGTTGCTGACGCTTTCCTGTTTTCCAGACGTGGGCAGTTTTAACGAAACGCCAGCAGATGGCGCTGCTAATGTGGCAACACGGAGAAGAAGCTTTAGCCAAGGCGTTGGTGGCCTGCAAACTTTACAAGGCTATGGCTCATGAAGCGGCCGAAGACGATCTCGAAACGGAGATTTACGAAGAATTGCGAAGTTATGCCAAAGATTTTGAAAACATCGGTAAGTGTGCCTTATCCTTAGCATCACGTTCATTTGTGTTGTGTCCAAACTACTGAATAAACGAATGCTTCAAAGATGGGGGCCGAAACTGAAGAACTTCATTTTCAATCCTGGTTGTCCAGGAAATACACTTTGAAAACAGCTTTGAAAGTGGCGGGGCAACCGCCTTGTAGAAAACAACATCCTCCGGCGGGGCTACCGCCTTGTAGAACACAACACTTTGTAGGGTTTCCTAAGGACTTTATTCGTTAGTCTGCAGTCTGATGATACCGAATGCTAACCGAACTTAGGTTAACCTCAGGTAGATTGCCCTTTACCTTTCGGGTCCCCTAACCTTCGCAACGAAAGGCGGACCACATAAGCAGAGGGAAATGCCACTTGGAAATGAACACACTCGCCCAGAACTTTTTTTCTTTTCTACTGTCTTTAGATTTGCTTGAATTCTTAACGAGCGATTTTTTTTCCAGCTCTGGAGCTCCTGGATTACTGTTACCGTCAAGACGACGACCAAACCCAACAATTGCTGACGTGTGAGCTTCAGAACTGGAGTGGACAGACTTGTCTGAGTTTGGCTGTGAGTGCCAATCACCGCGCACTGCTGGCCCATCCCTGCTCGCAAATCATTTTGGCGGACTTGTGGATGGGAGGCCTACGAACCAGGAAAAACACGAACATTAAGGTGAGCTGTGCCCTCTAAAATGACGGCGGACAGGTTTATGGGTGCTCTGCTCTAGTGCAGAGTAAAATTCACTTTCATTCTAGTTTGCAGTCTTTTTGAATTGTTCCATTTATGATGATTCTGAGCTGGTATTTATCCTCAAGCGTATCGGATTATCTTTTTTATTTTACGTTTAGCTAAAAAAGGTTTAGTTTACCATAATTTGCTCCTGATGATGTTTGAAACGCAATTTTCGAAGGCTGCTCCAGGCGTCAATTTATTAAAGCAGGAAACTATTTCATTTTTTTTAGGTTATTTTGAGTCTGCTGTGTCCGCCGTATATCACCCAACTCGATTTCAAATCTAAAGAAGAACTCCAAATTATGCCGCATACTGAAGAGGAGCATCAGCTGTTTTTGGAAGAAGATGAAGAGGAATCGGCGGAAAGCGGAATGAGCAGAAGTGTCGGCGGAAGCAGTGTGGGCGCCGGAAGCACTGCGTCCGGGAACAAGTCCGAAATGTCGCGGCGCAAGAACACCGAACCGGATGTAGAGGTTAGTATATTTCCTGTGCGCTCAAAGCCCAAGTAAGATGGAAAATTATTCATCAAAAATGCGTCTAGTGTTTAAACAGAGTTTGTAAAGTGACACCTCAGATGGAAAATGCTTAGTTTAGTGTGACGGAGTGTGTTTAACGCGCATGCGGGACCTGAAATCTTAGTTTTCAAGGTTAAATGCAGTCTAAATGCGGTGAAGACGTTAAAATGTTATGTGTTTAGGTACCAGAGGTTACGAAGACGAAGTGAATAGTTTTTCGTAGACAGTTGCGTGCATGCTAGTTTATCCTAACAACCATAGCTTGATAGCCAAAGTTTTCGTACCGGTGCTAACATAACCTAACTCGAATTGACCTAGGCTGTGCGCCGCTTCGTTCATATTCAAACGTAATAGTTGGATGAGAAATCGACAGTAAAAATCGTAGTGACGACAGATGCTGATGTGCGAAAACCACGGATATTTATTGTGAAGCGTTTCGTAGATGTTGGACTAACAAACGTCTCGCCAACGTTTTCTGTTTTAGAAAAAAATCAGCAAGACGAGTGTTCGGATCAAGGTTCCCACTCAGCGCCTTATTAAACCTAAGGTACCGCTTTCCGGGATTCAATCTCGGACTTGCGGCTGTTTTAATTACCTACGTAGATTTGCCATTGTGATTGTCAATCGTTTTCTACCCTCGCTCTGCTAATTTCATTATTATTTTGTACAGTACACTCTCGGTTTAAAAATTGTCTACCTCTTGTGTTTCACGCTGGTTCAACTTCGCGTCACATTATCAGAATTAACAACTGCGTATGTTAGGTTAGGTTGACCCTCAGGAGGATTGCAACCTTTGCCTCGTTTTGCTCCGCTTGGCGACGAAAAGTGGAACACAAGAGGTAGAAAATGTCTACCCTAATGTTTACAGTGTGCCCTTCTAGAACCAGGTCTTAGATTTTCTATTCCCCAGCTTTGAACCCTATTTTTCACCTGCGTCCAACCAACGCGCTCTTTATTTGAAGAGACCGCCGCAGTGCTGCATCTCATACACCGATACTCACCCCATTCTTATACGCTTCGTTTGAGTTGTTGACACCATTATCGGTATATCGATTCTTGATTGTCAGACGCTGCAATCACGGTGCTTTATATCTACTGGTACTGACAGCATTTAAAACTGACAATATGCGAACTCGTTTTGAGTCGATGTATCGATTATGATATCTGCCGATCACTACTTAATTTAAGCCTTTGTGAAATATTGCAGACTGGAATAATTAGCCACGTGTTTCACGTTACAAACTCATGACACCACATCTTCCTCTATCTAAAAAACCGAAATTCGATAATGCACTGAGGAGATGTGTTAAGCTATGTTTTGCTTTTCTTCCTTCGTTTTTCTTGTAAATAAAAGGTTAGTTTTGCATCATAATCCTTATTTTCGAAAAGTCTTTTTTCGAGGGAGGATCGGTGAAAAACACTCCTCAATTTTAAGTTTTATATTAAAGCAAAGATACGCGACTTTTTCTATGTTGCAGCTGAAGACTGTACTTAATTGTGTTCCAGCATCCAGGATATTTTTAACGCCGAAATCATTTTCTCTACGCATGTACTATCTAGATCAAAAGTCGTGTCACTGTTCCTATGGACACTTCCATGTGTGGGAGTGACAGCACTTTTGATCACCACTGTACTCTCGTTGAAGCTAACTAACAGGATTTCTGCCGCTCACTGCTGTTGATTAGCATGCGTTTTTCTGACACGTTTTGTGTTGATTTTAGCCACTAATTTGCATTTTAGCCGAGTCCATTCGGAGTGCACGGACCCCTGTTTACCCTATCTCATGTAGGAATTTTCATTCCTTTCTCATCCATCGCCCTGTTTAACTCTCGTTCTCTCTTCTCATAGTTTTGTTATTGATGTGTAGTAATATAGTAGCCAAACTGATATTCTACGTAGAATCCACCAACCGGCAAATGGAGAAAACCGGAATATTCGTTACAAAACGCGAGCACAGTAAATTTGTGCTAGAAATTATGGATTTACCGTATTTTCAAAAACTAACTCGCTTGCTGCCCCGCCACTCCTAATAAACAACCTTTTTCTCTCTTTCTTTTCGTTTAAAAGAGGAAAAGCATTGTTTATGCTACGAAAAGTCTGAAGTATATACCAAAACGTCTGATTACAATAGCTTGTATTTTATTTCAAATGCGGAAAATTTTCGAATTTTCACGGATTTGTTGATTTTATGAATTGGCAGACTCCCAAGTAGACTTGAAGACAAAATACTCATCGTTACCACCTTTCCACGTAGCCGGTTTTAGGACGCGTTCGAAAACGGCACCCGAGGATGTTTTATCTCCGTCTTACACATGGAGCTCTCATAAGAGAAAAAGACAGAATACCCTTCGAGTGGTGTTTTCGAACGCAGCCCTAAGTAAGCTGCCTGATGGGCGGAAGCAGGAATACCAGCTGTTATCCGGAAAAGCGGTTATCCTTTTTCATTTTTGTGTCTTTGCCTAAATCTTTGTTTGTTTTTGTTTTTTTTTTGTTTTTTTATTATTATTTGCAGCAGGCTCTACTGACTCCGGATTACGGTACTGGGGCGTCAACACTGTCGGTGAACAGGAGAGAGTCGTTCATTCAAGAGAACGGCAAAGTCGCCCTCACCGGGATCAGGGGAGGCCCTGACGGCGCGAGTTACTGTGATATTGGCACCGCCTTGTTATACCACCCCGAGCTGGAAGTCAAAAACGAAAGACCCTTGGGGCTCAAGAAGAAGTTGTATGAGTTTTATACCGCTCCTATTTCCAAGTTTTGGAGCCACTCGGTGAGTTCTAGTAACGAAAAATATCGTCCCTAAAATACCGGAAATTTTCGTCCTTTAATATCGATTAGTGAAGACAAACAAGATGGTGAAGTTATAAAAAAATGCATTTGGGCAGCAAGTTTTGAGCTTGGGTATCTTTCCATACAATTTATCTTAAAGTCCTGAAAGTTTCAAGAAAATTGGAGGCGGCAAGTTAAGGTACTCTCCTTGTGAGCTTGATCTATGGATTTTTCAGGGTTTCCAAACGTTGAAAAAACTCAAACCGTTTTTCGCAATTATGTAAATAAAGACTTTTGGTGGATTATCATCGCTCCCATGAATAAAAGTTGAAACCAACATCCGCCTGTTAATCTTTTTCCGTATTGTTGCAGATGGCCTACATTTTATTTTTAGTATTATTTAGCTACGCTATTTTAGTTCGTATGCCACCGACGCCCACCTGGCCCGAAATATATGTTATTGGTTACATCGGCGCATTTGGCTGTGAAATATTCCGGGAGATCGCCTCCTCGGAGCCTGTCGGAATTAAGTAAGTGATTAACCAGAATCAGATCAGAGGATTGAGAGAGAGGAACTTTTCGTTTTCGTATGCGAACGTGTGTATTGTTGCAGGCATAAGTTTGCCGTGTGGGCGTGGAACATGTGGAATCCATGTGATGCAGTTGCTGTGCTGTTCTTTCTTATCGGATTAGCCCTTCGTCTTGACTCCAAATCCATGGATTTAGGACGCCTTCTGTTTTGTATTGATATTATCTACTGGTACCTAAGGATTTTCACAATACTTAGCGTTAACAAATACCTCGGTAAGCTCATCTAAAATATTCGACCAATTTTTCCGCCAAACCTCTAAAAATGCGGATCAGTGATTGAATGAGAGATCTTCCCCTTCGCGAAACACAAAATTCTTTACGCAGGTTTATTGAAAAAGTTAAGTAAAAATGTTTTATTTGCAGGACCTCTGGTCACCATGATGGGAAAAATGGTGAAAAACATGATATATTTTGTGGTGCTCCTCCTGGTCGTACTTGTTAGCTTTGGAGTTTGTAGACAAGCTATTTTGTATCCAGATAAAGAAGCTAATTGGCTAGTAGTCAAGGATATATTTTTCCAGGTGAGTTAAAATGATGTTCGCTGGCTCACCACTGCTCATTGTGACTGCATGCATAATTTCTTAGAACGGGGCATTTATCTGCACCCTGCGGTGCAGTGTCTATTGCGAAACATTCTCAATTTTGAAAAGAATTTTCAATGAGGAAGATGTCTGGAAGAATACGTTTATTTAAGTTTTTTTGTTGTTGTTTTTTTAAAGAAAAAGGTTGTTTAACGTTGAACAGGCCAACTCTAAAAATCTAGATCTTGGGCAAAATTCCTGCCTAGATTATCCGAAGAAAAACGTACAAAAGATTACCTGATTTGCGTAGTCTTATACCTGTTTTGGGCACAAAGTTGAAACGAGTTCATGCCGCATTTTAGTTTGTGTACCAAAGGACCTTAACGTAGACTTGTAAAGAAAGCTAATCTTCTGACTTGCATTTGAAGCGATTTCATTGCATGCCAGAGCACTTTTTCTTGAAAGAGCGGTGCAGTTGCTTCAGAGACATTTTTCGAAGGTACACTCTAGATCAAAAGTCATGTCACTACTCCCATGGACTTTCCTTTTTATAATTGTGAGGTGATTTTTGATCTCGACTGTACACGCAGCTTCCTTCCATGCGAATACAGTCCTCAAAACTGAATTTACTCATCCGAGTCTCCCGTAGTTCCCACGGAACGTTTGTGTTGTGCCTCCCACATGGAAAACAGACATCTGCTACACAAAACAGGTTTATTTTTTTGCTTTTCTACATGCACGGTTTCTTCACTTGTTTAATTTGGAGATAGTCGTTTGGACTATGTGGTCTGAGAACTCTTAGAGACCTGTTGAGGTTAGTAGAGGTCTGTTTTGTGTTTGGGTCTCCTAAAAAAAGTTATCAGCAGACTCCCTGCATCCTGTTAAAGCTCATCCAGTCACCATTACCCTTAATCTGAACCTGAGCAGAACCGCAGAGAACCGGTGTTGGACCGGCCCTAGGTGCCCTTAGGTGCCCCAGGTGCCCTAGGTGAGTCCTTAACCTCAACCTCTTGTAGCATTTCCTTTGGCTGATGTTCGAAGATCCAGCATGCTGCACAGAAAGCTTTCCAGAAAGGACAGCAAAAAGATGGCGGAGGCACAAATTTCGGCTGCCGCTCTCTGCTAGCGCTGTCGCTCGCCAAAGCATCATCGCACGCCTTTGATCTTTTGCATTCATTGCTCAGAAATCGGATTGTGTTTTTGTTGCTAGTTACGCAAACTCTGCTGTTGCAGTACGTCCGCAGTAGTGTTGCAGACTGTTCCTTGAAGCGTTGGTAACACACATGTAATGTGTTTTCGGTTCCCGCAAATAATGATGTAAATAAATTCTATGTAACACACCTGTTCCTTATCGTTCAGCTCATTTTAAAATTTTACATGCGAACTAGTAACTATTTTCTTTTTGTTTACAGTTTTTAAATTCAATTTTGTGAAATTTTTAGGCCAAAGATTATTGATTACTTTTTTAAAAAAATTATACTGTTGATTGACTATCAATTTTGAAAATTCGAAAGCAGGAGACCTGAAAATTTCCTGAAAGTTGCAGAAATTTCAACTTTGGAAAATGAATTTTGCGTTTAGCTCTTGGCTGTACTTGGATTATGGAAGAATTATTGTGCCAGACAGGCGCTTAATGTGATGCGATGTGTGAGCTATCCGTGCATGAGCTCACTATGTTATTCAGAATGCATTTGTGCGTAAGAGAAGTTGTGTGCGATTATCTATCTCATAGCTACGCGAAAGTTTAACGTGGGACAAGCTAAGCTTCCATGTCGCGGAATGGCAGCTACTCACCTCGTCGCTCTGCAGCTTTCGCTCTGCAGCTTTAGATGAGAAGAAGTCCACGTTTCGTAGAATTAGT
>Ga0058701_10000749_pt1 | contig 21780 bp, 16 predicted proteins | sample AgamicOrMae_FD_97039 | JGI IMG/M metagenome (GOLD analysis project Ga0058701, IMG submission 97039) | Agave microbial communities from Guanajuato, Mexico - Or.Ma.e | ecosystem: Host-associated > Plants > Phyllosphere > Phylloplane/Leaf | place: Guanajuato, Mexico | collected 2012-06-04 | reverse complement strand
TCTTAGAGAAGTCAGGGAAAGGGGTAAGGGTGGTTATCAACCCACGTTATCCGAAATTGAAAAATTAAGTTCAGCTGTTATAATGTGTGGCAGATGTAAAGGGTTGAACGGCCAAGCCACTCATTTCATTCCCAAGCAAACAGTTGAGTGAGTTATGAATATTTCATAAAACACAAAAAAACGAAACAAACGTTCAGATGAAGGTAATTACAACTCTATTCAGTCGCGGAGGGAAATTTCGGTTTCTTTTTGGTGAAATTACAATAAATGATGCGTTTATGTTAATCAAAAATATACCGGCCCTTATTTGCAACGTTCGGACTTGTTGTTTTTTTTCCAGTTTTTGACTTTAAGGTGTTACCTTCTGTTTTTTTTTCTCTTTCCTTTTACACACGTCATAACGATGGAAAGAGAGGTGTTGAGATATTAAATTTTAAATGAGGAGAAATTTTGTTTACGTCAATGTTTTCAGTCATACATACATACCATACACCGTGTAATGAATAGGGTCTAATTGAAGAGATCAGTTTTTATCGCACCAGATTTTTTTAAAGATAAGTAGAAAGCCTACTGAAAAAAGCGTCCTTAGGTTGAACGGCGTTTCGTTCCAATAATGTGAACTTTAAAGAAAAAAATAAATGTTATCGTCACGACGTGGTTTTAGTAGTCTTCCAAACGATAAGTAGTGTATGTTAACAAATTTTCACAACTTTGAATCCGGGGGATATATTGTTGTCAAGGAATACCTCGGACGGATGTTTCTCGAGCTGGAAATCAGAGAATTTTGTTTTAAAGTTGCCGTCTTGTATTTTTAAGCACTAAACTGGCGCTCAAAATATGTAGGAGTGTTTTTTTTAAAACACCTGTGAAATATTTAGCGTTGACTGCAAATAGCCAACAGCTGTCATGCGTCATGTGCAACTACCTATTCATAGGAGAACATCAAACTTTTGAACGAAAAGCTAAAGTAAACTGTTATCAAAAAGTTATTCATATCGTGCGATGCGATGGCATGGAAACTTCGTTTTATGCGAGACTTCCGGGCCCATGCATAGTTCATAGTCTTTCCGAAAAATGCTTTTGGAGAAGAATCAGTGGACTGAAAATGGTAATTACCTCTCGTCCGGGTGGTCTTAATAAAATGGTTTTGATGTTTCCGTCCGATTTTCATTCCTAAGAATGCTAAAAACTAAATTATTTTGATAAGGAGACGCGCTGGCCTCTTGATGGATAGGAAACGCTTAAAAAAGCGTTATTTAAGTTCGAAATCTACCTTAAATAGGCGCCTTTTCTGTTTAGTTATGAAAAGCAGATACTGCGGCAGATACGCGCTTTTTTGTTTATATAGAAACTGTATCAGCAGCGCAATGGCAGATTTATCAGCTTTTTGTGATGAATGCACGAATCGGACAAGGCGAGACATTTTAGGGGCTTACCCTCTGCGAACTCGTCCCCAGCTCAAACTCGCTAATTGTTGGGGAAAGTCTGTCTCTGGATTTTCCTGGTATTTGGTCTGGTCCAGTATTGTCCAGATGTGCGACACAGCCCGGATGACGGCGTCTCTCTCCCTCTCTCTCTCCTTCCTGACGTTTAGGGACCCATCTTTGACTTCCTGAGCAGCCTCAGCTGCCCTGGACCTAAACCTGTTTCCGACCGATGCCTTGACCAATGCGGGAGCAGTGCCGCCTCCAGACATTTTTCTTTCTCGACCCTTACATAAAGTACACGGACCTTTTAAGTTGTATACGAAGGGAATTTGTTTGTCTGGGAATCGGTATTTTTCAGGACAAACCTATTAAACGTTTCTTTTTCTTGATTTTTTTCCTTTGTAATTTGCCGTCAAATGTGTTAGTTTTGAAAAATATTTTCCGCTTTTGCCTTCGGAATGAAATAAGTGGCGGCGGTGTAAATAAATAATTTGCGAATCACATTCGTGAACGTCATTCACTTTCTTCCAGACCCGAAATCCCGATCCTTTCGCTGGGCTCTCTCCCCAGACCCTCCTAGGCTCTCCCCATCCTCACAGCACCTTCGGTCATTCGCTTTCCTCCAGACCCGAAATCCCGATCCCTTCGCTGGGCTCTCCAGACCCTCCAAGGTTCTCCCCATCCTCAAAGCACCTTCGGACATTCACTTTCCTCCAGACCCGAAATCCCGATCCATTCGCTGGGCTCTCTCTCTAGACCCTCCAACCCCACCGGAGGCGCCATCCGCGTATCAGCTGTCAGCGTGGACGCGAATGGCACTGTCAACGGCTGTCGCGCGGCGGCGACGGCGGCGGTGGGTGGGTGACTGCCCGTGCGTCTGCCCGTCGCCAGCCCATCCCAACGCAACTCAGCGCAAGCAGCGCACAGCGCCGCAGATTACGAGCCGCGTCTGTCTCGCTAATCTGGATAATTGCCTGCAATCGCATTTTCAATTTAATTGGCACATTTCCACCCTTCAATAAGCTGCTGTTATCAAAAATCTCTGTGCTTTATCAATGATTTTCCTTAAAAGTTTTGATACCTACGAGTTCTTTCCGACCATTTATGTACTGATTTGTCTATCGTTGCGTTAATGGCGCTTTTTCGAGCGTTTAAGGTCGAGTCAAGGACGCTTTGGCACGCTATCGCCATTTTTCCCAGGAACATTTTGCCTTTAATTTTTGCTCCGACTGACGTTTTACTTATTTAAACTGCATTCCTTGACATTATTGATGGGTAGAATTCAGTCCGTTTTAATAGTCAGCTTGAAATGGCTCCGTTTAAGTCAGGGTAATTTTTTCATTCGTGGAAACCGGCTAAAAGCCTCTTATTTGCCTTTTTTTCGAAGGTGGTATCTCATGAAACGCGCAAGCTTATTTTCTTCTTCTTCTTTTTTTGTACACTTCTCAAAATCTATATTTTGCCGCTTGCGTTTTTTCCCCTTCTTTTCATTTTGGTCTTAAGGGTCACTTATAACAACATTTAATTATCTAATACATCAGTAGTCATCGCGGACGCCCTTGCAGATATTGCAAAAATATCAACCACTGAAAATTCTTTAGGAAGAACGGCTATTCTTAAACTGGCAAAGGAATGGTCAGTATGAATATTACTCACAAACAGAGGCGAGCGATGAATGCTGTGTGTCAGTGAATTTTAACGCTACGTTTGGTTTTGGTGCGAATAAAGGGGCGCAAATGAGTATCATTCACGGACGACTAGAGCATTTTTTTGTAATATCGTTCAATTATTGAATAACAGCAGCGTTTTGTAGAACAGAGTAGACTCCATGACAAATGATCTGTGCCAAAAATTTGTTGGAAAATACCACTTCAATGTGAGAATTAAAGTGAAAACTCTGGCAAATAAATGGTTTGATAATCTTTCATCTCAAAAACATGTGGTCGATCGACTTTTTCATAAAATATAACTTTTTCTCCCTCCAGTTTTATTTTGATTTATAAAAATCCAAACGCCGCGTTTGAAGAATCAGTTCACTGCGTCTAAAACTTGTCCTCGTTGGCTAATAATCTATACAGACAGTTGTTGGCGATCTAGTTCTAAAAGTAGAATATGTTCGACGAGTTTGTATCACATGTTGGCCGTCGGCGTCTTTTGCCTCAAACTATAGAACTCGTTTTTAATGCCGCCATGTCAAAAGGATATTGCTGCATTTCTAAGGCATCCAAAGCCGCACTCCAGTCTAGTGAGTTGCCTACCCTTAAAGTGACTAGTGCGGCAGGTTAGGTACCGGCATGGTAAATGATCTTAAATCCAAAGATAAAACATTGAAATGGCTGTGATAGTGTCAATCGATAATAATGCGTTATCTTTAGCGCCCACAAATTTCGTATGAATGAGTCTTAAATGAATGGAAGGCAGGGCATCGTACTACAATCGTAAATGAATGAAGATAGACCGTCAGTCGTACCGGAATTGAGTACTACTCTTTGAATTCTTGCCGGTGCAATTTACCGGTTGCTTATATCCAGAAAGAATGTGATAATGCCTTCAAAGTTTTCTACCCCGCCGTCTGAGCGGCGCGGCGGTGGAGGGGGTATCGCCAACCAGCGGCCCGTTCCTCGCGGAGAGACGCGAGTGGGGCGAGGCTTGGCGCGTCGGTTCAGCCAATGAGCGGGCGCCAGAGCTTCGCGGCGAAGGCGCTAGGGGGCGCTGAGAGGCTTTGCAGGCCGTTCTCGGAAGCACCGGGCCGGTTTGTGGTTGCGCGACTGCGCGGTTCAGGCGGCCCCTCATTCCTTACGGGGACTCAGTGCGCGCGGTGTTACTGACAACGGTCCTGCGCACAGAGCGCGTTTTGCGACGAGGGTTTTTTGTTGTTGTTTATCTGCCCGCTTCTTTTTGTTGTTTATTGAGTGCAAGTGTTAATTATGATACTGGACAAGTGAACGAAAAGTGCTTCAAATACTGAATGTTGCGTCAAGAAAGAAGACCACGTGTGGTGCAGTGATGAGTGTCAGTTTAGTGGTGGAAAATTTGAGTGTGTGGATTTTGTAAACTCGTTGAGTGCGGCATGGTTCGGCTTGACGTCTGTTGATACTGATTTTATACAACGGTATCTCCATGGGAGTTTATGAGAACCAGTCTTCTAGACGCCCTGGGATGCATTGGGTATGTCGAATCGACTTTTGTTTTTGTGTGCTATTTAATCCCGACGATTTCCTTAAATCCTGCGGCAAGACATTAGCTGCCGAAATGTTTCGTTGTTTAATGGGTTAGGCGTGATATAACGTAATCTTGAACTCAACAATTTAAGCCATTTCAAAAATCGCTTTTGATGAAACAGGCCAGCTAGAGGGAACCCATATTTGTGTGCACTAAAAAAATACCGGTTACATGAACTCTTTTACTATCTTCTATACGAAATATTTTTCCTCGTTTTGTGTTTGTCTACTTTCTTAAAAAAAAACAAGCAAAACCTTACCACGTTTCGGAAACTGCTGGTACACTCGAGATATTGCCGCTGATTGAAAACTACACGTACTTTAATTTCTCTTGTCAGCTGGGAGGAAGTGTGTAGTTCCTGTTCGAGAATTGTGAAGAATTAGATTGACAGTCCTAATTGGACAGTTTTTAAAAATATTAACGATCAGGATATTGTCTCCCTTTGGCGAATCTTCGTTAATGATAATTAACCATGTTCAGTTAACGAAAAGCCTTCAACTACCGCTATCGCAAACAATTTTCCGCGTGTAGATAAAAGTGCGCTTTTCAAAATACCTTGCACCGGCATATCTAGGTTGCGCTAGTCGCCACATCCAAATGAGTCAGTAAAACTGGTGAATCCTTAACGTTCAAGGAAGATTTATTGGCTGCAGCTCGTAAATGCATCTTCTATCGCCATGCATCCTTATATTTGGTTTTATCTGTAATCTCATCTTGGCTCGCAGGATCTTTTAAATGCACTCAAAACTACGGATTCGTTGCCGAGTCGGCTCATGTGTGCTCAGTGCTTATCTAAAGTTATTCCTTAAAAAAATATTTTTATATGCTGAATGTATTGAACGTCCACCAGTCTTGTCATTTATACCTGTTGGTCGCACATGTCGATCACGAGTGAATAATTATTGACTTTAGTAATAAGCTGTCAATTACGTTATGGAACCATTGCTTATAATGATTAAATTTATGATCACTTAAGACTTGCTTGTTTGGAGCTCTGCTTTCCAAGGAAGTGCCCTTTGTCTGGACACTTAACCTTCTCTCAAAATCCGCAAACAGGTGTGAGCATTGGTAGGTTAACCGCGAAGGTAAAACGATTTCCATTCTAAAAATTTAAGCAGTTATGAATAAAGATGTGGTGGGCGAATTAAAATGGAAACATTTTCGCTAAAATTTGTTTACTGGCGATGAAAAATTAGGTGCCTCGGCTTGCAAATAAAAAATTAAAAAAGGAAAAAAAAATGTTTTAATGTCCCTCCCCCGCTCTTTATCAATGAAATTAGTCTCGTTAATCAAATGCACGGTCTTAGGTCCAGACCGCTTGCATAAAAGGGAAAATATGCAAATAAAAAATGGCGTTTTGGCTCTTAACGACACCAAAATATGACGCGAAAGATTCGTCGCTAATTTATATTCCCTGGAAACCTGAATTTTGACGCATTGTAAATTACGCTCTTAATACCCGCGTTTTATGATTATTTTGAGGCGGATACAATGTAGCGGGAACCATAAAACTAAATAAATGCAAGAACAATGAAATTGATAACTAATATAAAGCGCGCCCGAATTATCAGTGTTAATTTTACGCGTTTCCGCGGCCATGTCGTAAATTAGATTTTTCGTTCATTAAAATCCGTAACTAGTAAACTTACACGCGTCGTTAAAAAATATTAATTGAGATACTACAAAGTGCAGTACGCTGTTTTTAAGTTTTATTGGTTGCGTTAACAGCGAGTAAAGTGTGTTTTGCATGTCTGGAGGAGCTGTTTTATGGATAGTGGTATTATTGTAAAGCCAAAAAGACGGAGTTTTCATTCGGTTTCTCATATTTACATTTTTTATGGCCCCAATTTTTTTTTCTCTTTTTGTGGGAGAGTGTTCTGATATATTTGCTTCTTTAAATTTATCTCTTGAGGAAATCAATTTGAGAAAAATAGTTTTTAGTTAAACGCAAACATGGTTGATAAATTGGAGCCAAAAATCTGCACCTCCTGAAATTTATCTACTATGTACGAAAAAAAATTACAACTAAACATGGCCTTGGAAAAAATCCCTTTGAATTTTTTTTCTGACAAAAACTACCCTAACGGCATGAAATGACTATTAACATTCAACATGTTAATTGTAATCCATTACCGGCATGTAAACAGATATGTCGCACTGAAGTGTTACGATTGTTGTAGATGAACCGACCTAAATCGCAATTCAGTCGTTAGGTAACTTTTACTTGAATGCTAATTAATCATGCAATAGCATGAAAACTAGCTTCTATTGTGTATTGTTTGTTAAAAAATATTTATTACGATATTGCTGTATGATTTTATGTATTGAAATTTTGAACTTCGTAAGACAATGTCCGGAATGTTATCTTGACATGATCGTGCTCACTTGGTAGTGAACTCCTCCAAAATTTGAAATTAAGATTCTTTTGTCCCTGAGCTGTTTTTTTCGCGCTCCTTTCAAGTATTGTTGAAATTTTGTATCCTTAGATGACGCTGACAAGACCTTTCCCAGAGTTGAAGTTAAAATATTTCTCCGTGGTTTGCAGGAACAAGTAATTTATCATAACGAATTTCGAATTTATAATGAGTCTATGCGCGGAGTTGAGTTCTGGCGTAACCTTGGCGAAATGTGTTTGAAGGTGCGAGTATGTCTTGTTTAATTTACACCATTTAACATTACAATATCTTGAAAACGACGGAGTATTATTCATTGAGGCAAAAAAAAGGGGAAAAAACTATTAGAGTTCTTTAGTACGAGTATATTATGGAAAATTTATTAAATTTAGAAATTAAAGTAACACCCCAATTCAGTACATTTAAAATATTGCTTAGAGGTCTGCAATATACGCATTTCTCATTTTTTTTAATCTTCTCATAAAACTACCGAGGTGAATAGAAAACGCAAGACGTATTAATAACTTATTTCACGGTTTTAATTCAATAATGCACAATATAACGTGTGTTTACCCTGAAAATATTGCGGTTTACTAGCAGATAGAGACAATTAATTGCTCAGGGAATGCCTATAAAAATTTAACTTAAAAAAAATCAACAGAAATTTTTCGCTTGAAGTTTTACATAGTAATACTTTGAAATTGGCTTTGATTTTCATTCTTGAGGTTGCATCTTTGTATAAAAAACTTAAATTCCACGGAGGTTTTAATCCTGAAATAATACTTGCTCAGGGGTTGAGAATAGCCCTTCGGAATAATATAAGTTGAATTATTTTTGCAACTGTCAAAAATTTCTTCTCTGTAACTTAAGTTCAATTTTTAAGCACCAGCAAGATTGTAATGTATACCTTGAATAAGCAAAATCGATTTGATGAAATTGGTCTATTGTACTAGGAAAAGAAATTTAAGTTATAGCCGTCTGTTTTCGCGTTTGGCTGTTTTCTGTCATTGAGACATTAAACCTCAAGATTTTTTTACGTTTGTGTAGTCCTCTCGACCCGATGGACATGCCATCTATTATTCCTCATGAAAAATGTTAAACGCTATTAATTTCACGTCACGTTACAACCTAAACCTGACTTAAAGCGTAGATTAAAACGCAGAATTGCAGGCAGCGGGCGAGGCAAATTAAAAAGATAAGACTTTATACAGAAAAGCTGCATTTGAAGTAACAATTAGATAACATCGAAAAAATACCTTAATTGTAATAGTCATGTTCCGTATATGTTTTAGATACCGCGGCCAATTTAAATTGACTGACCAATTGCTCATGTGTGTTAATGCTGTACTAGACATGATATAATCAGGCAATACATTAGTCGCTAAGTTTCAATACATAACTAAAAATTCTCTGCGGTCAACGGGAATGACCAGTCTTTCGATAAATATCGAAACATACTTTGGTTGTAATTATCTATAATCCTCCATCACTTCTCTAACGTTTTCTGCAGGTCTCATTATAACGCATACTGTTTTATCACCATCGCCGTAGGGAAATAAGCTACTTTTTTTATGTAATGAAGCTACAGTTGATCACAATACAGTAACAGTGTCTAAAGCGATATCTGGAAATTACGTATATGTTTTTTTATCAGTCTTAAATGCATTGTCGGGTGCTTTCACTCGTGTAGTTTAAAAAAATACATTTCAGTCGCAAGCAAGATTTTTGAATAAAATACGGCTTGAATGAATGGTAATAATACAAATCTTTATTAACAAAAGTAACTGTGATTTTCGGGTACTAGGCCTATCAAGATGTACAGGCCATTTCGTCCCGACATAGGGCTTCTTCCGAATGATGTTTACGTGTCTCGTCAGTTGTCAGTCAGGACGCGCCGGTGTTAAATATTTTAACGAGCGAATAAAAGTTATATCACGTCGAATTGTCCACATCTTAGATTTCAATTTCTAAAAGCAGATTCAAATCAGATCACGTTATTTGTCTCTAAAGTTTGGGTTTTTATTATGGATAAAAAGAACGCCAGTTTTGCTCAGGTTCCACCAGAACTAGATCGATCGACTTGATGTTTTGATCACACACTAAAGGATTTGCCGGATAACGGTGAAAATCGGTGTAAAATCAAAAAAAGCAATTAAAAAAATAAAAAACATAGAAGAAACATTTGATACATGTAATTGTAATCAAATATTTTGGTGGAATCTCGCTTACATCTTTAAAATTTATTATCAAGTGTAGTGTGGTTTTACTCGTGTGCATTCGATCTAATGTTTTGTGAGGTCTTGCCTGTGAATAGAATTGCGACGCATTCAGAATCACCATTAAGTTTTCCAAATCATGCTGGAAATATTCCATAAAATCTTCTAAAGAATAAAGGGTTTTTCATGTGGATAACTGTATTGTTAACATCGTCTAATTTATGCTTTTAAAAGTACAGATTTCTTTTCGTAATTGAAATTTTTTAACATATCTTTATAAGGTATAACTTTTGCTAGCCAGATCGTCATTTATGGTTGGAAAGGAACTCTCTTTGTGTGTCCATCCATATCTGTTCATATAGCAAAAAATCAAGCACAATAGCCACTCGTTACCAATTTTTCTAAAATCGTTTAAGTTTCCATTCGTTCATAAATATGAACACGCTATTTCCCCTGGTTAAATTTCTAATATGAACTTATGTCGTCCTGTGCGTACTATTTTCAGCTGTCGTTGTTCTAAGGAATTTGGAAGGAATAATTCACGTTCCAAAATGGAGTTCCGTCATGTTATCCTAGACAGGGGCGTTGCGCGTCAACTGTTACCCCTCACGTGTTCACCAGCTGCACTGACTCTCTTATTTTCCGCTAGGGGCTTTTCTATGACTCGTTCAATTGAGATACACGACGCGGGATATCGGGAATTCGCTCGCTAGAAAGTATCTTTTTTCCCCCCTTCGAGCAGGTTTCGTCCTGATTGGTCACCGCAAATTTCGTTGACCAATCACGGCAAAGAAAGCTACCGGTGCGATTTTCTCTCCTCTAATCCTCGAAGACACTCAACCGGATACGATTGTGTTGTAGAATATTGTTAGATTTTTATCGGAAGCGACCACCAGGCGTGTGTTTGTGAAACAATAGCGCGCAGTGAGCGCTTGTATGCGAATGTTAGTAGCATTCGGTACTACCAGTCCTTTTGATCTGAATCTTTTCTATTCATGGATAACTGATTATCTCGACTATCTTTGAGTGATTCCGGAGACGTTAAAGCTTTTCGTTAAGTTGCATGAAGGATCCCATAGGCATCACCAAATTCCACTTGGAAGACAAACACGTTCAAATAAATATGTTTTCGTGCGAGTAATGACTTGAGATTTTCACGACGCAGGATGTTTCAGCGAAAAGGTATTTATTGAAAATTATCCGCTCCCAAAAAGTAACGCATGCTTTAAGGAATAGCTGTTCTTGCGAAGCCATGTTTGCCTTTATCAGCTGGCAGAACAAACTTCCTTAGCGGAATAGAAAACGGCTAAAAGTTAAATTCATTTTCGTGTGATGAGGCGTGTCACGACACTTTAATTTCGGCCTTTCAAAACTTTTAAGATAGAATGTATCCGCTTCCATAAAAGCAGACATATTTTCTTTGAGATGATATCCGCGTTGTCCAGCGCGCAGAAAAAAGTGGTCCAAGTCCAGCCGCGTCCATGCTTCGCCGCTCTCCCTCCTTCAGAGTATCCGCTTTCTGTGAGCGTTCTCGGATTGGTTATCTAGTTTATATCCCTTTGAGAATTGAACCACTCACCGGTCACGTTCGTTTAACATACCAGACATGCATTTAAGATTTGGCGTCTCTAGGATTTGGACATATTTTATCTGTACGGCTAGTCTTCCGGTGTCCAGCTTTTACGACACTTTCCGGCTGTTTTTGCGACGTCCTGTTTTGTTTTTCTACACCTGCAACCCTTTTTTCGGTCAAATGGGTTCCGATAAAAAAGCTCAGTCTGTAAGTTCGGTTTCGACCTTAGATTATCTTGAGTTTATATCCAAATAGTGCTGTGACTGAATGCAGTTGTGTCAGCATCTTGTGATCAGGGAAACGATCATTACATAATCATTTCCACCAATGCGTGTTAAAATATTTTTCAAGTGCACTAGCAGACTTAAAAAATATGATTGGTTAGTTACATTCATGTCTTTGATATAAAGGATAATAGGTACATTATGTATTTTTCTTCGTTTTCAAGAAGACCTGCCAATAGCCTCACCAACCGACACTACCTTGCGCAATCATTCCTTTGACTATTTATGGGTCTGTATGGAAAACTAACCAATATAAGTGCAATAGCCGAGTTGCCTCCTCTCTCAAATCAGGGCTCTATCCTTAACATGTTCTTTTTATGAGTGTGTTATTATGCCATGGACGCCATTGGGAGGTGGCAGGATAACCCTTGTTCCCGTCGTTCCGGTTATCCTTGCGATTCCTCATCCGTTATTCACCGCCATCTTGAAATCCGTTTGAAACAATTGGTGCCATTCTTCACCGCCACCGTTTTAAAGTCGCTCTCACCGCCTTTTTGCCTGAGCGCACAAGTTGTGATCGAATCGGCCTAAAGAGCAGCCTGAACTGCGATCAACACACAATTGATGCATAAAGCATGCTCTTCCGTTCCAGCCGGCGCCCGATCTTAATTTCGACCGGAGAATTGGCACCGGAAATCTGACGGACGTATAACACCTTCCCATGCCCGCTTCCGGCCTTAATAATCTCTCATATCTAAACCGGAGTCAGCCGCAGTGGAGTGGCCACCTTGGACTATAAACTCTGTGAGAACTCGTCCCAAGTCTGCGATGCGCGCTTCACATAATTTATGAAAGCTATGTCTTTATTTATGGCCACCAGAGGGCGTCCGCGGTAACAAAATCAAGGTCACATCAAGAGTGTTTGTGTGGTACTGTCATTTCTGCTTCTGAGGGAACTCCAAGCTTGGACCACTTCTGGAAGACGTATAACCTCAGTATTTGGGTTTGAGTCACTGCAGTAACACAATCAGGTCGGTATTATCAACCCTGCATCGGTGGGAAGGCATTTCAAGTTTGGAAAAATATTGGCAAACAAAGCCGCAAATTTGGTTTTTTTGCAGGGCAACGTGACCCACCTCGAAGGCAATGAAAATTAATTGTAAATGTAGAGAAACCAGACGAATCGGTGCATGACCTATGAATGAAAGAAGTTCCAACACATCAACAACAATACGGTACATGGGAAGTAAGAATCGTAGAAAATGGAGAAGAACGCGGGTTCGTGTCGGATGCCGGCCGGCAACAATGTCTGAGCTAACGCTTCAGTTCCGTTGGCCCGTCTGGGAAGTCGTCCTCAATTTTTTTCTTCAGTTTCTTCGAATGTAACCTTCGAAGTTTGATGTCTGCCCAACTTAGCACCAATCTCTTAGTCTTCCAACCAAAACGATTCGCTTCCATCCAAAGTTTGAAACCAAATAGTGAGCGAACCAAAACAGGTACTCAGCCATTGCATCGTTGTCTTCCTTTGCATCGTTGTCTTTCCAAGGCGGAATCGTGTGCAGGCATTTGCCTTATTCTTGTCACGGCCTATGCGATCTACGCGATGTTCGATGATATTCGCACCACTCTCTTGGGTACCTTGGTATTCGCACCAATGTAACCTTACGCAACCTAAGTAGGCCTTGTCCACCTTTTCCTTGGGTAGTCTTTACACGTCGCGAAGCGCATCCTAAGGCAGCCAAACAACTGTGCTTGAGAAAGCCTAACCCAAAAAAAGGAGACGAAAAAAACGCGACCTAAGTGGTGTTGCACTTGAGTAAAAGACATGCGAGTATCCACAATGGTTCATGTAACTCTGCTCCTGTGCTGACGTCTACGATCTTGACACCGACCTATGATTGTAGGAAGCAACAGATTAGAAGTCGCCAGGTGACAAACACGCTAAATAGCATGTCGCAAAATACAATTACGTGTAAGGTGGTCATTACTTGCGCGATTCTCGCGGTCTGTTCGGACGGGACGATACGGTCCGCAAATAAAACTGCGGATTTCAATTCGCGTGTGTTATTCTGGCTGCGTTTTGCAAAATCCACCCGCACTTTCGCGATGTTCGCGACGTACGTACGTGAAACATTCCTGGTTCATGACTCGTCTCCGCGGGCGCATCGTGATGCTTAGTTTACGTGGGTGATTCACCAGTTGCCTAGGTCCCTTCCCGGTCCCTTCCCGCCCAGCATCCCGGTCCTGAAGGGCACGTTTTGCTCATAATATCCTTCTCACGTAGCCCATGATGCTGGGCGCGCTCGCGTTTCGTCCCAATGATTACCTGGATGGGAGCGAGTGTGGGTGGTAGGCTACCGGTCTCTGGAGACACTCATGATTCTAATCGACTTCCAAATGCCAAATGAATGACATTTTTTCTGTAAAAATACACCGGGGTCTAATTTAGTGGACTATAAAAGACCACGGACAAAAATGCCAGTGAAAATCGTTGCCCAAATCATGTATATCTTTTTTTCTTGTTCTCCTGATTTCAAGCTTTTTCCTAGCAGATTAGTTTTAAATTCAATTTTGTCATTTTCAAGGCTCCAAGTTCTCACCGTTTGTTTAAAACAAATACGTTCCGTAAATAAAGAAAAATGTATTCAATCGAAAAGCAATTTAAAAAAGTGTTTTAATTATTATTTTTTATTTACAATTTTAAAATTTAATCACCGTAATTTTCTCATCACGATAAAATTTCAGGTGTAAAGTATATGTTTTGGCTGAAAAGCTCCTTGAAAGTTCTCTTGACTTCCAAAAAGAAAACTGAAAAAAAAGAGTGAGTTTAAGTAAATGCATCCATGCATGAGCTTAACATATTTAAGTATCTCGTGTGATACAGGCAGAGTGGTAAGCGGACAGAGTTGCTAAAAGATTCAACTCTTTTCCTTGTTTTTGCATGATTAATTATTTCAGCGGATGCATTGACATCGGAAACACACTCCGTTAAGTCCCATTGTTGTATGTCAAGAGCGAGATTTCTTGTTGGGTGTTGCTATTAACCCGACATGCATTAATATAGGAAGACTTTAACGCACGGAACCCAACCATATTATTTGAAACGGGGCAGTCGGGTCAATAGACACTCCCTTTCTTGTTTACAGAACGCATTGAACCTTTCCAATGCATTACTTGAAAACTTTCTCGATGTGACGCTAGAAAATATCCTTAATATGACTCATCTCTTTAAGATAGCAAAACTTTCTACTTTGCGAATTACCAAGGATTGAGAATTTTTCTTTTTTCATGTCGGATAAGACAAGAACACGGCGGCTTCTTTTCTGGCCAGTAATCTTATATTTTCCAAAGTTCTCACATCACAGCAAACCTCTTGTGACCCTCGACCAATCACTTTGACATTTTCCGACCGAACTTATCAGAGATTGAGCGTATTGCTGACGACGCGGGATCCGACATCGCGTGATCAGCAACTCGATTTGAGCCTTGACGATGAGCCAGGGGATGGGGAGCTCTTTCCCGGAAAGGGGCCTCCCTGCGCCGCGCAGTCTGCGCCCCGTGCCCCCCTTCATTGCGGTCATCATCTGCGATTGAAAGCATCGCGTCATTCCATAGATAGTTACAATGGTGACGCCCTCTAGAGTTGTTTGGATTCATAAGTCCACAAAAATTTTGAAATTATTAATTTTTCAGAACTTTGAGTTTTCCGCGCTTCACCGGCATGCGTACGTATGTGGATCTTTTTGACAAAGATCCACATTTTGAATTCATCCCCATTGGCTGTTCTCGATGCTCTGAAAAGATTTACTCAACCATAAGCAACTCTACTTTTTGTGCATTTCAGGAAAAAAATAGCATAAACCAAGACGTTATGCATTTTTGAAATTCTGATAAACTTGATATCAAAAGAAAATTCATTAAAAATAATCCCACTTTTTTCTTTTTTTTAAAAAAAATGGGAACATTCAAAATCCTCCTACGACTCAAATCGGTTAATCCCCGACTTGAGATATTCCTTCTTCTTGCAAGTACTACCGAGTAACATTCACCATGTCAACAAGATTTTGAACAAATTACTACCAATACGTTTGCTCGTCGTTCCGGTACAGAATACGCTTTTTTAAAACTTTTTTACCGAAATGTTTCAAAATAATACAATGAAAACTCCCGATTGAAACAGCGAAATTCTTTGGCTGCCGCACCAGAATTCAATTCAGACGCCGAGCGATGTTAAAAAAACCGAGGTATGAGGCAAAAGCATCCAAGATGTTCTTTTACAAGTAGCGAGTAATTTGAGGTACAAAGACATTTCTTTTTGCAAAGGAAGTTTGTGCTAATTGCATTCCCAATCTGATTTTGGGCACTCCTATTACGTGTTAAGTGTGGCGGGCTGCGACCGCTATGCCATTTGCATATAGTTTTACCATGCAATCGCTCTGACTTTTCAGGTAACATATTCAACGGTTCAGCTGCGTGGTAAACTGCCGACAAATATGTTGGCTGCACTTGTGTTTTAGGGGTTGCCTTCTCTTGTGAATAATGCAGATACGACTTACTTTTATTTTATGGAGACGTTTTGTACTAGGGTAATTGCGATGCGCTGGAAATTTGTAACATGCCGAGTCTGTGGGAGGTGTTGCGTCTTATTTATTGGACGGTGCGTTTAATAAAATTTCTTGATCGCCCGAGGAAATGAATTTGTGAGCGTAATGGTTATCGAGATAACAACTTCAATGTAAAAAGTAGTTCTTGTTTTTAAGCCTTTAGTGACCGAAGTGTCGTTTGTCGGAAATAAATAAACTCGCAAGAAAAGCTTTTCGAAACTGAAAACTTTACCTTTTTTTTGAAGAACCGATTATTGCTCAGAAAACGAGTATAAAGTCTGAATTTTTGCTTTATAGAAAAAGATTGGGTCATAAAGTCCGTAAAATAGCGTTTTTAAAACGCTTGAGTTTGGCGTTCAGGGTTTGAGGTCGCGTAAGGTACCTTCTTTTTTCCGCATGCACCGGTTCTCGTCCAGTCTTAAAATGGCCTCTGGCGACCGATAGATAAAATTGAACTTGGTTTTACGAGACACTTGATAGGCGAAGCGTTTGGTTTAGCACGTTTGATTTTCTACGCATCAACCACTGGGCAATTTGCAACCGCTCCAGTATATTGGCTTATAATTTAAGTTTTAATTTTCATTCAACTTGATCGTTGCTAAATTTCCCCTGAATCGCATTCTTGTCGTGTGTGGTACAGGAATTTTTTCCAACGTTCAATTTGGATCATTTCTTCACCACCGTTAAATATTATATGAATATTCTATACTCTATTCTATAATTATATTATTTATGTTAAATAATTCTATTACATGAAATAATTCTATAAATATTCTATACTCATGTCCTTGTCGGTTCGGAGAGACCGTGCCCCTTTAAGGATATTCCAGCGCTTCCGACTAGTCAAGTTTATCGAAAAATTCCAAAAGCGTGTTAAATTCTGAAAATTGAGGAAATCATCGCTTTTGACAAGTATTTACACGAGCTGTTCTTCGCATTTTATTTTCACCTCAGTAAATATTTATTTTCTCATGTTAAAAAATAATGAAGTTGCTGATTTGACTCACTTTTGTACAAAATGCGGCTGTTTTTAAAGTTTTTAAAAATAACGAAACGGTGGATTGACGTCAAACTTTTCTTAATTGTTTCTGAGACTCTAATCCCCACTGGAAACAGTTTTTTTGATCCTCATCTAATCTCAATCAGACGCTATCAATCATAATTCAACAGTTTTAGCGCCATTTTTTCGGAGCTGCCATAAGAGCCCATGCATTTTTTTCCCAACTTTAGAATTTAACTTTGTAAAAACGGAACGTTCAAATTTTCTTAGACTTCGCCATTCGATAGACATACACATTTTGAACTAATCCTGAAACTACCAAGTCCTAGTCTAATTTTAACCCATTGCGCTGGAATATCCTGAAATGAATTAGACTCATTTCAAAGTCTAGGCAAATAAAAAAGTTTTCATTTTTTTTGTGTTCCCCAATTTTCATCTTTACTTAAAAGTTTTTGACATTCTGCAGTCAGTTTTTTCATTTTTCTTTTTTTTTCTAAAGGGAATTAGGCCTACTCGAAATAACTCAAATCTGGGGCTTGTTTACTTGTCCATTTGGATATCTCCAAAGTAAACGCGGATTCGTCTTTATTACGTTATCCGTCTTCAAATACAAGTCGTTAGGAAAATCACTAAATTAACATTGATAATTTAGGCCTTAATTCACAAAAAAAGGATGTTCCTAAAATGCTCAGAGATGATCAAACGAAATTTCACACCACATTTTCCCGCTTACAATGTCCTTTCCCCCGACATTTGCCGCGCGTGCCAATACCTTGTATTCTAATGAATGCACATGTAGAGTGTAAGAGGCGGGGACTTTTCATTTATTGTTATGTGTTCACACTAAATGCACCAAGGCAGCAGTTTAGTGGGAGGAAACGCAAATGACTCTTTATGGTAATAAGGAAAAAAAATCGTCCGAGTGTAGCGTTGCTTAACCCTTCGCAAATGACATCTCTCTTCCAACCTAATTTCCATCCCAGTAATTTTTGTCAAGAATAACACGTAAGCCAGCTACTTTGTATTGATTAGCTCTCAATTTTGAGGCCGACCAGATAAAATCGCTTACTTACAGTCGATTCGTATTGACATTTCTTCGGACAAGGGCACAACGTACGCCGTCTTAAACTATTATTAAGAAAATCAGGCCGACATAGGTTAGTATTGTCGATCACATAATTTGTCTCTGATTACGAACGATACTGCCGCCTAGATCATATCTATGAAAAAGTGGGCTATTTGTCACTGGAATACGATTGCGCACTTCATTATGGCATACGACATGCTTGTAAAGACTCAATTGCATTAATATACTCGTGTATTTTTTGAGTTGTCGGTAGCGGTGTAACTGTAATGAATGGGAAAATGACGCTAGTAATAACACGTCAGCAGAATAAATGAACAAGTTTGCCTTCAAGTCTAATTTTTGCTGAGTGACACAAGGAACTTTATTCAGGAGTCCAATAGCGAATAGACCCGATTTTCGGCACAGGAGAAACTTTGGGAAAATGGAAAGAGCCCTTAAAAATAATAAAAAAATTGGACCCACTTTATCTCTCCATGGCTGGACTGATAGGCACTTTGTTGTTGAGGTTTGGTCCGTGTTTTTTCACCATTTTTAAATAGCAGTATCCTATTTTCAATGACCGTCGATTTAAGCGATATTAACGTCATCCATGTAGAAAATTTCAATGAAAACCATCTTATGATCAAGGAAAATATATGTTGCGACCACCGAACTAACGACCTTCACCTGTTAACGACGTATTGCAATGACGGTACAACGAAAAAAGCTATCAAAATTTAAACGTAACAACGTACAGAGACCATCCAACTATGGAGACCCTCGTCTCATAACGTTTATCCTTTCAAGCAAAAATCAATTTATAACGACGACCGTCACATTAAGACCTTAAATTGGGAGACCTTGGTACTAGCCGCATTTGGCTATACTGACCGCCCTTTTAAAACCATGGGCAATATATGATTTCCCGCGAAAACGAGCTAGAACTTCGAACGACCGTTCCCTTTGAACCTCTATCAATGAAAACGACTCGCATCGCTAATGAAATTGGTCGTTGCAATCGGATTTTGGCAGTACTAGGGGGGCGTATTCCGGTACGGACGACATCCTGTGTGTTTCTGGCGACAATCTTGGTATCCGTTCCTCCTACAAAACAGATCCATGTCGTTGGGATTACCGAGTGGTCACGCCCGCTGTAGCCGAGTCTGGGACTTGTCTATGACAAAACTGTTGTGCTAGGATTGTCGTCAGGACCCTGTTCTGTCATCTCCCGTGTCTCGTGTCAAAACTCACTTTTTTTCCTCTACTTTTCCATCAATCAGAGCGGAATCGCCGATCCAAACGTAATAAATTGATTGATCGCGCTGGGAGCACAGAGTGGCTCCTTCATTAATCTTGTTTTCTACAAAACTAGACTGTTTAGATTGATGAAATTTTCGGTAAAATGTTTGTTGCACTTGCGAATGTGGATAAAGAAAAGTTGAAATTTTTGTGAAGGCTGAACTAGTGTTCTCAGCATAGAGATCTGGACTTATGAGGGTGATAAAACGCTGTAAAGAGAAAAGACGAAACACCTATTTTAGGAAACGGAGGTATTGCGTATTTTGGTATTTTTTCAATTTATTTAGACCGATGTTCAGCCATACAATTTTAATGGTCTCTGTGAGAGCTCTCCAATGATGTGGCTTAACGTTGGTCTATCTTGAAAAATATCAAAATACGTTCTGGTCTGTTTTATTTTCATACGCAAAACAGGTGTTTTGTTTTTAATACTCCGAAGGAATTAACTCTTGAGAATAAGCAATCAGTGTGTAGTTTTTAGCGCGAAAAAAATGTTTTATTTCCTATATTGTGATAACATCTTCCCATTAATAAGACATATTTAATGATCTGAGTCGATTAATATACTCATTTCTTTGAATCACGTCGCTTCTCTACCTCATACAAATCTTTGGAAAATATTTCTCTTCTTCTTGTCATTACTAAAATCGATTCCTAGAAAATTAAAGCAAAATTTTAAACCGGAAATTATAAAAAAATAGGGCAGGTGATTTTTAACTGAATAATTTTGATTCCGGAGGATATTTGGGTTAGAAAATCAGTTTAACTCCAAGATATGCGTCTAGACATAGACTCTTAAGAGTTCAATGTATTGCAGATATAGTCGTTCGCAGTGAGAGCTTCCGCTCCCTCGTGTAATGCGAGCCTGTTTTGTTGTAAAATTGGAACACGTTTTTCGAGAAAGTATGGAAGAGCGCTAGGTATCTAGAGATGGCTATCCTCGCAGCATCAGTTAGTTGACGGGATCTCCTCTCGTCAGTATGTCATGGGTGGACACCGACACGAGTGCAGCGCGGCCGCCGCGCCGGGACGCTTGTAACTTGTATGCATTGCAAGGCTGCGACGGCGGCGGCGGCGGCGGTGCGGAGGCTGGGCGCGGAGAGAAGCGGCAACGCAGTGCGCGCAGCAGACAAAAAGACACTTGCTTGGCGGACAGCCAGCTCACTTCTTGGTTTCATCTGCATATGAACTATTCGGCTCGGAACTCGCTCGCTATTACGTGTCTGAAAACCTCACCAGAAATCATAAAAATTGGGCTTTCTACATCGTTGCCAGATTTACCACAGGGAACCTAACCTTACCTTAGCTGTCGTTAGCAAGCCTGTTTGCGGCTACTCTTCAGCGACAGTCACTGCTAAGAGTTGGCAACCTCATCCTTCACAGTAAAAACAAAATACCCGTTTAGGGTATTCTATATACCTGTTCGGGGTGTGAAACTAAAACAGGGATAGTACGTATTTTGAAATTTTTTCAACATTGACCTACGTTCAGCCATATCAATGGAAAGCTCTCGCCGAGACCTTTTGAATGATACGGATGAACATAGGCAAAGCCTAACTTGAAGAATAACCGAAATACGTGCAACCCCCGTTTTAGTTTCACACCCAAAACAGTTATAGAACTCCATAAAACAGGCGTTTCATTTTTTCTGTGTTTGCAACAGCTGGGCGGTTAGCGAAGCGAGACATAGGGCGCATATAGCTACCTATATTTTAGACCAAAACTCAGAAAATTTGCAAAGCATCACACATTTTAGTTCTCATGTTTTAGTTTCCAGAAAATAGGCGCCTTATAATAAGCGAGACATTGCAAAATCCCAAACATTACTACAGCCGCCAAGATTAGTTATATGTAGACCTACTTCAACAAGCTGTTTGCAATAATTGTAACGCTATCATGTGATATAAAAATGTTTGTAAGATGTATTTAGGTTTATTTTGCGAGCCGCGCGGGTTGCTTTAAAATTTCACTGTTATTACTCTGCTTGTCGGCAGAGTATTCTATCTTATCTTCCGTACATTTGTCAGTTTATTTTAGGGTTATTTGGGAAACAATTATGAGATCTCTTAACGACAAAAGCTCTAAATATCTCGACAAGAATCCTAAAGTTATTGTCTCCAGAACGTCCTTGGCAGAGTGGACTAGACACCAGGAATTTACTGCTGTGTACGGGCGTTTTATGGGGACCTATGTCAGCTGCGGAGACTTAACCAAGATATCGTGAGTGGTACTACTCGCTGTCAGACGGACGCCACCTTATGTCTTTCTTTATAGTGATCTTTCCCTATGAGATAATCCCAGAAGGGAGGCCAGCGCCGAGCCCAGCGCCGGCCTGATGCTGCAGATCCACCGATAACGGAAGATGCTTTTCGGTTGCTATTTCACTGCAACGAAATGAGATGTAGACAACCGGCGGTCGAAAAGCAGGCTTTCCAGAAAACAACAGGAGCCGCCTGTTGGGAAGTTGGCTATCGGAACGATATTCAAACATGAGACTAGGGCCGGAATCCATAGTTACTTCTTGAGAAGTTCTTGTTTCAAGAAGTTCTTATTCGCTTGCTTGAGAAGGGGCGGTCGTTCCATAGTGGGAACTCCACCGCCTTCTGGAGCATTTGCTTGGGCGATTGCTTCACAAACTCTCTCAAGAAGTTCTTGAGGGCAGTGTAGTTCCATAGTCGGTTCGCAAGTTCTCATTCGCTTGAATAAGTTGGTAGCGTGTGCTTGTTTGTCAAGTCAACCTCCGACTAGACTTGAGC
>Ga0058701_10000748_pt1 | contig 21782 bp, 12 predicted proteins | sample AgamicOrMae_FD_97039 | JGI IMG/M metagenome (GOLD analysis project Ga0058701, IMG submission 97039) | Agave microbial communities from Guanajuato, Mexico - Or.Ma.e | ecosystem: Host-associated > Plants > Phyllosphere > Phylloplane/Leaf | place: Guanajuato, Mexico | collected 2012-06-04 | reverse complement strand
TTTAGGAATGTTGTCCAAACATTTTAAGCACAGAACGAACACTTTTAATCCACTGGTCCAATTTCTACAGCAGTTTTAAAAAACGAAAAAAAGTGAGTCCATACTTTTGACCGGTACTGTATATATATATATATATATATGAGGAATAGAGGGATATATATATGTAGGAAATAGAGGGAATTTGTGAGCGATAAGGAGAAGCCGGGCGATGGACGGGAGGGTAGAGTGTGACCCTACAGTACTCCGGGTTCACACTGAGTGCTATCTTCCTTATAGACATTTCGTCCTGAATCATAAAGGACCCTTCCTCGGAATCCCTTCCAGGTAGAATGAATACGTCGTAAAAGCCGTGGGAACACCCTGTCCCGCGTCGTTTCCCGTAATGCCGCCCACGCCGCGGTGACCCACAACCCCGACCCCAATTTTCGGATATCCACTTCCAAAAATGTGCCGATTCTCTTGCCCACTGGGAGACGGGAACTGAAAGGTGCGAAGAGGTATGCATGAGCGCCATCCATTGGAGATCAGAGGAAAAGCAAATGGGGTATAAACACAGCAAGACGTGTCACTTATTGTCTCATTACGTGGAGATCGACATATGGTTGCGATCATTTTCTCTGAAATTTATATAAATTCATCAATGCACCAAAATTTACATAGCCAGAAAGAAAAGGAAGTTGTGCAGTAGAGTATTCACTAGTGTCAGTAAGGATCGTAATGTATCACCGTCACATTGGTTTTAAACATTTACTCTACTTTTAATTCCTTTTTTGCAAGGTTTATACACGTGATGTATTTTGGTATTTAGTGCTATTAAAATTTCTTCCCAGCGGGTGACAAATAGGAAATAAACTAATTGGAAATCCGTATTCTTAAAAATCAGACTTGCAGACTGTCTTGGCAAACCGTCGACCCCTGTTGTATGATACTCTCACATTTGCGACAAACGTACTTCAAAAGAGGTTGGTAAATATTATTAGATTTTTACTCAGCAATTGTCTACAAATCTTTCATGAAAATCCAAAAAAAGTGCGAGCTTAAAATCAAATTGAAACATTAGTATGGCTATTTTCTCGACGCCGCCGTCGAGGCGGCTGTTAGTTAAGGTCCCAATATGTAGATTACCTCAATGGCCTTCACGGATGATAGTTTAGAGTTTACTCACAGATAGAAAGCTGTCGCTAAGAAACGCTGAAATATATCGGGTAAATAACAGAACTTAAGGGCTCCTGGCTAGTCAAGACTGGCCTCGTCGTCAGCTTGTTTGTTTGAGTACAAATAACTCGACTTCACAAAGCGCTCTATAGATGGCGCGCAAGTAATCTCCCTTCCAACCGCCCCCAGCGGGTAACAGAATACATTAATCAAAAACGAAATTAGTCAAGTGACTGATCATCGATGACATGAACTGAGAAATGAAATAACTTGGATGGGGTACGGTAAACCTGAGGGGCTAAATTTGTTACCTATTATAGGTTCGACCTTTTGCCACCGTCTTGAGTGAAGTAACAGTACAGTGAGGCCTCTAACCTAACTTCAGTTAATCTAACATTCATCAGGCCTGATGTCTCTTTCTTCTCGGTGACAACTAATGCCACCAAGGTAGCGAGGGTTAATAAAACCTAGGCCAAGAGCTTGAATCAATCTAAATTAGCTATACGCAATTCGACTTACAAAATTACTTCTCTATACAGAATATGTTTGTGTCATGTGAACACGGTATGGAGCAGTCCCGCAAAAATTTCTCTGTTGGCACAACATTCATGGAAAGATCTTTTTACTTCCATTCTCACGTGGTTTGATCGCGCAAACTTTCGAGTTTGCAATAAAACCAAATTTTAATAAGAAACCTTTAAAAACATCGAGTAAACATGTTTTCACCAAGAGATCCCTCCAGGTTTGGTCGTATATCGTCTAATACAGTTTTTTATTGTCCATGGTCGCTAATTAACATAGTTCAACAACATTTTCCAAAATTTAACGAATTCTATAAAGGTTTGGATTTTCTCCTCATATGAGTAAGAGCACTCTATGACATCCATCGGTCCAGATATTCCTGGGTTCCAGAGCCATCCAGAAATTGACAAATTTATTTTGCAAATGACTCATGAACGTTTGAAGTGATCCAAAACTAAAAGAAGTCGATTCCTATGGCAAGCTTTGCATGCTGTCGAACCTGTGCGTGTTTCTCATAACTCGGACAGGCATCGAGATAATCGAAAAAAAATCTTCGTTTTAGATCGAAGATAATACGTTTTGACTCCTAGCGGCCAACCATGCCCTGCGTAAATATTAACTGATCGCGATGCAAACTTGCTGGAGATATTTATCTTTAAAGTTGATGGAGAACCTTTATGATATGACATGAGGCCTGATTACTGTCCATCGCACCAATCCGCTATCGTTCTTGACAAACAACAAAAGGCGAAAAACCATTTTAAATAATGAAATTAGCAGTGTTAGACGTCTCGACTCGAGATGTGCAGGTCGGATTCCTAAAGAAGTCGAGCTGCGACGGAAAGTGACCAAAGGACAGATGAAAAATGGAACAGTCCCAAAACTTAGGGCTTCAGTCCACCTTGCCATTTCTGAAATGACTGCTCTTACGAGTTTAAGTACCCGGATAAAGTTGATCGCGGACCCAGTCATTCGAAGAAGAGCTCGGCTTGGGAACCAATGACCACCGTACATCACAAACTTCCATCGACCGTCACAAGAATTCCTCCTCGTGTATTTTGCGGAGTGTTTACACTGCCAGAAAGGACGCGATTTCCGAAGGATTGGTAGCATTATTTAACTTTGCAGCGGTACCCAAAGTTTTTATTTTGAAACAAAATTTATGTGTGGCAACATTCTTTTTTGGTTATGTTCACCTTTTGCATGACCTACTGATTATTTGATTTTGGAAAGAAGTACTTAAGTTTTGAAATTATGTTATTTTCAGTCAGAGGCACCGGAGAGGTATTGTCATCTGTCTATCTATGTCAACATCCTCATTCATTCTAGAATAACATAACGGTCCATAAGCTCTTACAGTCTAGTTCGAGACGACATTCCCATAACCATCGAGTCCAAGAAGACGTTCCTCATAACCCTCCAGTTCGAAGGTGGTTCAAATCCGCGTTTTCCGTGCTCTGTAAGTATTACTTTCACCGGTGGCTGTATTTTAATCAGCAGAGGATGTAGATAAAGGAAATGTTAACCGTTTCTGCTGGCAAAAATACGCATATACCGGCAAATATAAGTATTACGATCACGGAAAACGCAGTTTAAAATGTTCCCCGAACTGGGCGGTCAAGGAAACGTCTTATCGCGCTGGGCGGCTAAGATAACGTCGTCCCGAACTGGATGGTTAGAAAACGTCTTCTTAAACTGGACGTCAATGCTTGCGGGTACCGAGAAACGCACCTTTTGATATAACCGAATACTCATCTCTCAATGCTTCAGATGAGTGTGTTATTCGAATTCATCCGCACTGCAGCTGATTTTATACTTAAAAGAATGGCAAACATTGTAGGGAAGCCACTTTTGTGATCAGGACTAAAAGCCGCAAGAGAAGTAAGCAGGCTCTATCCATTCCTGTAAGATATCGGCCCGGTAGCTGTTTCGCCGAGTCGGCTAACAATCGAATTCCAAAACACACTTGAGCAAACATTATCATAACATTTGAGACCCGCTATGTTTAAAACATGCACGTTTACCGCCGTTTACCACCACAAAAAAACGAGACCACTGACATTATTTTGCGATCTAAGGAAGCTTTGTATCTTTGTGTAAATAATTCCGCAGCCAACAAAAGGCCCACGCACTCTTATACCTTCGACAGAATCCTCGTTGCTTTCATGTTCGGTCCTGTACAACTCTAAAATATGCTCATCGAGCCTTAAATTTTGCGGCGATGATTTCTATTATTATTTAAAAGGTAGTTTTCGCTTAATTATGATTCTATGAGAATAAGAAATGAAGAACTGCTGTAATAAATTGGATGTCCGTAAAATTGGAAAAGATCTGCATTGATTCAATTTGCAGAAAATATATCACGCTATGGTAATAAAACAACGGACTTAACACAAAAATACTTCTTGCATTGTCATTTCCTTAAGTTAGTGTTTTATAATTGATAGACATAAAAACGCAGTGTTCTATATTATTCGATCTCACCAGTGAAACCATTTATTTTGGACAATAATTTTTTAAATCAAGTATTATTTTTTATCTGTACTCTTTGGAAGAAAATCTGTATGTTTTAAGAACGAACAAAAAGTTTGTATGGAACAAAAATTTTAGGGAAATAATGTGTACATGATGACAATGGGTCGATTTGTTCGCGTTATGTTAGGCTTTGGATTACGCATACATCACTCACGCAGGAATGTGTTCTTATAAGTGGAAATTTTTTCTTGATACAATAAAAACCTTTTTCCTTGCCGCATTTTTTTTCTTGTCACAAGATTTTTTTTGTGCTGTAAGAAATATTTTTTTGCTGTAAAAGAAATAATTCTTGAAGTAAGAAGAAAACCGTTTTGTCAGTATTATTCCAAGAAAAACTTTGTAAGCATCAGAAATCACTTCTGTGGAAGTATATTAATATGCATTTAGTGACGTTAACATGTAGTTTACGTATGGTTGGGACACGTAAAATTAGGTTCGCAGAAAAGAATACTTCTTCCAGCCGAAATAGCGTTACCTTGTACGACGCCAAACAGTAAATCGATAGCAACGGCCACCCTACCAACCTACAAACACAAAACAAAAAAAAAATGTTTTAGCGGAAGGAAAGTCCTGAAACAAAATTTTAAATCCAGTGTTTCGATGAGGCGGCAAAGTTGGGCAAATACTTGGAACTTGGATGTCGAAACAAGACCTTGATGGAAAACAACAAAACCCGCCACCGAGCAGACTCATATTACTGTGCAGCGCTGTCTCAGCGAATTTCTGCCACTTTTTGCGAATGGTAATCCACAAGCCCACTGCCTTCTTGGGGCCTTCATTATTTTCCGAATAACATTGCGGTCTTGGCGACTATCCAACACGTACATAAATATTCCAGCCATTCTGCGTACATTCATCCCCAACCGCTTTTCAATACAATACACTTCATAACACTTTTTAGACTCCTTGACTAATCTAATATTGGTTTCGCTGTGAAATGTAAAAGACTATTCCTGGCGAGAGGATTTAGCGACATGAATATAGGATGAAGAGCTTAAAAAGACGTCACTTTGCATGAGTTTCCCCTTTGAGTGTAAGTCGTCACCTGTGTATCCTGTGACACGTCTTTAAACTCGCTTAACCTTGTTACTAAAAATGATAACTTCCCGTAAGCTAGAGGTCAATAGGTGTATTGTTATTTTGAATTACAATGGAAACAATGGAGCCCAAACTGAGTTATTCATAATGATTTATAAATTGACAGCAGTGAAATTTCTTTATAATTGCCGAATCTGTCAATGTTCATCCTTTTCTGTAGCAAAGATTACAGTTCTGGGAATTATTTAGTATGTTACCATCGATGTATTAATACGTCGCCGTTTAAAAATTTGACTTCTTTGATTTCCCAGACTTTTTAACGTTTCGGTGAGGACATGGGGCAGTGCACCACTCTTCCACTCCCGATATTTTCATAAGCCAATTATTGTTGAATGTCATGTGACTTGTAAGTACGTTTGCCGTAAATGTGGAATCTCCAATCCGTCTTAACAAGATGGAAATACATCTCATCGAACAGCATCATGACGTCCCACTTACAAGTTAACAGGAAAAAAAATCTCAGCAAACACCTGAACCGTTTTATTTTTTTTTTAAATCGTGCGTGCCCGCCCGATTTCTTTTAGACTAGTGGGTGCCGCTCACATCAGTATGAGCCATATGCTATTTTTTTTTGCAAATTTTTCTATTGAAATAAAGGAAGTTGGGACTTCTATTAAAAAGCCCACCTCATTAATTCTCTGTGAATATTTACTAACAAGATTTGCTGTTACCCAGTCGTCATCAGGGGACAATATCTCGTCGATTTCATGTACTGAACGTTACTTTTCGACCAGTATATTCAGAGCGACAACATACATCCGGACGTAACGGACTTACACGAAACTATAAAGCCCTTCTCCTTGAAGGAGGCGGGCTTAAAAAAAGGAGGAAAAAGTAGGCGGAAGTTTCCTTAGAAATATGTACAGGTGATTTTGAAACTAACAATTTTACATCACTACAAACAGGATAAGAAATACGTACGCGGAAGCGAAGGGAATTAATAAAATATTTACTCTTTTAGAAGTATGGATATCCGATCGAATGGTTCACACAAACTCATAAATAGTAAGGTATTATGTAGTATGATATGAATTTCATCAAACACCCACTGTGGCTCAAGATTTCGAAGAAAATTACTCGTGCCGTATCGGTACATATTCCGCCAACCATTTTTTAGCTAATTTGCCTAAATTGGCAATTGTTAGCTGAATTGAAAATTTTTATATTTGAACTAAATTTAAAAACACCTAAATAACATGATTCGAAGCACATAAGGGTGACACACTATAGTAATTGATGGTACCTCTGAAATTGGTGATTTTAAGGGGTGCTAAAATAACGCATTTTCACTCGCACCTTTCACTGCATATCTGGATATAAACATGCGTAATGGAACACTGGAAATACGATTACACGTTCTTAGAATTTAAAATCCACATGTCTGTAGACGAACTGGACCCCTCTAGCTCAACACCCTCGCATAACAGTGCCATTAAAATCTTTTGATTTTCACAGTCTCTTAGTATTTTTTCGCACCTAACAACATGAAATGAGTGGCCTCACTCAAAAACCGATTGCCATGAGATTCGGTGTAACTTTGTCAAAGTGAACAGGTTACTAGCCGTCAAAAATCAGCCTTTAGGTAACCTTAAGTCTTCCCATTATTGCCATTTTGTCCTCTCCTCAAAATCTTGAAAAAATGCCTCCTTATTTAATAGTCCAAGAAGATCACCGCCATGTCGTCTATGTCAATGAAAATGTGTCACCATCACTTGATCCGTCAATGATTCTCAAGCAGAAGAGAAAAAATGGGGTGGTTATAAAGCGTCTTCTGCCATTTATCTAAATTTTTAACTCCTCTGACAAAATAAACACCAGCACGTCCCCGGAGCCTAATGTACAAAGTGATTTCTAAAAGAAACATCGTTAAAATTTTTCTTGCCACAAAAACGATGCTGAACGTGCGGCATCTAATTGCTATTATTCTTACTACAATTACGATTTTTTTAGTTTGTTTTTTTGGCGGGGGGGGGGTATAAACTTTTTAATCGCCATACACTTTTAACCCAAATTAAAGTTTGCCTTACCTAACATGTAAGTTAACCTCTCGAAAATGATTTCTCCCCTTGTGATTTGCAAAAACAAATCATGGGAGATCTGAGCTCCTCATGTTTTGAATCAAACTGATTGAAAGCTCTCTTGATTTAAACAACTCTAGCACGCAACATACGCGAGTCCAACAAGACTAACATCATTTACGTTAGGTTTATCTAAGAAGTAGGCCTCGATCACTTAGACGACCCAAACATTAATAAACATAGGTTGGGTTATCTAACACGTGCCAAAAACACTCAGATGGCACGTTTAAAGACAAACTCGCATAAATTCATGCAGACCCCAAAAAAAAAGGTCTAAAGTAAGCCCACGAAGATTAAACTCGAGTTTACTTTACCATACACGACTTTTTTCAATCCAATCAACGAAGTCCAAACCGACATTCAAATGAGATGTTGAATTTTATGTTACGGAAACACACACACAATAAAAACAAAAAAAAACTACTTTTCTAACAGAGGCTCTAACTCGATCACTGGAAAGAAGGGGGGGGGGGAAGAAGGAAAAGAAAGTAAAATGAATCACTCGTTCTAATAATCTACTATGAACGCGTAAGTTCGTCTCGTCGACCAAACTGTTAAGTATAACAACTTTAAAAAAACTAAGTTTAACCAGGTCGACGATTCATCAAACACACACTTTGAGTTCGTCAGTCATACTTAAAAGCGCTTTGAGGTAGTATTAGCGTTTTATTTGGAGAGATAAGTTTGTTCTTTGTTGAAAACAGCCAGATTTAAGCTCCATAGTACACAAAATCAATCATGCTTTGTTTACCTATTAAGTAAAAAATTGCACAACTCTTTTAGAAATTCGGTTTAGTTCAGTACTGCATCCTTTGAACACAGGCGGATTGGTGTAAGTTATCGGAGTTATTATAACTTCTTCCTGTTTGTTATTTTTCAATCATCTTTGGAGAAAGCCTGGAAGAATCTTCGGTTGATTTAAGCGACGGCGTATCACCACGAAAAGCAGCGGATTGGATTCGGATGTGTTGCTATTGGGGGAGCAGACAACATAATCTTTATAAATGATAACCGAACGATTTCGTGCGAAATCGACCACTAAGAGAGAGGCATTTTTTTTTCTTTCCAAAAGTTGTTTTGTAAAGGTTGCCATAAAGGTGACTAGCTCTTTGCAAAAGGTAGCCTATATCATGAATGATATATCATCCTCTGTCCTTGCAAGGACTCCTAACAACAGCTAATCTCAAATCAGACGCGTGTGTATGGCCATTTTAACCAGCACAGTGCGAGCTGGGCCGTACTTACTAAATTTAACACGAAAACAGACTGCGTTTTTTAGTTTTCTAGGGAAATTTGCTCGAAGAAAAGAGGCAGTCTAAAAAGTAATCATAAAGGGTACGACAGAAATGCACTTTCACAAACATGTATTCTATAACGTGCTGTATTCTTATAATAACATATGAACAAACTATTCGAATGTATAGGGTAAAACAAAAAACAAAAAAGGGTAAACGAAAAAAGAGATAACGATGTACTAATACTTTCATATCTATGTGATCTGGATAGTTTACAGACAGTTCCTACCGGTTGTCTTATAGATCGTTCCTGGTATGGAAATATTTCCACAGCAAAAATGTAGTCGATTTCTCATTCCAATGAATATTTGTTTTTTAGGTACAGCACTCGGCTCCTCTAACAATAATAATCATGTCGTCATACTCAAAATGATATCTTGATGGTTTGATGATAATTGGATGATGCTTGTGCAAGATTTTGTTCACCGTAATAAAATGGGATATACAGAGCGACACACTGACAGACACACAAACGGCCGTTTCGTTAAACCCCCTTTTTCGTAAAGTTCTGCCGTCAATGGAAGCGAAATCGTTTTCTTTCGAAATTGATTTTCAGCAGCAAGGCAGTACCTCTCATCAACATGGAATCAGATAAATGATCTAAAGTGTAATTTCACTCCCAAATCATATGAAGCAAAATGCTGTGTATGAAAATCAAAAGGCTTAAAACTTGATTAATTGAAAAAAAGTAGTCGATCAGTGCGAATTAAAATAGCTCCCAAGTACTTTCTGAAAATTCAAGACACCCTGCAGGAGAGTGAATGTAAATGTCAACCTTTAATGTTGACGTGACCGCATAAGGTATTGGCGCCCCATACAACTCCAGTATTACACGTTGCATTATCTGGATTCGGTAACCACACTATGAAGATGACTACAAAACGCACTAAAATGTAAGGTAGTTTCATGTGCATCGCTCGGCCGTTTCTCTGAGTTCGAGTACGTTGTTCGCTTTATCAGCTCTGATGTCGTGTCGGATGTCGCTTATTACTCTGAGGCAATAATTGCCTAGGAGCAGAAGCATGGGTTATCACGACCAATCCTAATGACAGTTCAAGTAAACCCTCGCTAACACGATAGTGAGGCTAAGTTACGTACCATGCGATCATCGCATGGTCTGACAACGAAAGAAGTAGCAAAAAAGTGGAAGATCAAACCTTTTTACTGTGAGCATTTGAGACTCCGACGTCAGTTAAGGCCGAAAGACAAACACAAGCTACTTTAGATCGCTGGGTTATCCCTTTCTCCTTTTTGCGAGCACAAAAGATGAACACCAACGCTTTCAACAGAACCTGTCGTTTGTTTGAGTAGCACACAAAAATAACTGTACGATATGTACTGTAAAGATTAAAAGGTCCCCGATGATCACATGAGGGTAGATCCGAAGGTGGGTGTCAATGGGGGTTATGGACGTGATGGATGGTGGTTGATGTTTGGATCAAGATAAATTCAAAGATCGGAAGTACTTTGGTTGATGTGGTGAAAATGACAGGGTCAGTTCATTGAAAGGAAGAAAGACGTCTCCGTAGTAGGAATCCGTTTAAGAAGCGAAGTATATCAACCTACTCTAAGATCTGAAAATTTTATACTAATGCCCGTGTTCCAAAACGCACTGTAGAAGGATAAAATCTTCTGCGTCTTTTGTCCTATAGTTCTCATTGGCTTGTCCAGGGGAATCTTGTCAGATCAAGTCGTAATGAACATGACCTAAATTCATTTATCAAGGTTAGCCCTTTATTACAGTCAGCAAGCCTGATTCGACTCACCCCTCATGGGTTCTGTACCAACATATCGGTGGTATTAGGCCACAAGCCGAGCGCAGTGGCGACGAAGCGAAGCGCTGGTTATGTGGCCAAGCAAATTCAAATATTTCCAACCGGTTTACCAAGCCACGAGGTTTACCAAGTCTTCCGGTTAACTAAGTGTTGAGATTTTATATCCATCATCCCCATAGGGCGATAGGAGACTGAAACAGGATGAAACATGGGGAGTGACATAAGCGCCTGCTCGGTCGATCCTGAGAGGATCTGTTCAACAGTTCAACAGTTGAACTGTTGGAATTAGGTCCCGAAATAGGCGCAGATAACGTGGGAATATATGCCGATCAACATTCGGGCCTATGATCTTTCCAAAATATGCAGCCACTTCTTCAGGGCAATGCCAATTATGCTGCGGGCGCATGACCGAATGTTGTTCACTTTTGCGTTTGCGGTTTATGAGATGAATCACGTCGTATTTTGCCCCTCACGTTGTTTCATTTAGGTAATTCACCAACATCTACCAGTTGAAATGAAGGTGCATTAATACAGCGGTGGCCTTCCGTTCGCAGCCAGTGGTTATTCTGATTGATTTAAGGCTTAAAATCTTTGTTAACTTTAATTTAAAAACAAGATTAACTTAAAAAAATAACTTTCTAAAGGCTAGCCTACAAAGGATGATTGTCTGATAATTATGTTTGGGATACGGCCTCTTGTGACCATTTTTTCTAACAATTTGAAAGTGTTTGTAAGTGAGCATCAGCCGCTAAACAAAACCTGGTGTTTTTTTGCTTGAAATTTGTGTTGGCAGCATCAAGTGAGCTGTGTCGGTGCAGGTTGTGCAGAAGAAAGAGGAAACTCTACTTCACTCTTTACTTACTAACCATCTTCCATATGCAACTGTCAGTGCGCAAATGAATGAACAAAAATCATAAAGAGATCTTATTGTTAGTTTGGCAGCTCACTTTATGGTCATGACTGTACGAAACAGAAAACAGCCCGGGCGGGAGTAGAAAAAGAATCTTAGGCATAGGGTGCTGATGGAAAGGACAAGGATAGACACAACATTAATCGAGAAGGGACAAATGTGACCCCCCACCCCCCAAAAATAATGATTGAGGCTGGCAGTAAGTTTGGATGAGCATGCACATGTTGATGCCAAGATCTGGTGGGTTTATGAATGGAAAGGCCAAGGATGAAAGAAATGTCAAGTGAAACGAAAACAACAAATGGGGAGATAATCCTTGAGCTAACATGTCGGTCAGTGAAAGTTCACTCAGAAAGAACACTGCTGTCGCATCGAATAACAAAACCTGCAGAACGGTAAAAAGTAACTCTCTATAATAATAAATATACAAACTGAATCAAAGTTTCTAGTACCCGTATTATTAAACCGTGAAAGGTGCGCTAAATAAACCTCTCCTTTCAAAAATGTTTGTCCATTCTCTGAACCTTGAAACAACTAATTTGATTTCCAGCGAAGACAAATAATGGTTTGAATAAGCGATAGATTGATGTGGTAGAGGACAAGACCCTATCAATCACCCAAAGGTAGTTAGTATTGACGATAAGTAAGTAATTTTAGATTAACTGTTCTTGCCGCTTGGCTGTCGCTTTGTTTCGCTTCGTGTAAAGAACAAAACACACGACGAAAAAATATTACCTTACAGATTGGTACTGTAACGTACCTTTTATAGAGACCGGAATTTTTTTTCAAGAAATCTGCAAAAGAAGTTCTAGTTGCGTCAAAAGAAGTGAATTTCCCTATGCCTATACAAAACCACTAATCAAAATTTTGAGAAAAAAGCTTGATACAATTAATTGAAGGTTTGTTTTGTGAGCGCTGCAGTCAGATTTTCAACGTTGGCTAAGGAAGTTGAAGCATAGGCGGGTGATGGAGCTTAATCGTACCAAGCGGGGCAGCTGCTAAAGTAATAGTCCTTCTTTATTTCTTCTTCTTTCTTCGGTCGGATTCTTGTCGGTGTTTGATTGGCATTATCCTTTGAGAACAGAAATTTAAAGGTCTCTTACGCATGCAAAATAGTTTAAAGTTTCATGTCATTTTAACCTAACAATCCGTAAGAGTATGATGCTGCTTCATGGCCGAGACCGTCTCAGAGGGGCAAATGGCGTCAGGACAGCTGCCCAGCATAGCGGAAGTGGTCAGGCATGAGGGATTTCCACGGAGAAAATAATTTTGTTTCCTCAACAAAACGCCTTGTTATATCTTCAGCAGACGAATCGTAGTGATGACAATTTTACTTGTTACGGGTGAAATTGCTGTCATAATTCATATTGTTGCGCTAATAACTGAATTTGTAACCACAAAAAAGCGAGTTTGCTTAGGACATATTAACGATACGTTTTCTTGAGGCAACTTTGTAAGTAATTTTCTCCGCATCCGTCTAGAGCGTCAGCAGAGTGGTGTCTGAGGGAAAAAGTGAACCCAAATTTTCTGATGGTACGCCGTTGGTTATCTCAATTTATACCAAGGTTAAAACGGAGTGCATAACGGAAGAGGATCATTAAACCCTAAGAACTAAGAGCGTCAGTAAACGGCCACGTTAAGATCTTAAGGCATGTCATCAAAGCACTCACAGTCACGATGATCTGCTGGCATGCCACATTCTTCCATTTCATGGTAACTATGTAATAATGCCTTGGAGTTCACTGTAACTTTTGTTCCAGCCTTGACCATCTTTAGCCACAAAAATCTCACCAAAATTCTAACCTAATTCAGATGTTTAGGCGCACTCGTCAGAATAATACCTTATTCCTTTCTCAAGCTATCTCCAAATCTAGCCAACCCTCTGCGCTCCGCTGGTTTGATATCAAAATTAATTATTAATTAAGTCTGGTCCTAAACGCGATCTGATCTCTTCCTTCTGACCCAGATCATAAAATCTTTTCTGTTTTTCAAGTCCCTAACACAATACTCGAATTCACCAAAAGTTGTTACTCTCTTTTTTGAATCCAGCAAATATCATCCAAACCAGTTTTGCAGCATCGCTTCTCTGAAGTGATTTTAAGACAAGTCCCGGCGCTAACTTATTACAAGCCTCATATCATCACTCACGTCAGTCATAAAACTCACAACTAATCCAGCAACCTGTATGTGGTTTCACGAGAAACTAGGTTCCTTCAAGTAATACTAGTCGTGAACAAAATAGAACAGCGGATTTTCGCATTGCGATTTGTGGTTTGGCGGGAGGATGGGTGGGTGTGTGTTCGGCCGTGTGGTGGTTAATGTAAAGTGGGGAAGAAAAAGCGCTTTTGAGGCTGACACATTTTCGTCAACGGAAATATTTAGCCATTTTATCCAAGTAAGCGCGAATCACTACTGAATAGAAAGCCAATCTTCTCTCGAAAAACAACACTAACAACAATGAATTCCTCGCTTTAATCTGCGGACCAAATTGGGAGGCATTCGATTCCTAAAATCGACGTGATGCCTTGGTTTCACTTGCAACCATAATACCACGGAGCCGTCGCAATCGAGATGCCATGCCGCCCACTGCTTCACCGGGCTGCGCAACGCTCCGCCGCAAACTAGTGGCAGAGAAAGTCCCATCAATTAGAACCCCCTCCTTTTTATTGAAGAAAAAAAACCTTTGCTATTACAATCGCGTCTGGTATTTGACGGAATTTTCCCTCTTTCTTTTATTTTTTCAAATAATATCGCCATAGAGCAAAATTTTATGACTTTCAAACAAAAGACTAGAACGGAAGTAGATTTTTTTGTTTTGTTTTCTTCTGTGAACGCAATTTGCCAGATATCTCGATTAAGTTATGCAGAAGAGAGCTTTCTGCATTCGGATAACCATTACATGACCGTTCGAAAAAGGGTAAATCTATAAATATTGATCTAATTTCAGGTTATCTTAGACTGACAATGCGAGTTCGTGTAGGTTTATTTTTGTTCGAACCTCTAGAGGCGAGGGTTTGGTAAGCTCTAGGTGTGTGAAGTGTTAGCATTACGAGTGAAATCGTATTAGATATTCTGGCTTCTATGAAGACAATTTAACTCTTAGACCCGCTCATAAATGGATTCTTACAAATATATCTACGCCACTGATTGTTAAGGCTTATAAGCCAAAAGGTTTCATCACGTAACGCCTCGCACAGAGAACTCTTAGCACCGATCTGTTCTAAACCAAAGCTTTTTGACTTCAACTTCAAGGAAACTCTTCATTTCGTTCGAAAAGGTGGGCTTATTACACCATGTAACTGAATTCCCCAACTAATTATTTTTTAATTTTCTTTTTTTCGAGGCCATTAGGAATTCTGAAGACCGTACCCTTTAGGAGTTAGTGAATATAGCAGCCGTCACAAAAGCGAATATACTCAAAAACCAAAGTATCATACCATCAATGTGGGTATACCTCATTAATCTAGTGCATTAAATTTAATCAAACATGAATTAAGCAAGTAAAAGCTTATTATCAGTACGCTCCTCTAATGATATGTATACGATATCTTTACCAGATACTTTGGACGGAAACAAACTATTTCTAAATTTCAAGATTGGGAAATAATAAAACCGACTGAAACATTGACATGGAAGTAAAATTGATGTATCCGGTTCAGTACCATTTTCAATGAATATTATTGGCCAATTGTGAATCATCGCTGTTCCCTTAACCGAAAAACACCAACACTTTGTTTTTGTTTTATTTGATTAGATTTTTTTTTGTTCAAAATCACATAGATAGTCCTGCAGCTTCAGTGCTATTGTCACAAGGCGTTGATGCATCATGTAACTCGGTCATACATACCGTTTAACCATTTCGGAGCGGTGCAATTTGCATTTTAGTTGCAAACACAATTGGCAATCTTGCAGGCAGTCTGTCTTTCCCGGGGATCAGGCATAAATTCACGCCGGTGGCTGCAACTGACTGCTTTGCTGTTTCGCTCTGAATTAGTTACGATGATAAGAACTTAACGCGTGTCAATATGGCGCAGAAACTCCCTCCCTCACCCTTTTTTTCTGCATATGCAAAATTTAGTCAAGCGTACATTCAAAAGTCGACAAGCTGTATTTTCAGATTAGCTGTATATGTTATCGATATCGTCGACGCTTTGTGCGGGAGAAACCATTATTTTTCCCCATAAAACATTTTCATACTTCGACTTTTCAAGAGAGAAAGTTTCAACCCACAAAACACAATAATATTTTCCTTTCAGGTTTTTGACTCCTGTAATAAATCTCTTTTCTTTTTCTTTTTTTGCCAAGGTTACACTGAAAAAAAAAATTTGGAAGTTTATTTTTTTCCATTTTTGTGATTTACTCTTTGCAACCATGATGAGCAAATAAAAGAATTGGGCACCCCACCAAAACTAAACAATCTCATCCAATATCATCAAGCGAAATGTCTCGTATACTAACAAATTAGTTTAGGTTTCGTGGTCAGAGCTTCACTACGCCATTTCCGTGCTAAAAAGTCGATAAAAATTGTTAAATGTTAGAAACTTTTTGCTTCTTCTTTCTTCGGCAGCATTGAGCTTATGGCTATAGGTGCATCGGGCTAAGTTAACCCACGGTCATGTTACGAGCCTTGATGAATCGCTTCGTTTTCCACTCAGCTTAACGACGACCGAAGGGGGCAACGGGAGAACCGGAAGATCTAACATTGTCTATTCACAGTATCCATACTCTTGTTTAAATTATAGTTAAACTGATAACGTATTTCCAAACTGGTTTTTGAAATACACCTATCAATGTCAGAACCCTAAACGGAGGATATGGAACAAAGCTGGCATTCAAATTAGATATGGATAATTCTCTTTCAAATTTTTTTCCGAAGACGGTTCATCATCATCTTAGAAATATACATTGAAAATTTGAGAATGACGATGTCTTCCTTATATTCTATCTTAGTCACTTTCCCCTTCTGCCAAAATTTTCACAAACTGGAACTAGGCACAAAAAAATATGATTTTGTTGCCTCAACAAAATGCTTTGTTATATTTCCTTAGCAAACTAGAAAAGTTGTAATGACAGTTTCTTTTCTTACGGACTTTGTTTCTGGTAAAAAACAACAACAAAAAACACACACATTGTTGATATAACAACTAAAATTACCATCATATTAATTCTAGTTTATTGAGGCTACCAGTAACAAACGTTTCGTTGAGGCAACGAAGTCACTTTCTACGTGTGCTGTCAAGAAAAGTTTGGTAGCAGTGTACACCTGCGAGACTGCATCTTCCATCTTATGTTTCAAATATTTTTGTCACCAAGCTGAGAGGAATGACTTTACGGTCAGAATGAAGCGACACATAACGCAGATGATCAGGCCTTATTCTCAGATTACCTGAGCAAACGGCCATCGAACCTAACGAAGCTAAGACATAAGCGACTTGAGACACCGAGGCTATGTTTGGTGAGGAGAAATTCCTCAGTTTATGCTAATGCGTTTCTTGGCTAGCAAAAGAAAAAGCCCGAGCGTAGGAAATAAAACTTTTGTAACTCACAGTGGCTGAGCTTCAAAAATGACCTGTAAAAGCTGCAAGATAAGCCTCAACACTCCTACCCGGCTGCCAACGGAACTCCCATATTTCATCCAGCAATCTGTCATGAGGTAAAATGCCGCATGCAAACACACGGTATCGCTGACAGAACAGAACCTCTGGAGCTGCTAGCAATCAGCCTCATGGCAGAGGGCCTCCCTCACGGCAGAAGGCCTCCCTCATGCCATTGTCAAAAATTATGGCCTTACTCATCAATAACAAAAGGTTTCAAAGCCAGCCTATTGTTACCTGTCGCCGCTTGTTTTCTTCTGGATTAAACATGATTTGGATTATTGAGGCCCTTTCAAAACTCGGAAAAGTTAATTTACGACAACAGAATTTTTTCACGATTACATTGTGAAGTTAGGTGATGTATAAAAGATGTAGACCCGTGGCAGGCTTTCGGAGTAGGTTTCGCCTTCGTTTTGAGGGAGTTTCATTTAAAATATAAATCTTTGAAATTCTAGTTTTCTCTCCAAAAACATGGGTGGTTCATTGAGGACGAGTGGTGTTTGGTTACCGTTCAAGGTATTCTTACGAACTTAAAAATGTAAAGTTAATCAGGCAATCTGGTTCGAAACAAGCGTAGAACTTTAAGTACCACTTCGGCCACACTTGACGTAATTTGCATTCAACTTGTGAGATGAAAAAGCGGACGGAGAGCTGCCCTTGGCCTGGAGAAGTGAAAGTCTTCCTCAAGTATCGAGTCGGAAAGTAGGGAAGACAAACTGTACAAATGAGATTGCCGCAACCAATTTCACAAAGATACTGTAACAGTTCCTAGAGGAAATCCAACCGTTCAAGACAGCTCCTAGAAGGCTGTGTGTTGGTGTGAGCTGTACTATCAGTCCAAAAGGTATTGTCCGGTTTCGGTCATGCAACAAGGTGGTGGAGAATGTATTTTTCCGAAAGGCGAAGCCTTCCAGCGCGACCAGAACCGGCCAATACCTTTTGGACTGATAGTACAAAAGTGAGGGAGATTTCTGATACCGCGGATGAGCATCACGCAACAGAAACACTCTCCTAGTTTCATACTATCTTAATTCCATTGTACACTCCGAAGAATACCGTTACTTGAGTTCTCTCCACAGGATATGATAAGGAAGTAGCATGCTGGAGGAAGTTGGGTACTTGTTCATGCAAGGTTGTTTTCCTGGTAAAGTAAATTTAAGTAAGAAATGTCGAGGCTAGGACAGGTTTGGTTTGGGCTGGTTTCGTTGTAAACACACGGGAAAACTTTGCTCGCTTTTTCGTAGTACTTTTCTGAGAGCGTGGAAGTTAGCAGAGCTTTTATCCCAATCCCACCAGGATTCTGAGAAAGTACAGAAAAGAGTGCTAGCGTACACATTGATCGAGTATTATTGTAACGCAAGAGGCGTAAGTTTTTGGTCAGAAAACGCGCTTCAAATGAAACCGACATCTTCGCAGCAAAGTTCAGAGTATAATTCCGAGTTAGAGCACAAAAGAAAAGTAGCATTGTCTGCGAAACTTTCGATTGATTCAGCCACATATCCTTTGAGTTCGAGGGACTGTGTAACGCGTTTTAAAGGGGTGTCTGCTAGCATACCTGTAGATTCACTTGTTGATTAACTCTCAGCGATCTGTTTAAACACATAATTAACTACCTAACTGAAAAACTAGCGCATCACAGGAAGGCCACATTTAACAAGCATTGACACCTTCTATCTCCCTCGTTATATGCCACAAGTTTTACTGACTATGCAAAGCTGGTGCTAGTGAGGTCACAGCAGAGAATAAAGGTTCAATTCCTTTATCTTATGCAAGTGTTTCCTTAATTATCCCTACCGATTCCTGTTTCTAGCTCACCGCTATTTTCGATAAAAGCATCTTTGTACTTTACTCGAGGACCAAACACAAATCCTTCAAGTGAAGAAAAATGTTTTATTTGTTAACAGCGTGAAAGGAGACTGAAATGCAGTTTATATAGGATACTTCTACACCTTCATTTTTATTTCATTCGTACCAGCAAAGACTTTTTTTATTCCTTTTTCAAACGTCCTTGTCCATGGAAAACATGACTGTCTCCCTTTCAGCCCATGCCCCAATCGCCTACTTATTTTTAGGCACTGAAAATTTATGGCCTATTCCTCAATTATTCTCAGTGAAAATCTTTCAAAAGATTGGGAAACCTGCATTAAAGTAGACTGTTCTGCAGAAAAAAAGTAACTATTTCATTTTTTTTTAAAAAAAAAGATGTTTCCAGCGAAATAACTACGCTTTCACTTTTTTTAGGACGGATTTTCAAACAGTCAAGGCAGCCCAATCTGACTCACCAAAGGTACGTCAAAAAGGCAAGGGTTCCCGGACAGGCAAACGTTGTTTTCAAACGAACGCGGGACGTCAAAGTCGGCTGTCCTTTTTTGCCAAAGCAAGCGCCACAACATGGGAAGATGTTTGATTAAGTCTCGTGTGAGACTTGTGCAACCGTAGATGCGGGGAGGGGGTTTGTCTGTTGGAGTGGAGGGGAAAAGGGGAGGGGATATGCCCTCAAGACATGCGTGACGTATGCGATGCGATGCGGGCGCATTCATGTGTAATTAAATTGGGAATGCCTTCCAGCGAAATGTTTCCTATTTTTCGAGCGTAAACTGAGCGGAGCAGCTAGAAATATAATCAATGTTAACGTCATTACATGATCAAGGCGACGCGTCAAGGCACGCTCACTCTTTTTGGGCGAAATCATTGAGTAAATAGTTGCACACTTGCAGCTGCAGGTTGTGTAAATAGACGACCACTTTGCTCATTTCCGACCAAAACAAAAGTATTAACTAACTGCTTTAAGACTTTTTGAGAAGTAACACAAGGTGAAAAGACTTTGGAATGTAGAAAAGTTGAGGTGGAATGCCTATTATTGCTTTTCTCGTATTTCATATGAGCTGATAAAACTTTTGATATTATAGTTCCAAAACAACACGCTTTTATGAAAGTCTGATGGTTTTCTAAATGCTTTGAATGATTGCTATTGAAATGACGAGGGGTGTTCGCAATCAGGTGAATCTAAAGATCTCACTTATCAGACAGGACATCACAACCTCGACTAAAAAATGTCAAGTTGACTCAAGTATTCAAGAGACGCTCTCAGTCACAAAAGGATTGATTTCCACATCTTTAATCATCGCTGGCTGAACTATCAAGATAATTACAAGAATCGACCATACATAAAATCCGCAAATTTTAAGAAGTGTTTACTTAAAATTTGTTATGTTCGATGCCTTGCGTCACACTGCGATGCCGTTCCACACGATAGTACCTTGATCCTTGCTTCGTTATTGCTCCACTCAAACATTTGCCAAGCAGCCTGAAGCCTCTAACCCCACGGTGCCTGATCCCGAACACAAATTGGCTTCTTTATATCACGTCAACCTCGGTTATGTATAGTTGAGTACTATGTTGCACGATACACTGTCACACCTACGGAAGGTGGAACAAATCGATGGCTTCAAATGAAGCTGTATTAGTCGAAAATGCTGTTTCAAAACTGCACTACTTGCAATTTATAACCACAGGCATTATTATATTCTTGAGCGAGCATTTTCAACAAGTACAGTTTCATTGGAAGCCAAATGCGAAATCCATGCATCAAAATCAGGACTACCCCAGAAGAAACACTTTTTCCAATAGAGGTCGTAGAATATCTTTCAATGGAAAATCACTCGTAACGAAACGATTTCGTAAGATTCACTGACAGAACCGATACAGCAGTACCGTGACCTTCCTTCAAAACTTAGTTTCTTACCTGGAAACATTCACCTGAAAGGCCATTTTCCTGGAAACAGACACTGAGGGATCCCCTTTTGAAACTATTTCGCGAACAGGTCAAGCAATGCCGGGAAAATCAATACACGCAAATCCCCCTAAAAACCGAGTGGGTTATTAATGAGTCTGAATCGGCACGAATTTGCATTCGCCATTCATTCAAGTTTTAGAGGCGGCTGTCAATATGGCTGGCGAACATTGGAGGCTCAAACTCTCAGCCGATGGACTTCTCTGGACAGCCAAAGACGGGTGGCGCGGGGCTTAGCGTAGCCTAAAACTAATCGTTCAACGTCCAACGAAGGAGCTTCGAACTTAAGGAATGACTTTTGTTTTGAATTACCGAATCAGTTGTATGGTTATAAGAGGGGGATCTGCGTCGCTATAAACCAACGCATTTTCTTGCTCCAAGTCTAGATTTTGTCCCTCGCGAGGCGAGAAGAACTGTTTGAGTGGTGGTGGGGGTAGATGTCCTAGCTCTTCTAGGCGCCCCACTCTATCTCTTAAGTTATGTTTTAAAACCTATACAGCTCTTCGGGTTTTCAAACACAATAACGTTAATCATAGACCAGCACGATGACGCAACAAGGACTTTCATACCATCGAGGGCATCAATCGCTGACAATTGATTTTCTTCCTTTCTAGTGCGTGTTGATTATACCAATTATTTAGAAAAGGAGACTCGCATTGCGGTCGAGTTCAACTATATTGCCTACCTAAATTTGAAAGTACAAAAAAAATGTCAGCCATTGAAGTCCACCACAACATCTCGCGTGTATCTCATGAGAGCAGGTCTTGAGATAGGACAGCGCCAGTTCCAACGGGGTCCTCCCCTGGTTATGTTTTAAATCGACACCTTTGTGCGATAACGGTGGATACTTTTATGCAGTGGGAGTAACGGCGAATCTTTTTGTAAAGAGGGAATAATGGCGGATCTTTTTGGTGTGATTTGCACAGCCTTTTTTCTTTTTCTTTCCTTAAAATGCACATGTTTTATCATTTTGCGTTATTTGGTGAAAGATTATCTTAGAGGTTAAAATAACAACCCAAAACCATCA
>Ga0058701_10000747_pt1 | contig 21787 bp, 14 predicted proteins | sample AgamicOrMae_FD_97039 | JGI IMG/M metagenome (GOLD analysis project Ga0058701, IMG submission 97039) | Agave microbial communities from Guanajuato, Mexico - Or.Ma.e | ecosystem: Host-associated > Plants > Phyllosphere > Phylloplane/Leaf | place: Guanajuato, Mexico | collected 2012-06-04 | reverse complement strand
TCTAAAATACCAAAAAGAAAGCAGATGACAAAATGGGCGGGATTGTGTACAGGTTAGATCGCGATTTGCCTTTGAATGTTTAGCGAGACTTTACAAGATATCCCTTGAACAATATGCTCCCTATGTCCAAAAATTCAATCCGCTTCAAGTACGCAAGGTTTCATACGTCTGATGTCAATACAAACAAAGAAAATCACAAATAATGTCAACTTTTCGTTCTGCATCGCTTACCTTATCCGCGAACTGTCCACAATCGTCGTCTGCTCGCCGTTGGAACTCTAACAGTGATCCGACTATACTTTAAAGGTGTTTCAATGGTTTGACTCGGCCACGGGGGACTTCGCTTATTTGCGACCTGAAGTTCCTAATTTCGCTTAAAGTACTGTTTTGTCCAGTAGTATACGCTGCAAAGCTTTATTTTACGATAATATAGAAACGATTGAGAAATTAATATAACTTGAAGTTTAAGAATGGTCTTAAATGCCATTAAGACTTTTCCTCCGCGCTATCACCCGCGGCCATAGTTTGAATTCGCGCGCGCTAAGCCCACAGCGTGAAGTTGTTTTAGTTCAGCAGTCAAGCCGAGTCGAGCACATTTTAATCTCGAGAAAAATTACTTTAAGAACCTGTCAAGGCCCAGCTAACGTTAAATGAGGTTAATTGTTGTGTCAGAAGGGTTTAAAGACATGAATGCTGGATAATACATATGACAGAAACAGTCAATGTTAAGGTTTGGTAACTGTCATGAGCGGAGTGAGGTTAGAAGTGCAGTGGTCACCTGTTCACCCAAATAAATTTATTACATGGGGAACAGAAATATCTTTATACGAAGTAATATCGCTTAAAGATGCTGGAGGAATCTCAAGTGAGTTACATTGTTCTCACCTGTACACGTATTGTTGTTAAAGTATGTCACCGGTATTGAGGTTAGAATTACGTTTTCAGGAAATGGTCTTCAGTTATCGGATACCTCGTATGCCCAGCTCTTAGCGACAAACTCTAGTTTACACTACGTCAAATGCGTAGATGTTTATCCACATCAGGAGCCTGATGTCCTGTTAGCTATTGGGCAAGCAAATGGCAAAGTTGTACTTACAACCTTTGGCCCTTCAGCTTTTGATTGCCTGGGACTAGCAGGAAAAGAGCTTGGTATGTATTTTGAAAATTTATTGTTGAAGCAAGGGTGTTATTTTATTTCAATATAGCAATGTCTGCTGTATTTTTGATGCGTGGCTCTTACATTCTCTTCCTTACCATATCAATTATTTTGATACATCTTTTTTGCAGTTCCAAGGCATAATCGACAATGCAACAGTGTGGCATGGAACCCGGTGGACTCAAATCTCATTGCAGTAGGCCTAGACAGATATCGCTCAGATCACTCTGTGCTTGTATGGGATCTTCAGCGCTGTCCTCATCCATCTCATGATGGTACTCATTCATAATGGCCATTATTCCCATCTGTGTGGTATTTCACCATCAATGCCTGTGATATTTAACTTTTTGTCATTGCATTTACAGCTCCCTCAGAATCATCTCGGCCTGTTGCGGAGCTGGGACTCTCAGAAACAGCCCATGCACTTGCGTGGTTTAGAACACAGCCTAAAAGCCTAGTTGTTGGAATCAACAACAAACACATCAAAATATTTGACTTGAGAGGTACTACTCTTAACCTCACAATCCAAAAATATATTGAATGCAGATTAATTTGCTTATGTCGTAGATTTGTAGATTAAGATCTTCAAGATCACCTACAAGATTTTCAATGCTGGAAGTTTGACAAAAACATATAAATTTCCTTTTTTATTACTGAAAGTGATAGCCAGAATCAGTGCTAAATATTATGTAGAATAATTTTGAAATAAGTGACATTTTATTGTTGTTTACAGATCTTCAGATCACTTTGATTTATGAGGATTTTGCTATTATCAAGCACCTCTCTTTCCATTAATGAGTTTTGACAAAGGAAAACTTGTGTGCTGAAATAATAATTTTAACCTAATAAAAATAGCAGCCACAAGGTGATCCACGAAACTGAAAAGTTTGCCTAACTAAAATCATTATTTGTCTTATTTGGATGGTCAAGAGAAAATGCCGGGTATCACCAAAAAATCAACAATAATAGGGCTTCTTCTTTTTCTGCTAAAATTTCTGTTTTGCCGCAGAGTCCGTTCGAGTTGTGAACGCAGCACCCACCAAAGCGGTTTTCGGTCTAGTCGTTGATCCTAATGTCGACCACAGAATAGCTTCCTTTGTCGACAATCAGATTTTCATCTGGGATACGAGAAACATCGAAAAACCACTTCTTACTCTTGCCCAACTACGGCCGATTTCCAAAGTGCTGTGGTGTCCCACCAGGTGAGTTTTCGAACGAGAAACTTTTTGTCGGTGTAGAGTTCGGAGCGGTCATGCAAGGTTGTTTTGAGTTAGCTCAGGTCAAACTAGACCAGGCTTAATCAGGTTAATTTCAGTGAGGGGAGGTAATGAGCTACGCTCACGCTGCCTTCGAATATTATTATTTCCCGTTGCACGTGCCTGGACAATAATACTAGTTTAAATTTTCAGGAGTAATTTGCTGGGCTCACTCCAGAGGGATTCGGCTGCACTAGGACTCCATGACATTCAACCCACGACTGTGGGCAACGATGAAGTGGAGCCCTCAGTCCTGGAAAGGGCTGTACATCCGGGCGCAAACCACGGCAAACAACAACCCAATCAAACGTCGGGCAGTTCTGCCCCGATCACCAGTTTCTCGTGGCACCCTGCTCACGAAAACCGACTACTTAGCATAACACTATCAGGTTGGTCTGGACACTATGCCCAGCAAGTCCATCACGAGATTATTGGCTAGCTTGTCATACGTTCAAGGTCAAGCCTGCGGTGAATGGCTTTATTACCTAGATAACCGGTAAAACTAACCGCATCATTCAGGAGCAAAAGACAGTCTTTTTTTAGGAAAGTAAATACATGATTTAAGCGCTAAAAACCACTGGAAGACTTTCAATATGGATCACCACGTCGTATTTGTGCCTTTATTGAACGCTGTTCACTCCCAAAAAGATTATCTCCCTATTGCTGTTCAGGGAATAATTTTGAAATAGATTAACAGGAGATCCTTTGATTCCCCGCATAAGTAAAGCATTATTTTTTCGGCATATTGTTCGGGGAGCCAATTTTAGCACCTTTTTTCCCTCGGGTGTGTTCGATTTTGCAATCGGTTGTATCTCGTAGAAGCTGTCGAAAAAAGGAGGTAGCTCGCGCACATTTGAAAGGACATTACATGTCGTCTTACGCAAATGTTCACATCTCAGATGGTTTACAAAATAATTTTTAAAAATATTTGTAACATCGCTTCTTTGTGTACCGTACTTTTTTTTAAAAAAAGTAAAAGCAAGTTGCTTGTATTTCGAATAACATGAAGGTATTGGCCCGGGTCGAGCCCAGTCTTTTCGCTTTCTTATTGCTTTCCCGCAAATTCATTTACAGGTACTTTAACGGATTACACGGTGTTCGAGCGAATAACTCTGAATTGGTCTCCGAGCTCGAGTGTCGTTTGGACGTACGGATGGCGGACGCTCAAGACAATTAGCGATGCGGATGACATTTATGGCAACATTGACCCAGACGCCATGCTTTTACGACGCAGGGCGTTAGCTGGATACGGTCTCAAGGTAATGCTTGACTTAACCTGAAACAAAGTGAAAGATACATTAATTAACGAAATGGTTTATCCTGCAGCCGGAACTGTGGGAAAATGGGGAAGTCGCAGAGAGCGATGCGTTGCGCGACGTTTGGCGGTGGTTGCAACTCAGTCAGTCGCTTTTTGAGAGAGGTCTAGTACCAGCTGGACCAGGAGGACGCTGTCCCGGCGTCAGGTGAGATTACTCAATCATCTAGAAGGCTTATTCGTCTCAGTTTCGTCGTAGAAATTCGTGTGGTTGGACGTAATGAAAGTTCAGATTTTGGTTTGATTTTCTTCATGGTAAATGTCTATGTTTGCATTTTTATCCGTTTCTGCTCCTTTTCGGTTTATTTCATTGAGGATTAAGGACGCATGACCGCATTGGTGAGGCTAGGTTAACCTAGTTTAGGTCAGAAATCTAGTGCCTCGCTTTGCTAAGGCTCTGCCCGGCTTTCGCCTGGATTCTCATCGGTTTATTTGTTTCAGGTGGCTAGTGAAACGGTTGGAGACTACCCAATCAGGAGGAGGTGGTAGCACTGCCCATACATTGCCTTGGAGTGATATTCCGCATTGTCAAACCACCGTAAGAGTGTATCGGTATGTCGCTACTTTCAGTTTTTTACTTTTTTATTTTTCTCCATAAAATTATTTTTGCTGTACGAGACGAAGCTCAAACGTCAGTCTAGTGGTCCTTGAACAGAGTGGATACGCGAGGACTGCCGTATTTGCAGTTTCTGATTAAGCGGTCACGAGATAATGTTCTCTGTATCATAACTCGGAAACCGTCAAACAAAAACGCTGCGAAACCAAACCTACCCTACAGCTTCCGTCAATTGCGACTTACGAGTTAAACCGCCCAACAGCAGTTTAAGAAATAGCGAATAATATCCTTGGTGAATCCAATGTGGTTTTGCCCTCCTACTCTCAGAAAACGATTTTCGATTGTTTTAGGAGCGAAGAAAGAGAGCAAGCTCTCCTAATGTGTGGCTGGAACGCGGACCGGGAAACATTCGTTTGTCAAGTCGAGTCTGAAGGACAGCTCTCTCGGGCCGCAGCGATCTCTGTATTCAGTCTACGACTACGACAAGCGGTTGATATCTTGCGGAGGGCATCTAGCACTGCTGCCAACTATAACATCGTTGCACTAGCCTTGTCTGGTGAGCCCTGCTTTCTTAGATCTCGTTGAATACTGCATGAGGCTACTCTAACACGCTTCCAATTGTTTTCCAGGTTTTTCGGATGACAAATCCAGTATGTGGAGAGAGCAATGCCAGTCTGTGTTGTCTCAGCTCGACGATCCCTACTTAAGAGTCATGTTTGCGTTCCTCACCTCGGATAACGATGCCTACGAGAACGTCTTGGTATGAAAGCACTTTTTTGTCTGGAAAATTTTTCATACCCTAGAGATTTTTTTGGTCTTGTTTCAGAACGAACGAGGAGTTGCTGTCGAAGACCGCGTCGCATTCGCGTGTTGCTTTTTATCGGACGCCCGTTTATGCGAATATCTCAAACTTCTTTCTACTAATCTCTGTGAGGAAGGAAACCTAGCGGGACTGTTAATTACAGGTATGAAAAATTCGTAGATCAAATCTCCTTCGCAATTCCAGTTTGATAAAAGCAATTTTGACGATACAGGTGCTACACCGGAAGCGATTCCGTTACTGCAGCGGTATTTAGACATAAGTGGTGATATTCAGACCACTAGTTCTTTGGCTGCTCGCATGTTCCCTGCTGACCTGCTTCGACAGGATAGGCCTACCGAATGGATTACCAGGTTTGCAGTTCATTTTCAGAAATGGGAAAAGGTTTTCACATTGACTCCAGTACCGCACCTTTTTACAACGATCTCTTTGTTTCAGTTATCGAGACCTTCTGGATAGTTGGAGGCTTTGGACCCAACGAGCTCATTTTGATATCGCTTTGAACGCACCCAACGATGCGGAGCGACCGTCTCAACAAATATTTGTTTCCTGCAACTTCTGCGGAAAGAGTATTTCCGCTTTTATGCAGGGCCGAAATCGGGGAATCCTGGCTCGACTAGGCACAACAGCTAATAAACTCAAGGTGAAAAAAAAAAAAGAAAAAAAACTCCCTTGCTGTTCGCTTACTAACCATACTTTCAAGGATAGTAAAATCTCTTCAGCTTGATTTTCCTGTGTAAAATTGTACTATTGGTTGCATTCGACTCGGAATAGCTTACAGCACCAAAGAGGAGCCGATGTTAGCACCCTCCTAGACGCTCAGCTGAGCTTGAAGTAACCAATCATGGGTCTCCGAACACAGCCAACCAACGTGACCTACTCTCATTTGCTACTGCTTCCTGCTGAAGTATGCAATGATGCTCATCATGCAAATGGTGATTGTTAACTTCTTGCAGATGTCCTCGTGCCCCAACTGCAGGAAACCTCTGCCCAGATGTGCCATTTGTCTCATGAACATGGGCACAGCAGCAGGAGCTCAAAGTCGTATTAGTATAGGTGGCCGCAATTCAACGCCTGGTTCTGCTGTTGATTCCGGCACAGGTTCGGATAAGTTGGCCGATTTTTCCAATTGGTTCACATGGTGCCAGTCCTGCCGACACGGTGGACACGCAGCGCACATTATGCACTGGTTTAGGTCTGTCAAGGAGATTCAAATACCAACAACCATTTTGTCCGATGACGGAGGGTTTTGAAAACCTTTGTCTTGTTTCAGTGAGCATCCAGAGTGTCCAGTTACAGCGTGCACTTGCAGATGTTTATCCTTGGACTCACCTCGCCTCGCTAAGTCAGCCATGGGGGCAGTTTAACGGTTTTGTAAAGACGTAGATGAGGTTTACAATACCAAATTAGATTTTAAATGAAGTTATTTTGAATTGTATTATATTGGATTGTTTAGACGTGCACATGTAAAATAAACTCATTTTTACTTTTTAAGATGTTATTGTGTTAAAGGTTTGTGCTCACTTTTTTTTTTATTCGTCATTTCTCCAGAAGAGTGGAAGTTGGATTGTTTCTAATTATCGGGTTTATTATTATTATTTTTTTTACTTGGATTTGACAAAAGCTAATTGTCGTATTAGAATGGAGCGTGGTTTAGCTGAAACACGCACTTCTAGAGCTTCTTGCTCACCAAAGTCAGTTTACAGTGATGATAAAAATCAGAGTATGCTGGTTTGATAACGATTCAGCATTATTTATAAGCTGGAATCTCCAAATTAAAGCGCAACCTTTTGTCTCTCGTATTTTTTTTATTTCATTGTTTTTCAATTAAATTTTTAATTTATTATTTTCTTTTAAATTTTTCTGGGAACTATGTGACTTGACCGGAAAACTTTTGAAGTTTGGTAGAACCTTGGGGTGACTTGTAATGAGTGGGGTGAGTTGGAACAATGAAGGAAAGTACCGGTATGAAAATGGTACGAAAATGCTGGAAAATGCTCCCTTATAATAAGGTCGGAGGCTTTTCTATTTAACCTTACCTTATAATAGTAATTATACTAGTGTTCCAATTCACCCCACTCGTTTGGAATCACCTTGTTGTACGGTATTTCTTTTTCTCCTTTTTCCCAGACAAGGAAAAGAGCAAGCGTCATTGAAGCAGACCTTTGGCTCTTTCCCTGCCTTCGAGAAGGCTTCGCTCTCATCAGCTGTTACAATAAACATGGTCGATATCCGCGATGTGCTGCGACGTAATTATAGGAGTAAATTTCAAGTAATGGTGTTAATTATGAAGTAAATATTGGGCTGAACCAAAGCAAGAAAATTTAGTTATTGATAGTGCGTTATATTCCTAAAATGTCGGAGCACGACAGGACCTTCGACACTGGGGATCACTCTAGTGACAAAGTCGACTCCAAGCTTCCCATCTCTTTTTTAAGCAAACGCCACACTGAACCTATTACAGGGCCAGACACCGAATTTCAAACATGGAGAATGAAAGAAAGGGTTCGTTTCAGATTTTTTTGATACATTTCATCGTGCTAACATTATGGCTATTTGTGTTTTATTGATGAAGGGTTGAGGTTATGTTTGGTCGCATGGCATGCCCATGTATTTACTCGCTTAGCCAGTTATAGAACGCTCACTTAAATAGTTAAGCAGTTAAGATTTTTTTTTCTACGTCCGCCGTGGCGGCAATGTCCCTTTTCTACTTTTAATATGCATTCTTTTTGATTAGTTACAATTGTTTACTTTCCTCATTGGTCTTTCAGGTCCTCTTGAAGGTACCGCCATCCTGTTAAACAAATAGTTATCATAACCGGCACCAAATATTTTTTGTTGCTAGTATCAGATTTTCTAGATTATTTTATATTGTAACCAGAAGTGCAGAAACTCACAAATTTAAAGTTTTCCCTACACTTATGGGGTAATTCTAATGCTTAGACCACTGTGAATATGTTCCTTTAACGCAATCTGTCGTTGAATGAAGATATTTTTTTTTTCTAACATCCTTTTGTGACAAGCCATTGATTCATTCTGTGATATTGTTATTCATCACATCTCTTAACTTTTTCTTTACATTAACCGTCTCTCTAATCATGATAAAATTTTATAAACTTATGATTGGTATGGTACTTGTGAATTATTGTGAAAGATATAGGAAGGTGTTAAGATTGCCATATCTCAAATTGCCTGCTGCATTTAGTGTGATTTTGCCCACAGATGAAAACAGTGAGTGTTGCATTAGTGCTTTGCCTTAATGTTGGAGTGGATCCACCGGATATCGTGAAAACTCAGCCTTGTGCACGCCTGGAATGCTGGATAGGTAAGTTAGTTGACTTTTATGTAAATCTACTGAAGTTAGCAGGGGTAATAACCATCCCTGCCATGCATTTCAAACTATGTATTGAGATGTTTAATTACAATGGGAATGATAAATCATAAGATTGAGAACCATTCTCTGTACTAAGGGTCTCATTTTTTTTTAGATCCTCAATCAATGAGTGGGCAAAAAGCATTAGAAACAATAGGAGCAAGTTTACAGAAACAATATGAACGCTGGCAACCCAAAGCACGCTACAAACAGAGCCTCGATCCAACTGCCGAAGAAGTTAAGAAACTTTGTACATCACTACGGCGCAATGCAAAAGAAGAGAGAGTGCTGTTCCACTATAATGGTCACGGGGTTCCTAAACCCACTGCCAACGGTGAAATATGGGTTTTTAATAGGGTAAGTCGAGTACCGCTTATATGGAATGGAGCTGTTCGGTTATAATTAAAACTTGACACGGTACTTTTTTTTTTTTAAGAATAACTTTTGCGTGTATTTCTTTGCTTGCGACTAAATGTAATTTAAATATAGCACCGTGGAAATTTTGCAACCTAATTTTTTCCTGTTGCAGTCTTACACGCAGTATATTCCTCTATCAGTTTTCGATCTGCAATCCTGGATGGGCGCACCCTCAATTTATGTATACGATTGTTCAAACGCAGGCATGATTGTAGATTCCTTTAAGAACTTTGCTGATCAACACGAGAAAGAATACGAGGTAAAGGAACACGATAAATTTTTAATTGCCCAACTTAGTGGTACGCCGTATTAACTCTCGCGGTTTGTGTTTCAGAACATGAGTTCTTTAGCGAAAACGCTGGGGGACAACGTTATTCATTCAGTTCCTCATAGTTTCAAGAACTGCATCCAACTTGCTGCTTGCTCCTCAACACAAATTTTGCCCATGAATCCGGATTTGCCAGCTGATCTCTTCACATCCTGCCTTACAACACCGATCAAAATTGCCTTATCATGGTTAGTACTGATTTTAAAGTAACTCGAATTGTTGCATCTTATGCTAGATCCTTAACTCTTTGTTTTTGGGCTTTGTCAGGTATATGATGCAGTCCTCGGCTGTGTTAATACCCAGTGTGACGATGGAACACATAGAAAAGTAAGTGTGATAAACAAATCACGATGTCTTTTGCTGTTAAAATCTCTCCATTTTTTAACAAAATCCCAACCGCCTGAACAATTTCCTCCTTTGTCTTCAACCGTCATTCGTGAGATGCCCTTACTTTAATCAAGACCGTTTACTACTTAACACTGTTTCTTTCTTTGCAGAATTCCAGGGCAGTTAAACGACAGGCGAACAATGCTTGGCGAACTGAATTGGATTTTTACCGCCATAACGGATACTATCGCGTGGAATACCCTCCCGAAAGGTACGTTAATACCCTTCAACTGTTAAGAGAGAACTCAGTCATGCAAACTTAAAATCAGCCCTGTGCCAACTATCCAAAAACCCAAAACTCTGAAAAAAATTATTAAACAAAGGCGCAACTTTTAATGTTATGCATCCGAGAAATCTCAAGAGCGTATAGTAAAATCAGGGACTTTGTTTCGTCTGGGTAAATTAGAGAATTCCCGTTTTACAACTGTGATTGTTACTTGCTTTCTCGCAAACGTAGCTCAACTTAAGCTCGGCATTTTGGAACTTATGTAAGATATTTTGCAAACCTAGGTTTACAGAAGCCTGGTGTTTTGAAAACGATGGTCCACTGGAAGTCGAGTAAATTTAGCTAACTCATCGCGTGAAAATAGCCGTGATTTCCTGTGTAGTGAAAAGTTGGAAGAACGCTTTTTTGAACCTGAAACCACCTGGAAATATCCTTCCGGCCAATGCGCAACAACCCTGCCTTCATTTCCAGTGACCTTTTTATCTTTACCGTGAAAAATCTTGTTTCAGATTTGTTCCAGAAGCTTTTCCGGCAGGATTTACTGGTTGCAAGCTTATTTCGAAACTTCCTGCTAGCTGAACGCATTATGAGATCGTTTGACTGCACTCCGGTGTCGTCACCGAAGCTGCCGAGCACCCATCAGCACCCGATGTGGCTCGCTTGGGACTGGGCGGTCGATGGATGCCTGTTGCAGCTACCCGCCATCCTCGACGGCGAGCAAACTTTTAAGCATTCAACGTTTTTCGAAGAGCAGCTAACAGCTTTCGAGGTGTGGTTGTTGCTTGGGAGCGAAAAGCGGAAACCACCTGAGCAGCTGCCGATTGTGTTGCAGGTAAAGAGGAAACATATCGCACATCAACTGTGGTTAGGATTACTTTTCATGAGCGGTTCCAACGTTAAGTTGATTTGCTGCTCGGAAGTGACATGCGTAGATTAGCCGAAAGAGGACGCTAAGAAATCCACAAGCAGGCGGTAAAAACCGTCCAAATTTTTGCTGATGGGTAACAGGAGTTGACGACCCAGTTAACCTATCACTACCGATTGGTGCCGTTCGGGAACAGCCATATTTTTCCAACAAGAATTTATTTTACGATGTATGATGGTGATTCGAAAAAAAAAAAACGTCCTCTCAAGTAACCAAAATTAAAAATTTCGTCAATCATTTAAAGTGAAATTTGCAGTTTTCAATATAAAAAGAAAAGAAATAGACATGAGAGTATGCCCATACTCTCATACTGCCGATTGGTGCTGTTCGGGAACAGCTATATTTGTCCAACAAGGATTTATTTTACTATGTATCATGGTGATTTGAAAAAAAAATCATCTTGTCAAGTTACTGAAATTCAAAATTTCGTCATTCCCCAAAAGTTGAATCTGCAGGTTTTACTTAAAAAATATAAAAATAAAATAAATATGAGAACATGGCCATACTCTCATGCCTAAAAAAAAATGAAGATAAAAAATACAGAGGGGCCGTTCTCTTATGACGGGAGCCTTAGAATCTCGACATGGTCTCTCGTTGGAGGGTTAGTGTAGAAAGTCGGAAAATCCGTACTCGGGTTCTTAGTGAACTGCTGCCACCGCTGAAAGTATGAATCAAACTTAAAGCAATTTTTGTTAACGCAGGGTAAACCGAAGTCACTTGCTAATAGCATGTAAAGCTTATGAGAATTCCAATATTTGCTGCGTGAGTTACATTTTTTTTAGCGAATTAATTAAGTGTAGCGAATATTTTTCAGGTTCTCCTATCGCAAGTCCACAGGTTGCGAGCTCTTGAGTTACTCGGCCGTTTTCTTGATTTGGGACCGTGGGCCGTAAACCTTGCTTTGTCAGTGGGAATATTCCCTTACGTTCTCAAATTACTTCAGTCATTAACAAGAGAACTTCGACCTTTGCTGGTTTTCATCTGGGCCAAAATATTAGCTGTAGATTCCGTGAGTATAAACATTTTTTTTTATCGTCGTCTTATTACTTGACTTTATCTCACCACTTTCTTTTTATTTTTCAGACTTGTCAAGCAGATTTAGTACGAGATAATGGCCATAAATATTTCCTCTCAGTTTTACAGGATACTTCAATGTCCGTAAGTAGACGATCATCTCCCAGAATATTGGGGTTATCAAGTAAATCTCAATGATACTTTCACGCTGTCCTTGCATTTTCGCCGAAATAAAAACAGAAAGCTGAAAACATGTTCATGGCTTTATCATGCATAAAGGCATGTTTTTATTCTAAGGCGTCAACATATCCACTACCTAGTTTTTGAATTTTCCAGGGTATTATGAGCCTTCAAAAACCGCAGTTGTCCATTAGATACAGTGTATTTTTTTACTCTCAATAACCTATAAACCAGATGGTCAAAGTCGCTGATCTTTTAATCAGTTTATAATTAAGCTCCCAGTAGTTACCCCCAGTAGTTACCGAGTTTTTTTCTTTTTTCCCTCAAAGCTCTCTTGTTTTATTTTTAATTCATTTTAATATATTAATTAAGGGCAAGCAATAGCGTCAAAGTATCCCGGAAAGAGAAATTTCTTTTTTTTTCTTATTAAGATGGTCATGCCAAATTCGAGTGCTCGCGAACTCACGCGTGGGGTTTGTACACTCCCTCAGCTATCGCTCTATTCTATATCTTTCTTGGCCTCGACGTGACGTTTGATTCCTTCTCACGTTTGGCTGAAACATCGTGAAATAATTAAGAAGCTGAGAAATTCACACATCAGATACAAAGACTGATGCGACTGACGCTTGAAAATTCTCATCCCATGTTCGAAATTCGTGCCGGCCAGCCGTATCTTCTCCACCCGTGTGAAGAGTCAATTAACGTAAACGTGGTTACCTTTAATTTTCAGAGCGAAGACCGCACACTAGCAGCTTTTGTACTAGCTACAATAGTACACGAGTACCCGCAGGGGCAAGAGGCAGCTCTTCAAGGGAGCTTAGTATCAACATGTCTCGTGCAGTTAGCAGACCCCAATCCTCTTCTCCGCCAGTGGCTCGCTATTTGTTTGGGCCGCCTGTGGACGGGCTACGACAAGGCCCGCTGGTGCGGTGTGCGAGACAACGCCCACGAGAAGCTCTACCAACTTCTGGACGACACTTGCCCAGAAGTGCGAGCCGCAGCTGTCTACGCACTCGGGACTTTTATCAGCTCCGTTGTCGAGAGGAGCGAGCACGCCAACAACATAGATCAAAGTGTGGCCATGAATCTTCTGAACACGGCCGCCCGGGATATGAGTGTGCTTGTCCGGAAGGTAACAACCGCCTCCGTTCCGACTGCCACATCAAACTTTCCATAACCTAACATTACCGACCAAACCATGAACTCGCCTAACCTTACTTGATCTCTTCTTACCAAGCGGAACTAAACTTACCCACTACCGCCCAGCGATGCCGTTCGGAAACAGGAAAAAATATTTTTGAGGATCTTTTAAGTTCATTATTGTCACAGCTTAAAAAATATCACCCCTCTGGAAACTTGAAATTTAATAATTAAGCCATTTTTCAAAGCTTAAAATTTCGTATCTTAATGGGAAAAAACATTCTAATTTCTCTTAAGCTAAATTTCACCCCAAATACTTTGGGCTGTTATGGGTAAACTCTGCTGGAAATCGCCTAACCGGCTGTTACCTGAAGACACCGTAGAATTGAAAACTTGCGGGAAGGCAAGACTTTACCGGAGGACCTTTTTCTCTGCGATACATGTATCTGCGACCAATCTGCGATCTGATCTATTTCAGGAATTGGTGGCAGCCTTGCAATGGATGGTTCTTCTCTTCGAAACTTCGTTCCTGTCCGTCGCTTTGCAAGAAGAAGGGCGTGTTCGAGATGGCTCAAATATGGTTCTTGTTTCAATTCCCACTGGTACGTTTCATTTTTTCCTAGGAAATCGACTTGCTTGTCAAAAGTAGTGCTGGAACATTTTTTTTTTTGTTACAGAAGTGCTTTTGTCTCCCGCGACGGGTCTCCGTAGAAACGCCTCTCGAGACCGTCTACGGATGTTGTCTCCCGGTGGGATGACTAATGCGGACGGTTCCTCAACCGGAGACTCAACGTTAGATCGGATCAAGCGCGTCTCCAGTTCAAGTTCGCTTAGTAGTACAGGTACTCTATTTCCTTTGATTAGTCCCATTTCGCGAACAGCGTCTCAATCTTACAACTCAACTCGAGTAACTAGCTTTTCTACAAGCTAGCGAAGTTCTGACCAGCAACTCCCAGGTCGAAGAATCCATGTGTATATCCATAAATCATGTTTTTTATACGGGGCCTTATATGCGTGGCATAGTTTCGTTCTTATTACACATGTCGATTATCGATTTTTTTGTTGCAGGTCCTGGGGGCGTAACGGCCCTCCCAAACATAGCTTACGGTAGTGTTTTTATGAAACTCTGGTCGGGTCTTACGGCACTGGATAATGACCCACATCCTGGAGTAGCGTCGTTAGCTCGAACAGTCACCGATTACATTCGAGATCAAGTGAGTGCTTGGGTAGCAAGCAACGGCTGTGTGCTTATATATCCCAAGCTTGCTTTTGTTTCCGGATCGATTTGTGATCACAGCTGCTTTTCTCTCACAGATTAAAGAATGTGCTACCACAAAGGACATGAACGAATGGTCCACTAGGACATCCTCATCCGTCTCCTTACCTCCTTCGCCTTCTAGCAGACCAACTTTCCTTTCGTGAGTACATTTTATTCGCTTAGAAATCGAGGGTTATTGTGTGCGCTCTTAAATCATCATACAGTCGCAAAGAAATTGGTTATTTTTTGAAAATCTTTCAACAAGCTAGCCTCAGTTTTTCCTGTAATTGATCATTACATAATTACCTAAATGTTAAGTCAAAAATTCTCCGTTTGAGATTTTACAAGGACTTATTAACAAGAAACTTTGATAAGTACTGTATGACTAGCAGTTCCTGTAATGGGGTTTTTCTCCGAGGCACATTAAAAAAAAAGTGAAAATTTGACTTTTTGGAAATAATGAAATATTGAATCGAAGGGCTTTAAGAGAGTGATCTTTTTTTAAGTGGTACCACAGGTACGTAAATATTCCTTTTAGCGTAAATCAAGCGATTGCCAAACGACATCGCCAGGCGAAAATGTGCTGAGCCTGGCTATGGAGATATTTGTGGTGGTCCACACCACCCAAAGCTCGAAGGAAGATGAGAGCTAAACCACTGAACCTAGTTTAGTTCTTGTCATAGTTAAACTAGTTCTAGTTGGAGTCGAATCTATTTTTTTCCCCGTTTTTCTGTCTCGCGTAATTTTTTGACATCTTTTTAAATAATTTATGAATTGGGTTTGCAGCGGGGAATCGCCTCCAACGAGCGGCTCTACCACGGATTTACATCGGATAGCTTCAAGACCAACTCATTCCTTCTCCAAAAGTAGAAAGAACGTGCCGCTAACCGTAAGGAAACCGCATTCGGAAATCTCTCGTTGGTAGGAAGGGTTCCTTTCGACTCATGATCTTTCCGTTTTCAGATTTCAGAAGAGACTGATGATAGTGTTGGCCATCGGAAACCGTTAGTTAACACAAACTTTGTGGAATGGAGCTCAAAATTCTTTTCTAAACCTGTGAACCGGATACTTAAAAACGATCTTGCTGCCGATGTAGATTATGAGCGAGAATGGAGGTAAGAGACTGTGAGCTTCGTTTGTTTTTATAACGACTTAAATTTCAAAAGTCTTAATTTCCTGCCTCTTGTGTTCAACCTTCCGTTGCCAAGCCAGTGCAGCGAAAGTTGAGCGAGGCTTAGGGCACGAATCGCCTCCAAGCCTGATTCATCTTACCTCTTGGCAGTAGTAACTGCCGCTGAGTGATCTTGATCGGGCTCAGTTAGTTAAGTCCACCATGATGTAATCTAACTAAAACGCTTGCTAGTCGCCATTCCTCGTAATGTCATTAAAAGCTGAATCAGGGAAGTAAAAGGAAGGTAAAAACCGGCACACCTAAAACTCGAGGATTGTATTCGTCATACCCACTTAATGTATACAAGACCAAGGGGCCCATAAAAAAAGCCCCAAAAAGAGAGCCTTATTGCCTTGTGGACGTCTGAACGAGTCCGTATTCAATGAGTTCGTGTCCATCCTTTTATATTTAGTGGGGAGGTTCGCTGTGCTCGTTCAATTTTCTTAGCATGATTTTTAAAATCGATAGCAACCTTTATTTGGACGTAGTTACTCTCGGTAATCAGAATTAACTCTAATTACGATCTTGGACTTTCTCTGAGAACAAGCTTCGTTCTTTTACCAAGAACCACGTATTAGTTCCTACCGCATGTATTTCACAGGCGAAACTGAAAGTTTTTGATGGTATTTTCAGGTTTAGCCGCAACGCGACAATTCGTGCTGAAGCTGCTGAAGAAAGGAGACGGCTGCAATCTTGCAGGCTGGAATCTCAGATGTTTACCATCAGAGGATCAGCAGCTCCTTCCTTCCTCCTTATGTACCCGTACCAACCGTTACTGGCTGTCGCTAGCAATGACACAATCTCGTAAGTTGCTACGAACAATGTTCACTTCTGTATGTTTACTAGCAGTCTATTTCACTCAAATTTTAAAAATTTCCTCTGAATATCACTGGTGTTGATGGTTAGAACTTGACAGAAATGGTTGTTATGCAGGTTATGGGATTACGTGAATAACAATCGGGCAGCCCATGTAGTGAACGACACCAGCAACGTAAAGAGGTTCACGAGAGTGACTGCCATAGACCTAGTGAATCCTCATGACAAACCTCTCCTCTTGGTCGGATCCAACGATGGCACACTTCGTCTATGGAGTCATGAGGGTATAGGCACTGCGTGTGGAAGTGGCTCTGGTTTCGGACTAGTCACCGCCTGGCAAGCTTTAGCAGACGCTCCACCTGCAACCAAAGTTTTAAATTGTGAGTGCCAATACCTTGTCGTTCGTTGATATTTTGTGAGAGCTGTGAGAAAAAAATAATAATCGAAGGAAACCATGATTGGGTGTATGTGTAAAAGTCGTGTTTGTCTATTTCAATAGCTACTTCAGGATCGGTAGTGTCTTGGGAACAGCAGAGTGAAACTATCGCTGTGTCTGGCGACGTGCGCGTAGTGCGTATTTGGGATGCAACCAGCGAAATGAAAGTCCAGGATATTCGCACGAACGCCGATTGCTGCGTCACGAGTATATCTTGTGGTAAGTGCAATGTTAGGCGTAATTTTTCACCTCTTGTGTTCCACCCTTCGTCACCAAGCTGAGCGGGGACCTGGTCTCATAACCTAACTATCATTATTTTATGTCGTTAGTCCTTATGATGCAATGCAAGATTACATTAGGGTGGAACAGGGCTATCAAAGACTCACGTTTATCTCCGTCTTGTCTCTTAAAACATTTTTTGACTCTGTTTACTTTTTTGTAAATTTTTTCAGTCTTTGTTATTGTTTCAAATATCGACTTTACTTCATTCCTTGAGGTATTCATTGTATTTGGGCGGACCGATGTCCTTCAAATATGATCGCTGATTCGCGGTCTGCCCTCGCATTGAAGAGCATTGTTGCGCCTGACCCTCCAACCTCCCGGCTGTGAGCTGCTGCTTCTCCCAATACTTCTAAAACGAACAAATTAGGCATCTCTGACATCGGTTCTAACGATTTTTAGTTTCCCGCAATCAGATGCAATCATCGAACAATAATGACCGAAGAAAAAAATTCGAGCCGAAAAATTAATAAAAACCTAGGGGGTACCCCTTGCCTTTTTAAAATTTTGAGCCAATTTTTTTTTGAATTTTTAACGTTTGACAGTTGAAATAGTTTCTCGGGAACTAAAAATGATGTTTACCGTCGTCGGTTACTCATTTCGTCGATTTATCGCGTCAGAAAGTGGAATATAAAATGTACGCCTTTCTCTTCAACCTCCCGGCCTCGAACTTCCCACTCTCCCGGTCCGTTTAAAATTGACGAATCAAGCAACACTCTGTGGTTTTATTTATCATTTATTAGTTTCTCTCAATCAGATCCAATCGTCAAAAAATAAAAATCCCACAAGAGAATTTCGGGCGAAAAAATTGAAAAAAAGACAAGGGGTACGTACCCCTGGCACTTTTTCAAAATTTTCAGAGGAAAATTTTTAGTCGAGCTTTTAACGTTTGATTGTTGGATTTGATTAAGGGGAACTAAACTTTGTTTCTATCATCGCCTGTTGCCCACTTCTTCCACTTATTTCTACCAAATTAGATTGTAAAATCCCCTTCCCAGAATCGTCCTAGCACAGTTTGAACTCCTTGTTCTTCTTTTTTTTTTTTATTGTTTTTGGTTTTTAAGTTTTTCGCAGCCAACCTAACCAAGCTTTACGTTAGGTAGCGTAACGTAATCCACTTTTGGAATTATTTTTCAGACGGTCATCTAGTCGCTGCCGGAGGTGCGGACGGTTCTGTTCGTGTATTCGATCGACGCACTGATCAGAGTGACGTGAGAGTTTTCACGTGGCGAGAGCACACGGGCTGGATCGTCAATTGTTCGCTGAAAGGTAACGCAGTTACCAGTGGCAGGTGAGACTTTAATCCAGTTAGTTCCTCTGTTCTTTTTCTGCGGTATTTTCTGGTTGTTGACTGGACGATTGGTTGCAGTGTGACGGGCGAGGTACGTTTCTTTGACTTAAGACGCAGTTCTGCTGTGGCGAGTTGCCACACCTCTCAGGGAATGACCGCAATGGCTGTTCATCGCGAAGCCGACATATTTGCTTGGTAAGTCAGCTAGTTCATCGACAGAATTTTAAGGAGTTCTCGTAGCTTAGCCTAGATTTAACGTTCGTTTGCGATTTAAGGATCATAACGCAGCCACCTAAAAGCTTTTTAAGTAAATTACAGATGCATACCGTCAGGATTAACAGACGTTGAGAACAGCAATACTTAGCAGGCTGTCAAGACCATACCATAACCCATCTAAAAATTAGGGTCACCTACCGGCAATTGAATCGAAATGTGCTTACCGTCGAAAGAGACGATAGAAACGATTCATCCAAATCGACTGTGAAGTAACCGAAGTATGTCGTCTGGACTGTAAATTCCAGAATTGGAATTTTACTCCTCTTCTGTTCTACCCTGGTTTAATTTTCGATACATATGAGGGTCGAGGATGAAGGACATTAAGCCACGTAGCTTAACCTAGGTAAACGAATGCATATGCCCTGTCCGTCTCTTCGCCGCCGCTCGGCTGTCGCCAAGCCTTGTATCACCGTCTTTTCGTCAGGCAACTGCCGCTGAGAAGATAGCGGCATTGGCGAAGGTTAAGTTAGGTTATGTGTCTTTCTCCTAGCGACGCGACGGAAGTTCTAAATTTCTACGTTTCAAATTTAGTTACATGTTACTGGCGGTCATCCTCCAGTCTCTTAGCCTACTTGCGGTAACGTGAAGATAAACTTTGATGAGTTTGAAGATTGTGATTGTGTTTGATTTCCTGCAGCGGATCTGTGAACCAGCTCATAGGAGTGTACAGCTGTCAAGGCTTACTCCTGAGTTCGATCAAGTACCACGAGGGTTTCATGGGGACCCGTATCGCACCGGTATCGTGTCTGGCGTTCCATCCTCTTAGACCGCTGTTGGCGGCAGGCTCCGTCGACGCTTCTATCTCCGTTTATTCCGTGGATCCGAAGAGATGATATACGGCGATCGGGACTTAGACCCCTCGGCTTCCGGTTTCGCACCGCACCGCCGGGCGCGGCTCAAATCGGCCATTGTTGTTCAATATGTTGTAGAACGGGTGCATTTCTGGGCACTGACCTAATATTTGTACAAATTCTGTTGTTGAAAATCAGTTGTATTTATCAGAATAGCGATCGCTGAGTACAACTTATGTATTCAAATAAGAGGAGATATTTTGTAGACATTCCTATTTTCGGAAAAGACCCTGCTCACTAAACGAACCGAAATGGCTTTCACTGAATTTTCTCGAAATCATAAAAGAAGTTACTTCAAGGACGGAATGGACCGCGACTGCGCCATAAAATCTAGTGTTTTTAAATGGATTCGTAAAAATTTGGTTCTTTAATGCAATTACAGGACTAAACCTGTTCAGTTTCTGTGAAGTAACCTCCGATCTATTTTCAGGTAAATCTGCCGTAAGCCATATGCTTTCGTTAAATATTCAAGGGACTTGGATGCCTTACACTTGTGTGAATTCCTTTGTTTTTAATTGTCTTGTTTAGATCTTGCTCCGGATTAAGAAAAAAATCTATCTTAATAGGTATGAGTTTGTTTTACTAAAAGATTTTGTGTCTGTGGGCTTTTGGTGCTCGTGGCTTTTCAATTTATTGTTACATCACTTTCGGAAAAATGTCTTTCGCGAAACCTACCAATTCTATTTTTTTTCTTATGTTAGTTTAGTACGCACCAACCCGCGACGCGTACTTTCTTGTTTTTAATTCAGAATTCTCCGCGTTGATTTATTTAATTTTTGAATAAACATTTATATGAAATGAATACGCACGATCGGCGATGATAATAGCTAAAAACTTAATTTAGCTAAACAGAGGTTGGCAACTATGGTGAATCGGTGATACATCAGCTGTACCCTCTCCGCGGATTGAAAATCTGTTAAAATCAAACGTTGGCTAGTTGTTATACTTGACTTGTTAATTGTGAATTGAGTGCAGCTGTTGTTCATTCGAACGTGGACAAGAATAAAAGGGATTTTCTTTTAATATCGCTATCTTTTCTTGCAGTCTCCTTACTTTATGCAACAGCGTTAACTTAAATGCAATCCCTTGGAATCAGCAGTACACTCATTGAGCCCAGTTCCAGCCTTGACTTCAGCTGAGGCCTTAAATGTGTTGAATATCAAGTTAGCATTCGGTATCGGTCTTAATCTGAGTTTAGTGTTAAGCAACATACATTCTATCATGTGAACTCTTGCAATCTGCTTGAAATCCGCGGTGAAATGCGAATTTGAAGGTGCTGCCACATAGAGTTGCTGGTAGCCGGCTGCTGGACCTTCATGCTTAGTGAAGCGGTTTGCCGCTTGGTGGCTGCAGTCATCGGTCGGTGTCGAGAGGCCAAACTCACCGCTGGGTTGCTGTGTTCCTCGTTTAAAGGTCAAACAGCCGTCCTGATGGGATGGGCGAGGTTTAGGGCTCGAGATGAGTTAGGGACCGAACAATGAAAGCTTGCATTTTACTTTGCGCATATTCACAATGTAGTACTCTAATGATCAACTACACAGTTTAAAAGTAACAACATTGGTATGCAATATATAATCATTATCTTGTTCTATTCACGCGCCGTGCAACGCCGACAAGTGGACCGTCGACGACCACGACGCGCATGACGTCGAGGAGCTCAAAGCAGACCAGCAGTCGGTTAAATCCCTCGTCGCACATGCACGTGGCTTTACTGCTCCGAATGTTTTATACAAGAAATTAATCGACCTGCCTGCAGATCGCCCGATGATGCAATAAGCGTTATGATACGACGTGGAGAGGTCTACCTAGGACCTCGGCAAGTCATGAGTGAAACTTGGCGACTCGAAGCCTCGAGCAAAGCCAATGGCCTCAGTTCCATCCGCTCCATCCGCTTCAATCCTTTCCCGCCAGGTTTCAGCTCGCCGAACGTACCCGAATTCGCCCGAGCCAAAGAACCGAGAGCAGCCGTGAGACTATGAAAAACTTGTTGGTCACACTACGGTAGTGAAATCATGTTACTCACATCATGGAGGAAGTTCCTATCTGATTAATAATTTAAAAAATGAAGAGAAAACTTTAAAAGATAAAATCAGTATGAAATCTTTCCTTAACTTGAAGTATTAAGTAAAGAAAAAAGGCTACATTTATGAAAGAGACCTTAGCATTTTTCTTGAAGCTCCAGTGAAGCATAGAGCCCTCTATTTGGAGAGATAAGACAAAGGCCGGAAGCGGAATCACGTCCGCCGCCATGTTTGGGGAGTCTGCTTCCCCTCTGCCCCCCTGCCTCACCTCATCTTCCTACCGCTATCAGCCGCC
>Ga0058701_10000746_pt1 | contig 21806 bp, 19 predicted proteins | sample AgamicOrMae_FD_97039 | JGI IMG/M metagenome (GOLD analysis project Ga0058701, IMG submission 97039) | Agave microbial communities from Guanajuato, Mexico - Or.Ma.e | ecosystem: Host-associated > Plants > Phyllosphere > Phylloplane/Leaf | place: Guanajuato, Mexico | collected 2012-06-04 | reverse complement strand
ATAGGTTAGGTTAGGTCAAGTTAGGTTAGGCTAAGTTAGGTTAGGTTAAGTTAGGTTAGGTTAAGTTAGGTTAGGTTAAGTTAGGTTAGGTTAAGTTAGGTTAGGTTAAGTTAGGCTAGGTTAAGTTAGTTTAGGTAAGGTAAGGTTAGTATTGCGGTTAAGACATTTGGCGTTTGCGACTTTTCTCATTTGGCGGTTACGGATTGGCGCTTGCGGCGTTGGCGGTTGTGGTTTTCGGCGCTTATGATAGCTACCCGCGGCGGGCTGATCGTTTTTGATGGTGCTTGGATTTTAGGCGTTGCGGCGGGTGGTTTTCGGGTCCGCCAGCGTGCCTCCGCGAGCCGAGTGGATCCGCACCGGCGTGTGCCTCCGGGAGCCCGAGCGCGACCTCGCTTACGGCCTCCGCGGTCCCAGGAACGGGACCAGAGGCCTGCTCAGCGTCATCCAAGCTTTCCTCATCCGGCACTTTCTATTTGAAGAAGAAGTACTGCCTCCAGGTGGATCCCCGACCCCTCCCCCAGTCTCTCTTCAACAACAGGCGACTCGACCCGAACAGTAAGTCCCCTAGTTCTCAGCGAGACCTGGTCCAATCTAAGAATTGAGCTTTTCATGGACTGGCTTTTTTGTCCCTCATACGGGACCATTCCGGGCTGATATGACGTTGATTGTTTCCATGCAAGAGACTTGTTTGTTAGCAGATTGCTCCGGCCCAACCGGCTAAAGCAGCTTTCCGGCCTGGCTCGCGTCATCAGCTCCATCCTGTGGAAGATCAGTGAACGATCAGGGGCTGTCGTAGTTCTTCCTCAAGCTCAAACCCACGTCGCACATTCACCCGAATATTTTCAAGACGGCGTCACGGAAAAGGTGAGTTCAACGAAAATCTCGCCTTTGGTTGATACCGAGCTTTAGTGATATTCAACGTTTGTTGCAGCTGCATATCTTTCACTTTACGGCTTTAGAAGATCTGGAAATTTTTATCAAGCAGTATTTGTATTTAGTAAGTATATATTTTAAATGATTCAGTGCAAACCCTATTTCTTAGTACAAAACAGCTTTTTGGACCTATTTTTTTCCAGTTACCAGAATTTGTCTGCTTAAACTTTTTTCAAGTCGCCTAACCGTAAACTTCTTAGTTCACAGATGATCCTGGTCCAGGGACGCTACTTATTCTTTATAGTGCAGTTCTAACAAGAGGTTGTGAAAAGTAAGTCATCTATGAGTCTCTTTCGTGTTTACGGAAATGGTTCTCAATATGTGTTGTGGTGTTCAGGGTGAAAGCTGACTTAGTGGATGAGGACGCCTGCTTAGTATCAGTTTTAGAAGAGGGTTCTCAAACCATTGTGACTCTTCTGCTAGTTGGCCGGGCTACGCCTTACTTGCATAACGGTGTTATCTACGTCGGCGATGAAGACCACTACGTAAGTATCCTACACATGGCGTCTGTCCAGACCTCCTTCTGTCCATACGCTCCCTCTTCCAGATACCCCGTTATATCTTTCCTCCGAAGTCCTCAAAGTAAAGGAACGCTTACTGGATTCAAAGCGCTTATTGATCCGCCATTTTCTCTACGCTCCCGTAAACAGCCCACGGGTAAGGGAGAAACGGCACGATCCGTGGCGGCTATTTTCTATACCGACGTGGAGGCTGCGTAAGGCAAGTTGGCGCTTCTCTTCCTTTCAGGACTTTACCTCCCTCCACATAGCTCCTGTTTGAATTCCCCTCCGTCCAGATACTCCTCTGTCCAGATACACTGATACGAACGTCTGTTCAGATACCCCTCCGATCAGATCTCCCGCCATCCAGATCCTCCGCTGTCCATTGATCCTCGGATTAGGCCTCATTTTATGACAACCTTTGAGTTAGTCATATTTTCCGAAATGCTGAAGTTCTGCGGTTAAACTTTAGTAAATATCTAGTGTTTCTGTAATATCGCCATCGCCTGAGTCTCGATTTTTGTTGAATGCCCCACCTCGCTTTCAGGCCCGTCCGCAGTTCGGCGTTCTCTCCAGAGCTGACGTGGGCTTCCTGGTCTGGGATGACGCGGGCGACGGGGAAGTGCAGTCTAGGCAGCCGGGTAGCCGTCTCAAGACCCCTGCACTTCCCGTCTGGGTCACCAGCTGCGGCGGACATTATGGGGTTCTCTTCAACACGAACCGGGAACTCCTGAGGAACTACCATGCTGAACGGAGGTAAGAACATACCCTCGTTAAGAACGCCAATAATAAACTAAAACGTCCCGCCATGAAATGGCCGATTTTCATGAAATGGAGTAACTTTGTTGATACAAACCCGTTGGAAAGAAACATGATTTCGTTCGTTACAGTGCTCGTTTGTGTTTGGTAGGTTTGAGCTGATGTACTACTCGTGCGGAGGAGGTCAGTGGACGCTGACCGTGGACACTCGCTTCGGCGACAGCGAGAAAACAGCGCCGCCGAAGAGGCCCACCCACCCCGCCGACGACCTCGCCGCCAACGCCGTGGCCATGGCCCTGCAGAAGGTCATTCACACCAAGTAAGTTGCTGCCTTCCCTTCGCTTTTATAATAAATCTGTAAGCTGGAATTTTTCAACTCTTAAAACTCTCTCTGGAAAGCCAAGCGAGGAAGCAGGAGACCTTACCGAGGTTAACCTAACCTAATCTACGCGTGCGTGCTTTACAAATAAGATAAAAAATTAAGCTGATGTGCGAGAGATAAGGGGTAGAGAATTCCACCTTAATATTTGGCAGTGTGATCACTGATGCTTTCGAGGACCAACGCGTCGTTTTAATCGCGCTAAATTCGAGTAACAAAATATACGTTCACTTTTTGCGGGTTACAAGCACTGCTACGAGTTTAGCTATTGTAGCTTTACGGATTGCTGAAGGTTACTCGCTTGCAAACTGAGTGCCGATTTGTGCCCACAGGTGGCAAGACGCGCATATCGTGTGGAATGGGACTATCCCGGGCGTGTGACGAAAATTCTCCGCCAACAGCTGTTTGGACGACTTAAGAGAAGACTTTGCTTTGAGCTTGTTTTGCCAAAAGATTAGTCGCGTTTTAGTCGACAATCAGAACGAACTCCACTTTACTTTGATCTTCTTCTCGTTGTGTAGATGTATTCGCAACTGGGGGAAAAAACGCAGTTAAATCGAGTCGTAGGCTGCCATCCTTAGAAAATAGTAAATCATGCGGAGGGGAGTTATTGCTTTTCTTCTGTGAGATCTTAGCGTTTTTCTGGTTATTTTATTATTTTTGATCAGGCCTAAATAGAGCATCAGATTAGTACCATTTTCGTGTTGGTTTTCTGTAGCGCGAATGTTCTTCGGTCTGGAGTTGTATTACAGGTCTGTTTACTTTTCTGAAACTAGTGCTCAGAGCGTTAACCGTATTGAGAGTTGAATTTTGTGTTTTAATCTGGGATGGCCAATGTTGATTCAGACAGATTTATCAGTGTTCGTGGATCATAAGTATTTAAAGTTTTCGTGGATTTTTAGTCAGTTTTTTTTTCTTTTTTCTATTGGGAAGGGAGAAGAGAATTATATATGGTGAACGTTTGAGGCGTATCGAATAAATTAGTTTACTCGTCCAATTTAATTTAAAATCCATTTATACTTTACATCCGATTGATAACTATGGAAAACCAGAATCAGCAAGTGTTTGCTGCTACAAGAAAAGCATTACGATTTTTATTATTAATGCCAAGAGATCGTGATTAAGGATCGGGACAGGGTAGAATAAGAAAGACTACATTAAACGTTGTTAGTCGTGAAAGAGTAGTTTTTCAAAAATCACATTTATTTAAATATAATTTTAAGGCATTTTTACAAATTAATCAAGATCAACCAGTCTATTCACAAACATGCAGGGCAAAGTCGTAAACATTCAGTGGCCTTGAGTGTGAGCACATAGCGTATGAGCCAAGTCCAGCAATATTGACCTCCCATGAAGAAAAAAAATGAGAAAATAGGCCAAAATAATTTTTAAAAATCCGGAATATGGAGATGAAAATTGCTGAAATCAATAATGGTTTGCCCGGAGAAAAACAGCTCGCAAGTCGATTTTATTGCAATTTTTGAAGACTGTCTAGTACCGGTAACATTAAATTCATTTTGGTAAGATTCTCGAAAAATAATCTTGAATTACTTTTTTTTTAATGTTGGCAATAAGGAGTCCTCTCTGAGGCAGATATGCGAAATATCATGATTTTTCCTCGTTTGTAATCCGTCAACTTTTAAATCTTTTCTACTTGTTTATATCACTGTGGAGCAAAAATTAATTCGAAGTCATTCAGTGAGTATTTGTTAATGCTAAGCTTATGAACTGTTTCTATAAACTGATGCTGGTTCGGGTGAAGAGAATCGTTTTGAAAACTATCGCATTATTAATGAGAGTAAACAATTTCGCTTAATAGTACTGTATCCGCGGTTAAACAAACAATAGTCAATATTCGTTGAAATAAAAGCCAATATACAAAAATGGGCTGTTCCGTTATGCACGAATATTTTGATCTTCCTAAAAATATTGATGTAGAAAATATTTTATCTGTCACTAATTTATACAATTGAGCGATCTCCCAATGAGCAAGGCCTTCTTTTGAAGATTAATGCTGTTTTGAGCATCTGGAAAACCTTTTTTTTTTTCTTTAAATGTGCAACCCCAACTTTCAGGTAGATGCTCACAGGCGTGTTCATATTTAAGATATTTGAAATAGCAATAGAGCAGTTTTTGTTTTTGTTTTTTGGCACAAAGTTTTTTGTTTATTGTCGAATAATTTATTAAAGTTTTATTAATGAAAGAGTTATGAGCAAGAAACGCTACGATCGGTACCCTGTCAGACAGCTTTTGACAGTACTTAGGCTAAATTTTAAGCGTTCTGTCGCTCTAAGGCTTTGTTTAAGGCTTTGATGTTTAAGGTTTATTTTAGTCTTGTAAAGATTCCGCCATCACGACGAATCGTAAATTTACGGTTATAAAAATTTAAGTGGTGCGTGGTTTTATTTAGAGTATTGTTGAACAGGTAAAAAATATGACAAATGGTTTAGATATTCCCAAGTATGCTCAGGGAATTCTATTATGAAATGCGTTTAGAATTAACTTAAGGTTTCACCGATGCTGGAAAAGTTCGTTTAACTGATCGCATAGTTAGACAGCAGTCTTTGATTTTGTTCCACTTTAAGGTGTACTTTTAGTATATCTTTCTTAAGGAACGCACTAATAAGTGCACTGGGCGTTAGGTAGTTTTTAAACAGTTTAATAGGTATGATAACAATCGCTGAGTGTTCCCTTCCCAAGAAATATTCAAGGCGTATTTTTTCAAGAAATACTTAAGGCGATAGAGACTTAGCGTGTCTTTTTTTAATCAAAAGAAAACATTTTTGGTGATATAAAACTAGAATTGAGCTTTATCAATTTTACGTGAGAGTTCCGTGAAGACGAACTGCTTTGTGGCGAAAGCCTTCTGGTTTGTACTAAACCGATCAAGTTTATAGATGAGCAAAGATCATTTTTCATGATTGGAACTGATCATTCTTACTGTTCCATACTGATTGGCTCGAAATCGCCCGATAGGACTTAAACATATCTCAATAACTTTTTTTTCTTTTTCTTACCCCAGCAAACTATCGTACTCAACAAAAATTCTTCTCCATCTAAGATGCAGCCTTGCATAGAAATCCTGAGATTCTATCTTTGAAAATATTTTGCGCTCTTGAATTTCTTTTTTTTTTGCATCTTAATTTCGGAGAATTTTTTATGTCAACTTATGTTGATACAGCGATCAACATGACAAGGTACGATATCCAGGAAGCTCACATATCCCCTGTCGGAATAAAGTCGTATCGTTGGCGACATTCATCGATAAAGCCATGAGTTTTTCGGCTGCCAGGGGATGCCATGCGCCGTAAGTGCACGATCTGTCCCTCAAAGATTCGTAGTAATGGCACAGCGAAGTTTCGCGGAGTGAAGGTACGAATTCCACTATTCGTACTTTCGCGCAACGCATAACCAATAGAGCTAGACCTGAAAAAAAATATTAAGGTTAAGCAGAGGAAAGAGAAAATGCCTTGAAACGTACCGTACGCCATTTCTCAAACAATTTTAAGTCTAAATTATAATTTTAGAAGGTATTTTTTAAACGGTAGTAATGGCATCTCTTTGGAAAACATTTTTTGTCATAGAAGTTCTTCAAGCTAAATGGATCATGGTCAGAATCCGTCTAAGCTTACCTAACGTAATCTAAACTAGTCATAAGCATACCTTACATATCAGGTATGAATTTCAACGGACACAATTCCAACTCACAAGACTTTACGTTACCGTAAGACTCGCTACGATCACTCGATTGACGTTAATAGTCTGAAATGGAAAGGGTAGGCAACTACGACACATACATACGTGGGTGGTTGCCTATGCTATCACTTGCAGGCGCTCTGGCGGCGACTTAGGAAAATGTACGCACCTAAAAACCCCGATGAGGGTGGATTATATCTGAGACGGCGTGTCGAGTAAGTCTGCAGGAAATCCCACAATTTCCACAGAGAGCTTGGACGGAGCAAATGCAGGGGCGTAGACGGATACAAAAGGCGGTGTTGGAAAAATCGTTCGAAAAACGGGTGGTCAGGATGATTCCTCCACTGGAAAAAAAAGATATAAATCTCACAGAATGTGCGTTTACACCCATAGAAACCGACTAATGGATTTCATATTTATAGATGACTTACGTGTGTTAGGTTGGCTTTGTATAAGGACGGGTCCCAAACAACCATTTCGATGTTTTGGAAAATCGGGTCTTCCAAAAATTTGTACTTGGGTCGCGAGACTACCTGAGAATTGACTATACGGACTGTGGTTTTCCTCCCAACGTCATTTTCGAATCCTGTCGTTGGAGCGTGGTTGAATCTCAGCACGACATCATGACTATCTGCGAAACGATTAAAATAAACGTCAATAGTTCTGGGGTGGACTGCCCGGTTGAGGTAATTTTATGGGAGGTGCCTATCTAGAGGTGCAAGTTGTTCGTTATTAAAGGTTTTTACCGTGTTTTTATGTGGCTTAGTTTCTTAAAATTTTGCTGCATCTATACAAACGTTTTTTGAGTCTTTGGGGAAGAATAATAACTGCCGTGAGGTGCCCTGCCCGATGCATACTTTTTTTATGGGGAGAGGGTCCTTAAAACCTGAAATATTTGGTGGGGAGAGGGTCCTTAAAACCTGAAGTATTTGATGGGAAAGAGGAGTCTTAAAATCTTAAATATTTGGTGGGAAGAGGGGCCTTAAAATCTTAAATATTTGGTGGGAAGAGGGTCCTCAAATCCTGAAATATTTGGTGGAAAGAGGGGCCTTCAAACCTGAAATATTTGGTGGGGAGAGGGGCCTTTAAACCTGAAATATTTGGTGGGGAGAGGGTCCTTAAAATCTGAAATATTTGGCGAGAAGAAGGTCCTTTAAACCTGAAATATTTGGTGGGGAGAGAGGCCTTAAACCCTGCAATATTTTTGGTTAGGATAGGGACCTTTAAATTCGCAATATTCTCGCGCTGCTCAGGTATATCGAGTTTCTTCTCTCGATCATAGTATTTACAGTTTCGTTCAGCAACTGTTCCCTTAAAACATTTGTTTTATAGGATAAAACAAGTTTTGTTTACCTATGAAGTCACCGAGCCCCGAGTGCAGCATGGCGCCGGCACTGCTCACTATAACGCAAGTTTGTGGCCTGCTCCCTCTCCCGAGGAGGTCGTAGTCGCTGAAGAGAAGGTCTCTCTCTGGCGACGAGCTAAAAGGTTCCTCGTCCTTGGACACCATGACTGCCTCGGCAGCCACTTGGGCCAGTTTGCAGACACCGAGCTTCGGGTCACTGATGGGCTTCAGCCGCTGGCCTGTGAAATGGACTCCGTAGTCGTTCGTTCTATCCTGCAGCACCACAAAACAGCTCTTTCAAACATCTTTGAAAATCTTCAAAACCGCTTTTCGAATCCAAAAAAAAGAGTGTTATTAAAAAGAATCGTGAGGAAATATTCGGAGTAGCTGAAATTAAAGCGTTAAAAAAAGACCTCTCTTTTTTAGCTTGATTTTTTTTTAATTTTTTAGTGTTGGTACATTTTGTTGCCCAGTGATCGATGAAAGAGTCACTTGGCAAAGAAGTAATGATATCAAAAATCATGATTGATATATCGGTATATCAGCAGCTATAAAATTTGGGTAGAGAACTTGTCTAGGACCTTTACGAAAGCGCGCTTAACATCAACACATAAAAATCGCCTAAAAATGGTGATGTACTCGGTTTTATTTAAATCTATCCTTGTTATTTTTAGTTTCACGAGCTATTACCTCATCAGTATGCTAAAGTAACTTCCATTCGAATGTTACTTTATCCCGCTACCGCCCAGCAATGCCGTTCGGAAACAGAAAAAAATATTTTAGAGGACCTTTTTAATTCAGTATTGTTACAATTTAAAAAACATCGCCCCTCTGGAAACCTGAAATTTAATTATTTGCGCATTTTCCAAAGCTTAAAATTGCGTAAATTAATGGTGAAAATCCTTCGAAAATCTCTTTGGCTAAATTTCACTCCAAATACTTTGGGCTGTTATGGGTTTAAATTTGAAAAGAATCAACGCATTATTTCTTCTTGGAATACTCACAACAAAGGGTCCTCCTTCCGTATGCAAAGCAGTCCTCAAATTAATCAAGAGCCACTTCTTATGCGCGGCGACCTCCTTTTGCTCCCTCGTTATCAACTCCTCTTCAGTCTGCTTATTCGGATTACTTTTCGGATAATGCGGTTTACCGGGCGGTTTGGCGATCCCTCGGGACACAGACGGCCTCTCACTCTCGAACGCTTCATCAACGTTCCGCTTACTGACAAGTTGCGTCCCGCTCTCGTTACGCAATTGCGGTAGTTCTCCAATTTCGCCATGACTGTTGTACTGCGTCCACAGCACGTAAAAATACCCAACAAGTCCTATGCAAACTATACTCAAAAATATCAAGCCAGGGATTACCGCAGCCTTCATTTCACACTCTTTCAACCATTATTGTCATGTCTTCGAAACGGAGAGCATCACTAGCTTCCCCGTCTGCACACTTTAAACGCCATTTTAAAATAAAACTCAATGAAAAAAACGACACAGATTGGCAGACGGTATTTCTGACGCGGGATCGACCGTTTAGAGGGCGAATAGACGGGATGCTGAGTGTGCCTCCCTGTGCGCAAAATCGTTGAGCCCTCGGTCGTTTCCGTGGATGTTCGGGCGGTGTCGCCGATGGGGGATCAACAGACGGAGAGCGCCGAAGGGTGTTCGTGATTTGTTTACGTTCATTGCGTGCCCCGCAAGCATTTGTGAGTGACATAACCTCTCGCCACACGTGGGAAGTAATTTGAGGAGACACTTTAAATGTGCATGCGAAAGGAAAGGGAGGTTGATTAAATAGGTTCCTGCGATGTTTCGTAAGAAAAATGGTTTCTAGGGGGGGGGAATCTCTCGTCTTTCACACACCAAAGAAAGAGGTAATGGATCGAGCTAGTAGCCCCCCCCCTCCAGACAAACCATGTTTGTTTTTCATTCTCTTAAGCTGCTCGATGTTACATAAGATCAGTCACTACCCTTATTTCATCCTCAAGCATTTTGGATATCCTCAATACTCTATATTCACGAATTTTATTGGACAGAACATGTCGCCAATTTGAGAGATAGGAATAAACAAGAGTTTTTTCAGAGGCGTTTATTTCCGAAATGTGTAGTGCAGGTACTTCATTTCGCTAGGTGCTTTGCCTTTTTAGTCAAAAAGCATAACAGGCGGAGAGAAAAGAAGTAGATGAGTTCGACGCCGCTGAGAAGGCTGCATCCCAGGAACAGGGCAGCCGTGCCACCAAATGACACTAGAAGCCAATCGAACGCAATTCCCAAGGTAGCACCATGAAAAGCAAAAAGGTGTTAACAAAAAATCTTTAGCGCACCGCAAAACAGCCCCGATTATCCAAAACGTGTTGGAATTTCATTTAAAAAGATGAATACTTAAGTTCCGTCTTAACCCCTCTCAGTTTAGATTTTGAAGATTTGCTATAGGACCAATGAACATTTCCGAGAAGAGACCTGAGTCGAAAATTGTAGTAAAAATGTGCAGATTTTTTTTATTTTCATTTTTTTAGAATAATTCCAACACTGTTGAAGTTGTTGTGTTCGATACTTACCGAGCAAATCTTCAAAGGTGAAAAGGACGTCGCGCTTAAGCCTTGTCTTGCTATACAACTCGATCGCCCACCGAAACCTAATGTTGTCCGGAACAGGATAAGCCCTAGAAGCAAAGCAAAGCGACTATTCACACGCTGTCCAATTTAAAACGTACCGGTATTAGGTGTTGTTTTCCGAACGTTCGTCACCTCCCATTTAAAATGCGTTACGTTGGTTTCCGTGCGTTCAAGTCTCCCTTGTATTAACATAGGCATGCAAATAGAACTGACTAGAGAGCCTCGTAGGGAGAGAGGCGTCGACTGCATCCCACAAGCCCTGCATCCCACCAATTAATATTGCTGGTTTCATGCATCCCACGAATCAGCGCACAGCGCGGGAACAAGTTGTTGCCGCTCTTCCTTAGAGGCTCTCTAGAACTGACCCAAAAAATCCGTCCATCCTTCCCAAGGGAAATGCTCTATACAACGCCGAGAGCACAATGAAATTTAAATAAGGCAGTATTTTTTACTTCTGACGTTTAAGATGTTCTCTACGGAATGTAGACGTTCTTAGTTAAGGTGAGGTTATGTAGGATTTACTCAAGGAACTTCCTACTTTGGAGAACTTGACGTCGGTTGGAGAACTTACCAGCTTCGCTCCGCGTTGCGGTCTGTGAAGTAGCGAATCTCTTGGCAGGAGTGGTAGCAATTGCAGTCGATCGACACTTTCCCTATGGTAACTTTCTGCCCGTTAACTGAGACTTTAACAGAGATGAGGTCGTCCTTATACGGAGCCAGGCACGCCATTCCACGGACTCCGCAGATAACGGCGGAGTTCTCTTGATGGGACTGCCTCTGAACAAAATAAATTCACACTGTCATTCAAGCGGCAGCGCTGCAAGCGATTAGTTGAACTTCGCAGTCAATTCAAAAGATCGATTTTTCCACCTCTTGTGCTCCAACTTTTCTCTTCAAGTGGATCTGTAGCGGAGAGAGGCACAAAGTACTTCATCTAACCTGACCTAACCTAACTTAACCTACAGTTTGCCAAGTGTGTGCTACTTACTTCCTGGTGACAGTTACTGCCACCGAAAAGTAAGTCGCATCAGGCTTTGTTACAGTCGGTATCGGTAGTGGAGTAAGGCGAATGGCGCGTTACTTAACCTAACCAACCGAAACTACCTCACGCAGTTGTAAACCCCATAATTTTTAGTGAAAGCTTAAAAACAGCGTGAAATTCATTGAAAGGTAAAAAGATTCCATGTCCAAACTTGACAGGGTCCGACCCGGACGGAAGTGCTTTCTAACTCCGAAAACCATCTGATCTCCATTAAAAACTTGAAAATTCCGTGACAGCGGATTTCCGTTACACGGAAGAAAGCTTCTAATTTTCCAGATTACTCCACACGAATAAATACAGCAAAGCGCGAGCAGAGTAAGGGAAATAACGAGTTTAACAAGGTATCAATCGATATCCCCACAAAGAGTACTTCAATTTCAGATATTAACATCGCAAAACTTCGCCGTCGAACGTTGCACAAAAACCTGAGACCAGCTCATCTGGGAACAGAGCCCCTGACAAACTGAGCATAGGCAACACCCGTGACACAAGTATGTTGCTGTTGCCTATGCGATGCTTTGCAGGGGCTCTCGCTAGCGCCACCAAACGAAATATGACGAATCTGCAGAATACTTAGCAAGTGGAAATGAATGTACTTTACCTTCTTGTCTTCGGAAAGGCCTCCGAGAATTCCCGAGGTGGCCGTGTGGGCATCCTTGTTGGGGAAGGTCGCGTAGAAGTAGGGGACGCATCCGCAGAGGGCGATGGCAAGGCGCCTTCGGCAGTCCATCTTGCAGAGGTTGTAGCTGTAGACGCCGACGGGGAGGACCGGCTCGTCGAAGAAGACGCATCTGCGCTGCGCCACCGAGAGGCGACGCAACTGCGGCGACGCCACGGTTTCCAGGAAGCGGACGGTCGTGTCACGTTCCTGGCGCGAGTGCACCGTGAACGCGGGAGAGGTCACATCGGGGATCTCGTACGGAGAGTGCACGTAGTACTGGAGCAACATAAGCGGCTCACACATAATTCCTGCGTGCACTACAGTATTTTGAAACCCTGCAGAACTTTGGACACGATATCTCTGTTATTAATCCCGAAGTTTTCCAACAGAAATGCCCCCAGTAGTCCATAACCGTATCCAGTGACCTAACTTAACGTAACTTAACCCATTACAGCCCAAAGTATTTGGAGTGAACTTTAGCTTAAGAGCAATTCGAAGGATTTTTCCCATTAAATTGCGGAATCTAAAGCTTTGGGAAATGTCTAAATTATTTAATTTTCCGTTTCCAGGGCGTGATATTTTTGATTGTGACAATACTGAACTAAAAAGATGCTCTAAAATATTTTTTTTCTGTTTCCGAACGGCATCGCTGGGCGGTAATGGGTTATTTCACAAAGCCTAACTTAACGTCAGTGCACTCTAAATTTGAATCAGAGTCTGAGATTCAGGGCAAATTCGTTGAATTCCAGTCGACAGCACCACTGATGTTTTTCAGTGGTGCTATATTGACTAAAATTCAGTGAACTTTCACTGACTCTCAGAGACTCTCACTGATTCAAACTTTGACTGTAACTTAACGTGACCTAAACCATTTACGAATGCTACTTTAGTCTACGAGTACCTCCGGCAGCCTTCAACGTTTCGGAAATCTGAGGTCACGCGCTCTGACTTGCCGGATCCAAACGTTTTATGACGTCCAGCAAAGTCACGCTTTGGAGGATAGACGTTGGACATCAAAGCCTTTTATTAATAAGGGCTTGTACACTCACAATGACTGGGCCGGGGAGGTCCTCGACTCGCGCGTAGCACAGAGAATTTAAGAAGTTGCACTGAGGAGGATCAAAGGGCACAAAGGGCGCACCCCTCCTGAAAAGAAATGCGGTTTTGAGTGACAGGCAAACACGGGCTCGCCGCCGCCGCTCATTGGGCACATCGTTTGAGCTCGCATGCGCGGGAGGCATTCGATAGCGCCAAAAACCACAAGCGCCAATCCGTCACCGCCAAACGAGAAAAGTCGCAAACGCCAAAGTTCGTATAGGTTAGGTTAGGTCAAGTTAGGTTAGGTTAAGCTTGGTTAGGTTAGGTAAGGTTAGTATTGCGGTTAAGACCTTTGGCGTTTGCGACTTTCCTCGTTCGGCGGTTACGGATTGGCGCTTGCGGCGTTGGCGCTTGTGGTTTTTGGCGCTTATGACAGCTACCCGCATGCGCTACACTCACTGCGCCGGAAGGTATCTGGCCAGCACTGCGCTGTATGCGAAACATATCCCCATCTCCGTCAGGGTTTCGGTGAAGTTGATGCGGTGGTCGTTGTCAAACACAGTTGCCCGGAAGAATAAAGGCGGGTGTACCTAAAATAATAGTAACGTGTTCAAGTAAAGATGTGGTTAATTTTTAGAAAGAAGGAAGAAGTGATAACCATTACTTTTTGCGCAAGATCGAGTAGGTCGACGTTTTGAAAGTCTGGATCTTTGACAAATTGTTCCATGGAGGCCAAAGTGTGATAGGTTAGCGCAGATACGTTACCGATGAATCCCATCAGCTTACTGTACCTCTCAGACTCCGTGTCAGTCTCATTCCAGCGTCTGAGAAATAACAAAACAACATCGTAAAAACATGATCCCGAAAATGCTTCAAAAAACGGCCTAAAATAATACGAAAAATTAGACGTCGTAGACGAAGAAAACATGTTAAAATAATGCGACGTATAACATCAAATTACTAAAACACTAAAAACCCATGAAAACAATACGCAAAAAAAAGGCGTTGAAACTTCTTAGACACATTTATCATATAATAACGAAGTTGCTATCCACAGGCTGCCCATTTAAAATGCATTAGGTTAGTTTCCGTGCGTTCAAGGCGCCCTTTGTATTAACATAGGCGTGCGAATAGAACAGTCCTAAAAATAATACCGGTCGGGGAGATTAAGTTTGAGATAAGTCTTTACGACATCGAGAGGAGTAACTTTGTGCAACAAGATGTTTTTAGTTTGCCGAAGCGATCGGAAATATGTGCGGGTGCGGGCCTACTTGACAATCTCTCGATGCGCCCGTTCCTCGTCAAAGCGCTTTTCGAAGCACATGGTGGCCGATGGGAAGCTCGTGTTCCACAGACGGTAATCCTTCTCGAGACTCACGACAGTCGGGTTGTCGTTGAAGCGCTGCCACGAGCCTTGGATGAGCGACCAGGCGCCCGCCAGTGACAGCGCGATTGTCAAGATCCACAGCACTCTGCAACCAAAAACTGCTCTCTGCGTTTTCTACTAACAAAGAGTTGTCCAAATATAGAAGCTTTGGAGGAAAGCTTCTGTGTCGGAAACAATCTTCCCTTCTTCCTTTCTCTCACGCTCACTGAGGAATTACTCACACATCGATGTAGTTGTTATTTCGTATTATGGTATGCCGCAAGCCATGGAGAGTGGACTGTTCCAGGAAATCCCGAATATAGTGACGAATAATTTCGGTGAATGAGTGCCATAAATAGGCAAGGTTCCATTTGTTGTCCTTCTTAGCACCCTCTTCAGCGAGGACAGACATTTTTAGTTCACCTGTGCGAAACAAATCCGTGCGTTACCGCGTATGAGAAAACTACCTGTTCACACGACTCATACAGAGATGAGCCCCAAAAGAATCATTTTCCGTTTGTTGATGGCGTAAGCAGTGGTCTGAAACATGAGTGTGGCGATGTTTTGACTTTGTATCAAGTAACGACCTTAAGATATCAAAGTTGTGTCGTCTGCTCTGCTCTCAGGATCACGCGAGTGCTTCTGTGATAATGGAAGGAAGTTTCTTAAAAAAATTATCTATCGGAAGCAGGAGTCGCACCCGAGATGAGTTACCCTTTCACTCACCTGGCTTATCCACACGTCGAGAGTTTTGTGTGTGTTCGTCTTCAGGCAGATTCACGTCGATTGAGTTTCCATGTTTGTCCGACGGTCATCCTCGCCCTGATAAGACTCTGGCTGTCCGTTTGGATCAGCAGGCAATCAATGAGCAAGGCCGCGTTTAAATCTGATCGAACTTCCCGGTTACTCACACATAAGGGAAGGTCCGTAAACGCGCCAAACTATTTCAAAGCAACAATCATTTAAAAGTATACGACGCAGCGTATTTCTCTGACTTTCTTCACTTTCACTCCATTCACTTAAGCCCTTTCTTCTCTTACTAAGTCCCTAGACTCCGTGCATAAACCATTTGACGTTATTTACTACCAAGATTTTTATTGCCGTTTACAGAGTTGCACACAGTGAGCGTGCGACCAGTGCTCTCAGATAAGATCAAGATGGCTTTGATACGTGCTCTGTCCATTAGTCGTCCATTAACGTTCAATATCTATACAGCCCCGCTTTGGCTAAACTGCCCATGATGTCATCCTCCCTCTAATTACAAATTTCATCAAAAAATACTCTCACGCCCCGCACACCGCTAAAAGCGTTGACTTTTGGTAAACAAACTGTAATGTTTTTCTTTCTCCGCACCGAATCTAAGATTATTCGATCACAATGTTAAGTTTAGTATCCATGTTTCCGGTAGCAATCCGCAGTGGGACCAGTGGATATGATGCGTTGACGCCGTGCGTCAACCGTGCGTAGGCTACCTCTAGACTCGTTTGTCGGGTTGCCTACCTCCATTTTTTTGCGATCTACAAGGTTGACGCTAAAGCATCCATGCATATCCAAGTAAGTTTGTGGCGTGGCGTATCAAGAACACCTCGCCCGATTCACCCACCCACCCCTTAAGTCACGCCACTAAAGTTACATGAGTAAAAATCAATAACGGTACTTCCGCTTTTGAATGTTCCGGCACGTCAGAGAAAAATCTCTGTAAGCCTTGATATGCTCATTCTAGTGACTATAAAAATTTAATGAGGTCTAAAGTTACGGTCTCGTTCTCGCCGCAGCAAAGGAAAAACATGCGAGTAGGTACGCTACTGACATGTTACCATGCTGCTTTACGTCTTGAGGATACCGATACTTAAAAGGTACCCTCATGATGTAAAGCCGCGCGACGTTCGCTCAAGTTGGCTCTTTTTTTTTGTTTCTTTTTTAAAAAAAGGAAAAGAAGATGTACGAAATTTGGAAGATTTTTTACAGTTTTACTTTGATCAGTTTCTGAGGAACTTTGCGAGATGCAGGAAGTTGTCCGACACGGAAGTTGTCCGACGAGCCCAACCTAACGACACCCGCATTGGTCGGAGAACTTCCGTGTCGGACAAATTCAGTGTCGGACAAATTCCGCCTTCCGAAATAATCGCCTGTGGAGGACCTTCTCTGTAAACAGAACTTTTCTTTTCTGTCTCTAAACTAAAGCCTCGGTAACCCAGGTGAAAATCTCCAAAGCTGAAGGTTAACCACAAACGTGTAGAGTTTGATAATGGTGCCGGTATTATCTGGTACGATCAGGGAGGGACGAAACTCCCTGGTTTACGGCTATTTCTAGAAACATTGCCTCTTGACGCCCAACATCCCCGTCTAACATAAGTGGTGTTATGTCAGACGAGTAAATGCAGCAAAGCGCGAGCAGAGAAGGGGAAATAACGAAATTAACAAGGTATCAATCGATACCCCCACAAAGAGTACTTCAATTTCAGATATTAACGTCGCAAAACCTCGCCGTCGAACGTTGCACAAAAACCTGAGACCAGCTCCTGTGGGAACAGAGCCCGTGACAAACCGAGCCTAGGCAACACTGGTGACAGGAGTGTGTTGTGGTTGCCTATGCTCTGCTTTGCAGGGGTTCTCGCTAGTGCCACCAAACCAAGTATGACGAATCTGCAGGATACTTAACGAAGTGGAAACGGACTTTACCTTCTTGTCTTCGGAAAGGCCTCCGAGAATTCCCGAGGTGGCCGTGTGGGCATCCTTGTTGGGGAAGGTCGCGTAGAAGTAGGGGACGCATTCGCAGAGGGCGATGGCAAGGCGCCTCCGGCAGTCCATCTTGCAGAGGTTGTAGCTGTAGACGCCGACGGGGAGGACCGGCTCGTCGAAAAAGACGCATCTGCGCTGCGCCACCGAGAGGCGACGCAACTCGCCTCTCATCAACGCATTCCATGTGTTTGATGCCGTGTCATTTCCAGCCCATTTCTGGGCTCACATCACTATGTTGCATGCTCTTTTAAAAGCAATTATCACGCTTCTTTTTTTCGCCCCTTGTTTATTTGCGTCTTTTTAATCCGGCCCTCATGACACTCATTTCCAGTGGTTTCGGTGCGGATACGCGATTGATGAGCAGGAGAATCGTGGTCCACTTCAAGCCGCGAGGGGCCGGTAGCAAGACTTGTTGGCTATCTACAAGGAAGAACCTCGCGTTCACGCACCGTGCTCGTATTCCTAATTTGTACGAGAAAGGTTTTTTTTTCTCTCTCCGTGATTGTACCGTACGTACCGCACAATACCGCAATTATTAAAGAGGCTCTGCACTTTGCGGTTTCTAATGCAATTTTTAATACGCTTTGAAGAGTTTCACTCCGATCATCGAACGGAAATTTAATTCAGATACAGAAAAATAATAAAGCCATGAGAGTAGACGTTAGAGGAACTTCGTTCGTCTGTGAAGTGAAAGCGGACGTGTCCTTAAAGTCCTGAAGCCTCAGGGCTATACGTGTCGTCACTGACTATTAGTTTAAAATTCCCGCGGAAGTGGCAGCGCCTGCTCTAAATGGTTCGGAGGTACTCAGAGCCTTCTTTAACGCACCGCTACCGTTCGTACAGTACTTTACAGTGGAACATAACCTGTATAATCTCGACTGCAATCTGTATGCAATAGCAAATCAGTATATCGCCGATAACGCCGCTCAGCAGTGAAACGCTGTCGAAGCAGTTTGCAGCCCAAGAAATAACCTTCGGCCTTGTGTCCGGGCTGCCTGCTTGAGGGTATATTTCAGTTTTCGTCGTTCATAATCCTATTTCCATTGTTACGTGGTTTGCTCTTAGTGCTTCGATAAGGGACACACTTTCACATTTCTGTCATATTCCATTTTGTGTTCGTGTGTGTTTTCATCTATTCTAAGAATTCACTTTCTCTTGTTTGTCATTTGGTACTTAACGTGCGGGTTGTGGTTATTTCAAGGTATTTCGATTCATTACCAATATGCTGAAAGAATAACAAAAAAATGTCATTTTTTGGGGCTGAGCGTACTTCCTATTTATTTACGTGCATCATCTTTAAAGGTTCATTACCCGGTAATTTTCATTTGATGGCAAACATATAAATATGAGCAAAGGTCGCTGGTTGGTGTGAATAGTCCGTCATTGGGATTCCTGTGGTGTGTTGTTTGTGGTACTTTTGAATTGGTTTTCTGGGAAGTTGAAAGAAGTTAGTCCTGCCTCTTGAAGTGTTCTTTTTTTGTGTTGGCTCACCCTTTTTATGTGCGGCAGCCCTTCTGACAGTGATGGCTTGTGTTTCAGAATGGTTGTTACATTAACAGTATTTTAAACAACTTTTACACCATGTCACCCAAGAAGAAAAAGCCCGGAGTGACATTACCTAAGGGATGTGAAGTGGTGTCAGTTTCTGAAGTAGAGGCTGGCATAAACAGTCATGTTTATAAATTGGGTGGTTTCAGTAACAGTGGAGTTAACCCAACTGAAAAGGACAAAGTCAACTTTCAAAGTTTGATAAGTAAAATGACTGTTAGTTCAGAAGGCAGTGGGAATCACACTAACACTGGTGAGGCTCTCAAGTTGATGAACACCTTTACTTGCATGGCTTTGTTGTCATCCATAATCATTTCAATTTCATTCACTCAATATCAAAATACATCTTTTCCGCTGCAGCTGAAATTGTGTTTCCTGTTTGTTTGATAAGGTATGCAGAATCACACAAGACTCCCAGCTAGCCATGACGTGATACTGTCTCACTCTGATATCAACAACTGGTCTCAGCCGACAACTGGCGCCAAACCCAATACAAGCGCAGGAAGTTCACCAGAGTGGGAGTATCTCAATGTTCAAGACCTCCTAAATCCAGGCCACTCTGTTAACCAGAGATTGATAAACCAAGAAAGCAACAGTCCCTGGCCAAATAAAGTTGGAGAAAGCTCTGTGCCTCAAAGAGCAGATCAGATGATGCATCAAGCTTTTCTTAAGCCACAAGAAATGTCATGGCCTTGTCCTCCAGGACTCCAGCAAACCAAGTTTGTTAGACCAGGGCTGCCTCAACAAGTGCCTCAATTGCCCATTCCCAATTTTCCTCAATCTCAGCATCCTCAGATGCCAGTGACGCAAGGTGTTCTGCCTCAAGCACAGCCCCCGTTCCCCAACCTTTCTCTCCCACAGCATTCTCTTGGTGTGAACCTCCCCCTCCCCCAGCACCAATTCAGCCAGCCTCAAGGCATCCCCAATCCTGTAGCCCATGAAGGTGTGACCCCAGACAGCCCCGTTATGCCCTCAGCGCCTGTCATCCGACCTGGAAATGAAAACCCACTGACCCAGGGTGGTCTATTCTTGTCGCACCCGGGTATGAACCAAGCCTGGCCTCCCGGCCTGCACCCTGGCCAAGTGCAGGTGCAGGTGCAGCAAAGTCAAGGACAGTTTCCTATCACCATCAGTGCTAAGCAGCCTTTCTTGCCTGTAAGACCAGTCATGTCATCTCAGACGCGGGAAATGCCATTTCAATTGCAGCAATTACAACAGCAATTGCCTCAACCATTTTCTTCTCCGAAGCAAATCCGACCTGAGCAGCCATGGCATTCCAAAGACCAGGCTGTTAGCACTCCACCAGCACTGAATCCGCAAGTTCGTCCTCCACCAGGACTTCACCCCCCTCAGCCTCCGAAACAAGAAAGTGGAGGCGCAAACCAGATGAGACAGGAGCCCAGGAAGAATGATTCTCAGGCTCATCCCCATATGACTTCTCATACACCTGCAGAAATTCATGGACTGCATGAGAATCTGGCTCTCAGAAATGCTCAGCAGCAGCAGAACTCTCCTAAAGTGCACCAGTCCAATAAAGCTGTGAAAAATCAGAACCAGAGAGATCCGAGAAGTCCCAGAGCAGTGCCCATGATTGGAGCGGACCCAGCGGCCAATGGAGATGGACGCATGGATTATTTGAAAGCGGCTTTGAACTACATTGATTTTAACAGAGTAAGTATATTTTTTACACTTACCTCAAACCTCTCTTCTCACATACCATTAATGTTTGCTTTTTTGTTCGCTAGGAAGGTCGCCCGCACTGTGTTCCTTGCCAGACTTGGCTTCGAATGGAGGAAATCATCCCTCACTTGAAGAAACCCAATCACCGGGACTTGCTTGCGGTAATTTTTAAAACGCAATCTCAAGACATAAGATTCATCTTAGCTGTGGAGGACTTTCGACAGCTATTTGTTGTTCTTGAGTTTTTGTTGTTTTTTTTTGTTAATGTATATATTAAAAAAAATCAATCTAGCCTTATAAATTAAAAAAACGGATCAAAGTCCACGATAGGAAAATTAGACCTTGGGAAGACCAATTCAAAGTTGCTTTTGAGTGATAAATAATTGCTTTTTTTCCCCCGTTCCCTTTGTTTTCTCGCTACCTAGAGCTTGGAAATCACGATGACATGCAGGCATATCCCGTCTTCACCAGCGTTTCACCAAGTGCTGACCAAGTTCCTGGAAAAGGAATTTAAGAAATTGCGGATCACTGAGGCCCAGATGAGCCAAGTCGACGACGTAGTTTCGAGATTGAATAATCTGCTGAAAAAATGGATGGAATCTCAATCTGAGGACTTGAGGAAAAAATTGGGGGGTAGGTTCAGTAAATCCATTAGCCATTCCTTGTTCGTAACGGGTGTCAGTCGAGACACGATCAAATCACATTTTTTTTAAGTTTTTCTTCAAGACTGACATTTTTCTCGACCAATGAGGGTGAATCCCATAATTTCACTCCAGTACAGGCATTGTTGTGTGTCTCAGAAAATTTGCTTAACGTATATATATCTCGCTCACTATCTTGACTTTGTGTAGAAAAAGAAATTACAAAGGAAGTCGTAGATGAACTTTATCTGTAGGCCAATTTTGTAGTGGCAAAAGTTATTTTTAAATGCTTTGGAATGGTCTCTCGGACAGGAATGTGCCAAAGGTAAGAGTTTTGACGTTAATGGTTTTGGCAATTTTTTTTACAGGTGCTTCAGTTCGTCTGTACGGATCCCTGGCGACAGGAATGGCTCTCAAGGAGGACGTTAAAGTCAACGTTGATCTCAACGTGCCGAATGTCTCGAAGGAAAACGCGCTATCTGTGTTTCTGGACATCGTCAAAGTGTTGGAGGACGACGACTCGATGAGGTATGTATTGAGGATGCGGGAATTTTGCTCTCATGGTCCATGTAACATGACATAAATTTCAAGAGTATCAGGCTCATTAGTAGATGCGTTTCCTGTTTTTTTTTTTCGTTTTTTTCTTTTTTTTTTCTTTTTAAGATTAAGATGGGGAACACTGTTACGTGAACCCGAGGTTCTTTCTTGAAGATAGTCTTAAGGATACTCTTCTGCGGCCGGCCCGATCCGTGGGACGGTTAAAAAAAAGTTGCTCCAAATCCCACGTAAATTTTTGGGAGTGTTAAGGAAGGTCTATATTTTCCTTATTTCAACTTTATTAATCAAATCATGGTGATTTCATGTT
>Ga0058701_10000745_pt1 | contig 21832 bp, 14 predicted proteins | sample AgamicOrMae_FD_97039 | JGI IMG/M metagenome (GOLD analysis project Ga0058701, IMG submission 97039) | Agave microbial communities from Guanajuato, Mexico - Or.Ma.e | ecosystem: Host-associated > Plants > Phyllosphere > Phylloplane/Leaf | place: Guanajuato, Mexico | collected 2012-06-04 | reverse complement strand
GCTAACACATCTGGAAGTAAATTAAAAATCGACCTTACACGCCGACTTTTACCCACCATCCTACCAACTAAAAATGTCACAAAAATCAAGAAACTTCATCGAATTCGAGTGCTTGCCAACTGTGTAAAAAAATTATGAAGTAGGTCATACATACCCGTGAGCGTGGGCATCTGAGCGATGACTATGCAATGGATTCATATTGCAAAATGGGTCGTTAATACAGCCAAATCAGCCCAAGGGGGGACATTATAAACAAAACCTCTCAAAGATCGGTTACCACTCATCCTCCCTAACCGAATTCTTGGTCTCACGAAGCAGATAACCCCTCTTTAACTGCATCTCGGTACCTTCCGAACGAGTCCAGATCACAAGATGAAATTTCAGACCAGTCAGATCGGCGATTTTAGAGGAAATCGGCCTGGGAAAAGCCAATGAGTCCGACATCACCATGGGCCGATTAAAGATCGGCTGCATTGTAACTTTTTGAATGGCGCGCGTAGGCGATTCCCTGCGGTGGTCAGCTACTCACTGATTAATCAACTTAACCTTACTGTTTTCGCTGCCTCCGAAAAATGATCTCCCATAACCGAAAGGTTTTTTTTTTTTTTTTTACCTATATGTGAACGAACGACGTTAGGACGTTTTTTTTTCACATCCGCGCTGTTGAAACAGCCTCCCGAACGAACGGCTAATCCGATAGATGTATTTGCTTTTCGATTGAATGAAGATCGTACTGTGTTTGTACGTCAGTGGATGTAACCGAGCGACCTTGAGGACACGCCAAACACAATAAGCGCTCGCTTTTATTACTGCAGATAAATATCTATGAATGAGAGAACGCCGTTTTACGCTTTTTAAGCAGCCGAGATTTATGAATGGGAAGAGACGCGGAAGTTGTTGAACTCTCTCACGGATTGGTTGAAAATAGATGTTCCAAGATTAGAGATTAGTCGGCATTAACCTAGTTCTCTTAATCAAATAATAAGTTTGCTGTGCGTGGATGTTGGCACTCCTTATTCTTCAGGAAGAGCGTCCTCATTGGGGGCTTGACATCACTGACAGCTCACAGAGAAATCGAGTATGTGTCACGTGAACCTCAGCAGCCTACCATATTATTAATTCAGCCGAAACAAATCACATGAGCCTTGGCTATTAACTTTGTTTAAGTTTCCAACCTACTTGGCCCTAAATATCTGTATTTTCTCGAGGTTAGAGTTTCCACTTGTGGTACAACCGTGTTTAACTTTCCATAAACGAGGATTAACGTAAGATTAGTTCAATGCTGTGTTCCTCACTTCATTACTCTACGTGCGTGGTTTAGCGATGTAAGGTGGAAAACGAAACCTTTCATATTGAAAATATTTTCCCGGAGGATAAGGTTTAAACGGATATAGGGTACGTCAAGGCCCCTACGGTGGTAAAGTGAAGGGTGGACGTTATCCGAATCTGAATGCTTATTAGGAAGAAACACTAACAATAAGAGACACGAAACGCCCAACGAAAATAAGCTTACACGGCAAGGTCAGTAACCTAGCTGATGAGACAAATCTTTTCTGATGTAAACATTGAACAGTGCAAGCCAGCAAGTTCCATGTGTCAAGATCAATGCCTTTGCACTTCCCGTACAGAATGAATACGACTACGGAGCCATTCCTTACCGATCTAAGACTAGGGAATTCTAAACTTTTCGTTCTTAAAACAAGTGACTTTTTCGACTAAGATTTTGTTTTGCAATAAGAAATCAAATTCCTGATGTAGATATCTATATATCTCATCTAGATATCTATATATCTCATCTAGATATCTATAGATATATCTTTTAGATATTTATACATATTTTAGATATCTAAATATAGATATCTTGTCATCTTTTCAGTTGCAAAGTAATAAGTGAGAATCTCGTTAAAATATTCATTCCGGTAAAATAAGATATCATGGGGCTGGATTTATCGGATGGCAGTACTACAGATTAGGTATCTGTCAAATTTGATTTCCTCCGTAATCAATAGAGTCACGATGACAAGACTAAAAATTTAATTGAAAACCTATTTTACACATGATGTAAGGTAAAAGAAAAGCCTTCACATTACGGGTAACGTTTATTTTTTAGGCTGGTTGACGCCTACCAATGATACAGCAAAATACCAATGTCACTGGTGATTTACCGTGTATGAAAGCATTTCGCATAAAATGCTGCGTGGGCAGCGCTGACGAGAGCGATCGGCTTTCCTTGTTACGACTGATTTTATGGAAATGTGATCATTTACGTGCAGTAAAATGCTTTGTTTACAATGTCAGTTTAACGCTAAAGGCTTTGCTATGTTCGTTTTTCGTGTGTACTAGTCAGAAACATACGTGCGTCGAGTTAATGCACCGATTAACGGGTGTACATAATTGGAAAAGTAAATCTAAGGAGACTTTGTGAGAAGATTGCAAAATAACGAGGAATGCTAGTGCGGCCAAGAAAAATCTTATAGTTAGCAGTGTGCTTGCAGGTGTCATTTAACCTTCAAGCCGCCCACAATAAGCCTAGATCGTCTAAATGCAACCGCAAGCCGCGCGGCGCTGATTTCAGAACAAAGAAGCCCCAGCAATTTTTCATAAATACCGCAATTTTTCATACTCATCTCCAAGCTACGCGAGGCGTCACAGGACGCGGACGAATTTTTCCCACAGAACATGTTTCTTAAAGGAATCTTACTTTTTATTATTTCAACTCGGTAGCAACTCACATCAGCTGCGATTCTCTTGCCATTCGTACAACCTTCTTATCACATAAATATTGACTATATGAGGAATATTTCCACAGTTCCTTGAATCAAGTACCACTTCGAAGCTATGATCAAATTTTGCGGGCTATTGGAAAAACACTTTCAGTTTGAAGCGAAAAAAAATCTGGTTTTGATCCAAAACAAAAATTTTCAAAAGTGTTTTAGGGGAAGGAATGAATTCAACCGTGTACTTAATCTACTCATTTGAAGGTTTGCTTGAGGGGAAAACCTAAAAGTACTTCTTTTCAAGAAGAGATGCAACTTTCTTTCCTAGATCCGATTTCGACGAGTGAGCATCTGGCTTTGAAAGAAACACCGCCTCAAAAAATAATTATCGCTAAAAACGTCAGAAAATGTCATCAAAGCGAATAAGTCGTCGCATTTTATGATCACATTTCCTTCTCAGAAAGCTTACAAGATTATTAAAAACTTCTTGTTAGAGACGACCAATGAATCAAATTAAATTTTTAGCGATGAAGTTGTCAGCTAGATTGGCTGGCTAAACTTGATTTAGGTGCTGCCTACTAATTCGATACCGGTTCTAACTTCATTTAACGATTCCCTTTGCAATTTATTAGACACTTCGCCCTTAAGTCCAACTTTTTTCGTCTTCAACCAATTAACATCTTTTGTCTTGTAATTGGATAGAGCTACAATAATAGCCAACAATCGTGCGAGATGAGATACTAAGAATACTGTGATAATGCTTCAAAGAAACATGGCATTTTCTGCCAGTTACACAACTTTTATTCTCCAAGCAGAGTATCGGCCCCACTGGACAGTTCGGTTGACTTAGGATAAGTTTGGTTAAGTATCTTTAACCTAATCCGCTCAGCTTGGCGACGAAGATAGAGAACATGAGATAGAGAATTTAAGCTTTCAGATTTATAGAATAGACACGATTTCTTATGGTTTGTTGGGGAGATATATTTTCCAAGGAAAAACTATTCCTCGAAAGGAAAAAAACTGCTTCTCAGCGAAAGCTTTTTTCTCTTCTTTTTTTCACAGCTCTATTCGACGCAGCGTGTAAATAAAGCTTCGGCGAAGTCAGTCAGAAAACCCTTTGATCGGGACGCACCATTTTTATTTACGACTTCTGTTTTGATCCGGAGAACGTAAAAACACCAAGAAGACTTTTTACGCTCTGTATTTAGATAGCGGCCGCGGCTTAATGAAAGCTCAACCGAACTTCGTTCGGAAATCTGTGAGGGAAACGCTCAGTGGAAATCCCTATGAAGAATGTTCTGAAAACGGGTGCTGGAAATCTCTCAATTATTCAAGGTGTGTTTTGTTCGCAAAACATGTCCCATCTAAGGCATGTCTTATTTTGAGAAAAACCAATTCAAAACATTCTCGTTCGTCCCATATCCCATTTAAGGGATGTCCCATTTAATGCATGTCCCTTTCAACGCATGGCTCATTTAAGAAATATCCCATTAAATGCATGTCCCATTTAAGGGATGTCCCATTTATAGGATGCCCCATTTAAGGCATGTCCCATTCATTGTATGTTCCATTTGAGGTATGTCCCATTTACTGCATGCCCCATTTCCTGCATGTCCTATTTACTGATTGCTCCATTTGGTGTCTCATTTAATACATGTACTATTTAATGCATGTCTTATTCTAAGTGTTCCATTCAAGGGATCGTCCTATCTAAAGCATTAAGTTTTTTTTTTTTTTTAGCGAAATTTCATAGGTAAAAAGCTGAGCGATACATTTTGCGATTGTCAGTGCGAGTAAGACAGGTAAACATGCTCCGTATAGGAGTCGCCTGAGTTAACGAAAGCCAACAGAGTGGTGTCACCTGAAGTGGCAAGACGAGGTCAAGCTAAATGTCTTATGCAAGTGGATAACGCATTCTGACAGAGCGCTTTCTGAGTACTTGTAGGATTTGGGAGAATACGTATCAAGTTGTAAAGCATGGGAAAAAGAACAGTTACAAACACATCTTACAGGATGGCGAACAACCGCTGAATGTTGCTGAGTTTCTAGGTTAGGTTAAGGTCACGTGTCTTGTGCCTTGCTCCTCCATTCCCCACTTGGCGACGGTCGGTGAAACATAGGAAAATTCCATATATCATATTTACAGTATATCGCCAACTAGCAGTGATGTGAATGTCATCTCAAGGTGACAATCAACCAGTTACTTGAGTTCTTGTCCCCACACGGTACATATTCAGCTATAAATACTGGGCCAAACATAATTAAAGGAGAGTATCGTTAGGCGGAAAGCCTAACCGCAAACGGTGCTTGGAAGAGGGGGGGGGGGGATATGAAAAAGTTTTGATGATTGTTCCCCGACATAAAAGTTCCTAACCTGTTAGACGTCCTGCTGGGTGTTTTGAGCAAATCAGTAGACCCATCAATCACGAAGCGAAAGGCTGCCAACTATGAGAAATTTCGTCTATGGGAAATTCGTGGATCGGAAGAGCCAGTTTTTTATCGACACGAATCGTTTGTTTTCTCAAAGGCATTGTTCCAGTTGATGAGTGCCCCCCAGTGTTGGTAAATGGAGCTTGCACGCGGCGCTTAAATCTTCCCATGTAATGAAACTTACAGGGGAACAATTTGTAAATAGACTCGTCTGTCATTGACTGCGTTCTATTGTTGCACTAGCCGTGGGTGCCAGGCGCCAGTGGAGTGTAAATGCCAACCGGTGAAGCCACAGTTTGTTTAGAATACCCTGTTATCAAAAAATCATCGATATTAACATTGCAGTAATAAGAAGTTTCTTGTTTCCAGTAGTCTTGTGCGGGTTTGGATTGGAAATTATGATAGGCGTATGTCACATTTAAACATTCGCCATCACATAACTTCAATGTAAATAGATTGAGAAAGCTTGCGTACGACCAGTACTTTCAAATTCTTCCGCCGTATATGGGCCATTTTTTTTGGGCAGGCAAGATCGAGCTTTGGCCTAGACCAACCAGACGAGAAGGAAATCTTCAACGCTTTCCTAGTGGAATCGAGGAGATAAAGCGGGTGCCCTTGCACACTCGTACCCATGTTCCCGAAGAGGGTAATACCGAGCTTGTTGCGAATCGCACAGCATGTCGTGGTGGAGGCGCGGTGCGAACTTGGCGGTAGTACTTGGCCAAGTACCGATAGCAGTCCGACGATCTGATATGCGTTCTTGTTTTGATTTCGCATCGCTACGGGCGGAACGCGGCAAAACATAGAAACGGGTATCTGATGGGTAGTATCGGTGATCTTGAACGGATCGGGCCGGGACGGGTTCGCCGCGGACCCTCTCGGGACGGGCACACCCTAGCTACCACGCTGTCTGCCGTCGGAGGTGTCCGCTGTACTGAGAACACTACTACACTGCAAGATATTTGGATACGAGCAGTTTGGATTGCGGGTCTCTCAATCCGATGGGATGAATTATGTTTCCGATGAGATGTCAAACTCTTACAATGATGGAGTGAGAGGACAGTTTCAGACAAGGTGTGAAAGTTTGGACGCTTACCTTGTTAGTTAAAGTTTGGGATTGTTCAAATTAGGTTATGTTGTTGACTCTATTTTTGCTGTGGTCTTAAGTATAGTGTTTGCTTCAGTGTATTTTGGGCAACACGAAGTCGGACGAGGTATTAGTGGGCGATAACAAGTTGGATCAGACAATGTTGAAAAAGAATACGTCTGTTTGAGTAAGGTTAGGTGAAGTTAGATAATGTCGTGTCCGCATTAATTCCAAGAACTTGCATGTGAGAGTACATCCCCGTTCGGCTCCAAGTGCTGTGTACAGAAACAACACCGAAGATATTCTGAGGAGTACCACTGATGTTCGAGTAACGTTTTGTTAGGGGTCGGCAGGTCAAGCAAGTTGTAGACACTCCCCATTGTTAGCAGCCAAACTATTATTTCACATCTGACACCGACTCGGTACGGCATACCCGGCACCCAAATAGGGCCGTAAACCGCATGCAAATTGCGAATAAAATGCTTTGTGGTTGTTTGCAGGTTGCCATTGTCATCCGAAGGGATCCAGACATAGTGCTTGTGATATAGTCAGTGGCCAGTGCGACTGCAGGCCCAATGTTGTTGGAAGGAATTGTGGAACATGCAAGGTAAGACTACCGTTGCCTCATTTCTCATCCTTTGGGGGACGAAGATTTTGCGATTTGGCTCGTATGGCCCTCAAAAGGTACACGAGTGTTTTGCTTCATTTATTTTTGCTTAAAGTCAATGAATGAATGTCCGTTACTTTTCCTACGGTCAACGAAAAATTACGTGTAAATTAGACCTTCAGGTGCAATCTGCATGTTTGGGGAAGCTAGTCGCTGTCTCGTTTTGAAGAAGAGGTTCTTACTTTCAACGCTATTGTATGTCATCAAAGTGAAGTGTGGGGTTTATGTGAGAGTGACTTTTAAGGCCAACAATTTTGCACAGTATAAGTTTTGATTAGCCGTAAGGTTTTTGGATAAGCTGAAAGTATATGCTTACGGTTTTATATTATTAAGTTCTTAATCATAAAACTGGTTTTAAAAGTACAAAAACTTGCCTGAATACACCGCTGAACATGAAAGGACTGGCACAGACCCAATTTTTAACTCCTTAAAATACGGCCAGTTCTTAAAGCCGTAAGCCCTTTAAAGGCGATGAGAAATTTTATTGTTGTCTAACAGTGTTGCTGTTTTTCGCGGCAAAACTGGAGTGAAGGTTTGGCATGATTTTACGTTGATCCTTTACGAGTGAGGACTCACATAAAATTCCAAGATCTTCTTGAAAAATTGATTTATTAGGCATTCAAAACGCATATTAGTCGGTTCGAGTATTTTCATGAATATAAGTAAAGTATTGCAGGCTCCTGCGCAGAGGGAAGGAGCCTAATTCTAAACCAAAATTTAAGTACTAAGGAATTTAAGTTTGGTAAAAAAATATATGTATTCGTGATTTTGATTCTCATATTTAAAGACCTTAAGTCTAGCAGGTAAAGAATTTCCAATCCGTTAATATGCACAGAGAACGCATACCAGCAACGCCTATGCCGTATGAAATACGGACTTTACAGGGTTTTGCAGTGGGCATAATTGAGTTGGCTTGTGGTTGTCAGGACGGCTTCTGGGGCCTCGAGACGGGGGAAGGGTGCCGGAGCTGCGGCTGCGACCCTCTGGGCTCCGTGGGCCCTGGCTGCGACCCCCGGACGGGCCAATGCACCTGTAGGCCGGGGGTCGGGGGGCTCACCTGCGACCTCTGTCTACCTGGATACTTCGGATTCTCCAAGGAGGGTTGTAAAGGTAGGCGCACCGTACGTGACTCTTTCGGAAGGAATCAACAATAACGAACTCATTTCTCGACCCTGGATGTTTTCCTGAACATAATCGCGACTGACGTCGTAGGAAATATATTTCTATTGAGCTGACGGGAAGACCTATTTTTCTTCTTCTTCCGTTTATTAGGCTCTTGTTTTTAGTGTTCTAGGTCTTCGTTTACCGATTTTTTTTCTCTGAACAAATCATTAGTAGGCAAAGTAATGTTCTTCCAAAAAAAAAATTGTAAAAAACTTCACTTTTCGTTGTAAAAACTGTCATGTTTCAAAAATAAAGTCATAAAAAACATATAAAACATTTAATGTTTCAAAAAAGTAGAGTCATTAAAAACGCATTCCACCAGACAAATGCAAAAAATTATGAGTTCACACTACATTGTCAATACAAGAGGCAAATATAAAACAATTTAAGAAGGCTCATTGGTGAAGGATCGGAATTGGCTTGTCTGAGTCGAAATTAAGGTCTCACCTACGGTTCATGTTCCAAAGCTGGTCTCAGTGACTCATTTTATGGGCGAAGGAGATACTGTTCCTTGTTGCGATTAGGTTGCACCATGTCATAGGCCCACAGTGCTCATTTTTGATTTCAGTGGGTTGCCCTTTTTCGTAACTTGTTTTCGATTTCCGGCGCGATTCCACTGAAATGATGACATCAGCGACATTCCGCGTTTTTGACGCGTGGGTTTTGTCGGGGCGACGCGTTGCTCCGATGCTTCGTGCATCTTCACAATGCCTCTGGGCTCTGCTCGGCGAGCTTTCCTGGTGTGGGGTCAATGTGCAGCACAACGCCGGCCGCTCGCCACCCCTTGAGGGAACCGTCGCCCCGCGGCCCGCTCAGCTGTCGCGCACTTATTACAAATAAACTGGAACGCTGAAACGCAGCGACGGGAAATGCGCGCAGATTTATTCAGTTGGCAGCCACGTTTGACTTAAACGGATTAAAAAGCTCAACGTCTAGTCTAGTTACCGAGCCAATTCAGAAAAGACATTTGGCCTTCAAACTAGTATACCGTACGAGCGTTGAAGGCAACCTGTTTCCCCGAACGGTTTTCTCCGAAAATATTTTAGTGAAGCTGACGGAAACCCCTTATCACGTGGATTGGCTCACATTGTCTTAACAGCAACGTGGGTTCAATGAATAAGCCTCGGCTAATTAACTGATAGGGTGATCTACTGGCCCAGGAATCTGTTGGTGTGACAGCTTCACGGATTGCTGAGCTATCTACCTGTACTTACAATAAGGACAAATGCAGCGAAATCGGAACGTCTGTAGCAGTCATTTTGTTTACCAAGCACAGAACTTAAATTTTCTTGAGTTTCAAAATATACCTATTTTTTCCCCAAGATTTTTGGTGAAATAACTTCAATAGCTCTATAAGGTAATAATTTTCAGACATTTAGCTTACGCTATCAATCACGACTTTTTAAATTTCGGTTCAGAAAAATTCACTGTAAAATGATTGTAAGAAATTAAACAAGATTTTTTTCCAAAAAAAAGTAAGGTACATCTTGTAAGGCGTAAGGAGAAGATTACATACTGAACCGCGGAAGGGCCTAAAAGAAAAACATTAAGTTAAACATTTTTGCGCGCCCTCTGAACGGTGTTTCCAGACTGAAACATACGAAATGCGGGAGGAACACACATAGACGCACACGAACCAGTCCTCTTCCAAGTCGCGCTGCCCTTCCACTTTCAAAGCTGGTGCCTCGTTTTTATTGTGCTATTGAGAGCAAGGTTCGTTCTCATTAAACTATCGGAGTATGTGTAATGAGGTGCGATGGGGGCGTTTCTCGCCTGTCAAGTGACACATGATATGACCGCACTTGTTGCAGCCTGCGAGCCGTGCAACCTTCCCGGCCACATCTGCGATCCCGACACGGGCCGCTGCGTCTGCCCCGCGCTCACCAGCGGCGTCGCCTGCGACTCCTGCGTCCCCAACTCCTGGGGGTTCCGAACAGGAAAGGGCTGCAAGGTAACACTCATTCCTTCTTCAAGAATGCCGCTATACGTAGAGAACTCATCACAAACATTACGCGCCATACAATGTTTCGAACACGTGTGATTTCAGCCATGTGCGTGCGAGATGGAGGGTTCGTACCAAGCGCAATGTGACCCGGTGACCGGGCAGTGTTCATGCCGGCCAGGCTTCACAGGCGATCGCTGTGAACGCTGTGCGTTCGGCTTCTTCGGCTTTCCGAGATGCACCTCTTGCAAGTGCAACGTCGGCGGAACGCGGGCTGACCAGTGCAACGCGACCACTGGGCAGTGCGCTTGCAACAGCAAGGGCCAGTGCCCCTGCAAGGTGAGTGCCCAACTTTCGCTGTTCCCGGAAACTCAGGGCGAAGCACTCAATAGCGTGGATGTTTTGACAGGCGAACGTCCAGGGCCAGAAATGCTTCCAGTGCAGGGAGGGCACGTTCTCGCTTCGCCCAGACGATCCTGACGGCTGCCAGGCGTGCTTTTGCTTCGGACGCTCCACCAAGTGCACGGAGGAGGGGCTCATCTGGGGACGAGTGTCCCAGATTAGGCCGAGAACCCTCAGAGTGGAATACGATGATGCTGCGCCCACGCATTTTGCTCCAGGATCACAGCTTCTGCCTGTCAACACCCAAGAGATATGTTACATAAATGTGAGTATCCTACTTCAAACAGAGTAATTTTCAGCTTTAATAAAACTATAAACGAAATAATAATTATAAAAATCTTCGTCGCTTTTCCTTACCGAGTTTTTACATGGTCGTGAGCACTTCTCTAATTTTGTGTCTTATTGCAGTTGGCTGTTCCTGGCCTGGCGGATATGAATCTCAATGCGAGTGACAATCGCTTGAACGTTACGAACAACTTGAGGATCATTCCTGGAAGCGACGGTGACGTCAAACTCGGCGTAACGTACTTGTTTGACACTCCAGTCTACTGGCAACTTCCTAAACAATTTTTAGGTGATAAGGTTAGTTAATCATAAAAAAATATATTACAACTTTTTTGGGAACATATTAAAATTTACCTGATACTGTAGGTTTTGTCGTATGGTGGATACTTGCGATTCATCGTTGAGACCGAAGGAGGAACTACATTATTTCCACCGGACGTTCTCAGCTCGTATCCGCTGATCCAGCTCCAAGGGAACAACAGACTGGTTTTAGAACATTATCCGACTGTGCCGAACCCCGCAGGAAAATATGAAGTCAGGTACGCGATGTTTTGAGATAAGATAAATGACAGTTTGAGCAGCTGTGATATGAGGGTTACCTTCGTAGGTTACATCAGTCCTTGTGGAGGATCAAGAACAACATAACCGGGAGCGTATCCAGAGAAACGTTTATGCTTGCCTTGCAGAACGTCCAACACATTCTCATCAGAGCCACTGACTCGATCGACTTCAAAACAGCAGTGTAAGTACTCTATAAAAGGCTGCAGCGCATGTGAAAGCACGCGCAAGCACTAGCCTTGACAATGGAAATACGTGGCGGCGCGGGTTCGTAGAGTCTCGTTTTGTCCAAGGTCTCTGTCAAAGGAGTTCGGCTACTGCGGTTCTCTGCCTCACACTCCTCGATTCGTATTTTATGACAGACACGACTATTGTTGGCCTGGTAAACGGACTGAATGCGTTTTCTTTTTTTCCGATAGTTTACGTGGGATATCTCTGGACCATGCAGAAGAGCGACCAGGGGCTCTTGCAACGCCCGCTCGCGGTGTCGAAAAATGCGAGTGTCCTTCGGAGTACTCCTCTCCGTCCTGCCAAGACCCCAACATTGGTTTCTATCGGTGGCGTGTGTCCGGCAGTAGCAACATGACGGGGATAGTCACATCCACTATAATCATTCAGACCATCGGCGAGGCCCGGCCTTGCGAATGTAGTGGGCGATCCCGGTTCTGTGATCCAGAAACTGGCCACTGTCTAGTGAGTACAATAAGCTATCTTGCGATGTTACCTACCAAATCGATGCTCACGCTTGTTCTCTGCAGAACTGCATAGATCACACCGGAGGCGCCCAATGCGAGCGCTGCGCTGACGGGTACTACGGCGACCCCAGCGAGGGTTCCTGTCTTCCATGCCCGTGTCCCGGGAACGGGCGCAACTTCGCCCGCGGCTGCCAGGTGTCCTCGTCCGGCCAACAGCTCAAATGCCACTGCCGCGAGGGATACACCGATAAACTATGCGACAGGTAAGTAAATACCTTCGAGACTGCTTCATCACTGATATCCTCTAACTCCTACTCTTCCTCAGGTGCGCCTACGGCTGGTATGGCTACCCGAAGCAGCCCGGTGGCTTCTGCCGTCCTTGCATGTGTGATCCAGACGGAAGCGTGAGCGACGAGTGCCACGAGGAGACGGGCCAGTGCAACTGTAAACCCGGCATTACTGGCCGTGATTGCTCCACGTGCGAACCTCGCCACGTTCTGACCCCGCGCGGATGCACAGGTAAGCCATAAACCCTGCGATCACGCACGCCCGATCATCATTTACTTAATGCGATGATGTGCAGGTTGCGACGATTCTTGCACCGGTGTCCTGTTGGATGACTTCGAGGCGCTGACGACGGACCTCAGCGAGAAAGCGGGCCAGCTGGAAACGGCTGAGATTGCGCCACCATGGGGGCTCCTGGACGAAGTGCGGATCAAGGTGACAGAGCTTGAGGACCAGCTGACGCAGAGAAGACTGATGCTCGACAGGGCTGCCTCTTTTAATCTTCATTCAGAAGAAGTCCTTCTCAAAGCGACACGACGAGAGGTAAGATTCACACGAGGCGACCGATTCAGCGGTAGGAGGAAAAGTGGTGGTGATGACATGCTCTGATTGCAGGCCAAACGGATCGAGGAAACGAGTGTTGACACGAAGGCACGGTCGTTAGAGCTTGTTGGATTGGCGAATGAGCTGCAAGAAGAAGTAGAGGCTACCCGTAAAAATATAGAGGGTATGTTCTCAATATATTCACTTACACGCAAGCAAAAACAATAAACTTTCTACGATAAATACTTACCTTTAATGTTGACCAGGTCTTGTGGCGAAACTCCATTCACGGAGCACCTCAGGAGGCCAAAATTACAGCGTGGAAAGCGCTATCAAGGAAGCCGAATGGAGGTTGAAGAGTATCGAATCTGCACTGCCACTTTTAGAGCCGAAAGCTAGAAGCGTCTACGACAGTTACACGTAAGTCCAATCTTTCTGGACTCCCGGAACGACAGAAATCCTGACTTCGTTTATTCCGCACAGATACTGCGACGGAGTTTTGGATGGGCTTCGGAGACTGATCGATTTTTCGGCGACCGGTAAAGTAGACGCGTTTAAAACTCGATACGACCGATTGGATTTCGCTCTAGAACACCTTGGAGTAACGCTCAACGACACGAATGATGAAATAAATCAGGTAACGTTTTTTCCACTCGACGACGATTTTGTCGCTAGAAACATCGAACACTAAAGGTGAACTCTGCAGGTTAAGCGATTCCATAACGATAGAAATCGAAAGCGGATCGATCACTTAAAAAGTCAGATCTCCAAATTACTCGCTCTGGACGCTAATGTAACTGCCCAAAGAGTGAACACTACGAAACAGTTGGAGGAAGCTGCACGAACGATAAAGGAAGCTGAAAGAGATATGGAGGTAAGTTGCGCACGCATAACTGTAATTCAGGCACAGACCCTCAAATAACGCGGCTTTTTTCTTTTGACAGGAACTAGAAAAATTAAGAGACGTGTTCCAGAATCTAACTGTTGTCCTAAAGAAACATATTCTACCTGTCCGAAGCGATCATGTCAACAGCGTTAAGAATCATGCAAAAATGTTGCAACACCGAGCGAAGACATACCAAGGGTAATTAGTTTTTATTGGCGTAACTTGGTTTTGGGGTGATTTCTAATTAGTTTGTTGGTGCAGACTATTCGCAACAACGAACGCATCGACTGCCCTACAAGCCAGCAAGGCGTATATAGCGATTGTAGAGGCACTCGCGACGGCAAGACAAGCTGCTATCAACGCTACTAACGCTGCTATGGAGGCATACAGAAAGGTAAGGCTATATTCTTTAGAAAAAGCCTGTCATAAATCAAAATTATAAGAAAAAACAACTAAAAAATAAACCCCTTTTTCCTTTTTTTGGCAGGCATATCCTGGTTTTGGGCTGGATACTCTTCAAGAAAAGGCAGACAACGCAAAACTCGATTCCGAGCAACTTCAGAACCAAGCAATAGCGTTGCGCGAACGTATAAAGAAACTTCAATCTCAGATGAATGAAAGCCATGAGGCTGTTGCAAGACTTCGAAATAGCATTCGGGCTGTTGGTAGGGGAAACAACGAAGTTGACAGGCTACTGCAAGAACTTGACCAATATGAAGGTAGGTTTAAGGAGTTAAGCCCGATTTCCCCTCATTCGCAAAGTTTTCGCACTGACGAAAATAATCGATCTTATCTGTGCTGCAAAGGCGTTTGAGAGAGATCGTACTTGTCTTGAAACGTGGTGAAAAAAATCATTGACTAGAATAATGAATCGCATTGCTCTTAATTCTAAAATTTCGATACTATAGTAAAAGCAAAGGGAATGCAATTCAAATCTATGGTTTTGTTGAATTAAAAGATATCTTTTTGATCCCTCAGTGAGCAAGGAAGCGCATGTCATCCTCGAGCAAAACGAGATTGTCGCGCGGGATATTCAAACTGCGAAGCAGCTCACCACAGAGATCATGTTCAACTTAACGAATCATCTCCGACCCAGGATCCAGAAAGCCCAGAACGATCTGGAGTTGAGCCTCAGCCGAGCAGATACTCATAGTATGTGGCAAACAGTATGTGGGATCGCGTTTGGTGGATCGTCTAACTTATGGGAATACCCCATCAACTTCTTTACTTCATTCCCTATTGCTTGCAGTCTCCGAGGGCCGGGCCAAAGCTCAGCAGGCCAATGATATTCTGCTTACGATGACGGAAACCAGCAATACTCAACAACTGGAATTTAAGACTGCTAATGATTCTCTGTCGGACAAATTTGGTGCGTTGCGAAACCTCCTAACGCGAGCTCGGCATACAGCCCAGGGGGTGAGTATACTCTGTAAGACCCAGGCTGCTGCATCGGTTGTGATACTAATTTGATCTGTCTTTTTCCCAGATTCGGTTGGCGTTGAAAAGTGTTCCAGGAGTTCCCGGTGGGTGCACTCGCTCGTTCAAGCTACCGAATGCCGAGCCTTCGACAACGACTTCGATAAGTTTTGAGTATGTTATCGACAACAATGTTCGATCTTCGCCACTCGTTTTCTTCGGCGGGAGCCAAACGGTGAGGAGAATGATGTTGTTGACTTACCTTTTATGCCGGCGATCCTCAGGCGTTTCCTGCTTCCTCCTCTGTTGCACTGCATTCTCATTTCACTCGCACTCACTCGCGGACTCGATCGCGTCACACTACTACTCGTCGCGGAAAACGCACTAATTTAAAGATCACATTCCTGAAACAAATGAGAAAGCAGTTAGAAACGGACAAAAATAGTGAATATCAAGACTGGGACGTTTCAGCCTGTACGCCTGAGAATAATTCATGCGGGGATATGTTATACAGGTGTATAAATTTCATCTTTTTTCACGAGCTTAATTAATTATTTTTAGACTTTTGCCGTTTCAAAGTCTTTTTGAAGTAATAATGACCATTAAGGTTACGTTTTACAGGACGATTTCATAGCTATCGAGATGGTAGACCGCAAGATCCATTTCGCCTGGAATCTAGGCGGAGGACCTGGAGAAGTAACCCATCCTGTCCGAATTCAAACTGCAGAGGAACACGATACGGATAAATTCTGGTATCGCATTGAAGCTGAAAGGTACGTCTATGAAACATGTAATCTGGAAATATACAGCCTTTGAAATTAGGCTTTCGCCTATCTGAAGCCTCCCAGTAATCGGCGACAGTCATAGTCACCGAGATCAGGCATCAGACTAGGCGAACGGTTAGTTGATAAGTAAAGTTGTGGTGAATATGTCCTTGGCCACGCTCCCTGAAACGATATGAGGTGAAGCACAAGGGTTGGTAAAATTCACCATCCAAAGAGATATATCAAGACGGCGTCGCATTTCCTTTGGGTTCATAGAGTTTAATTTTCACCAGGACAAGCAACGTGGGTCGACTGATAGTGGTGCCAACTGCGCGTCCAGAAGGTACCCCAAACGTTCAGTCAGTATCCAATGCTTCATCAGCATCCTTCAGCCGACTGGATATCCAATCAGGAGAGGAAGTTTGGATCGGGGCGTATCCCCCGGGTTTCCTGGCGAGCAGCTCCACGGCTCGATCAGTGCTTCGGGCGCCTTCGGAATCAGGGATCGCTGGATGTATGCATTCGGTAAAGATCGACGGTTACCCCCTCGGACTATGGAATTTCCACACTACCTCAGGCGAATGCACCTCATGCGTACCAGGGTAAGTGTAAAAAGAAAGGAAATTTGCGAGAGCGAAGGTTTTATGAACGGTTTGTTTTCAGGGTCGTTCACGGAGCGGACGAGCAAGCATACCGGTTCGCCGGAGACGGTTACGCAGTTCTCCGACACGACAGTTCCTCTCCGTATAACAAGTATCTTTTCAGCGTATCTTTCAACTTTAGGACTCTAGACGAAAACGCTCTCCTGTTCCTTGGTGCGACAGATCAATCTGTAAGTAGTATTCATTGCAGAGTCTTTTGTCATGCTATCTGAGAATTCCGTAATAGACGTTTACCATAAATTTATTGTTACAGGATCGATACGTATCGCTATCACTCGTCGACGGCAGAGTTCGTTTCAGAGTTAGTTATGGGGAAGAGTCCTTCTTGGAAATGTCTACTAGGAAACGGTACAACACAGGCAGCTGGACTCGATTAGAAGCCACGCGCTACTTTGACAGAAGCCGAAAACAAGAAAAAGGTTGGTTTTGACTATGATTCAGTCGGCACATATTTTTTCATTATTTTTTCGACTAAACTTACATGGCTACTCAATTTGGTTTCATTCAAATACACAGACAAAAACGATTTTTTTCCTCTTTTTTTTATTTTTTTTTTTCAAATATTTTTAGAGGAAAGAAAATGAAGTGAAGTTTTTAGTATAAAATCGTAAGATTATAAGCTCACAATTTCTTCCTATCTGGAAAAAAAAACGAAAATATGCCAATATTTCATTTTTTTATTTTCTTTTTTTTCATGTTTTAGGACTACTAAAGGTAGACAGCGAATCGAGAGATGGCGCTCCGAGCGACCCGCCCACCGCACATTCGCTCCCAGATATGTCTAACGCGACGTATCTCGTCGGCGGGGTGCCCCCGGGCTACACGACCGTCGGGCCCCACGCCAAGCCGGTTTCATTTTTGGGCTGCATGTCCGAAATACAGATCGCTCAAGAAGGCTACAATCTCATACGAGGGCAGTACTACGGCATCGAACCTTCTTGCGGTGATAAGGTATGAAGACTTCATGTCCCTAAGTTTAAATTTTGCAAAATCTTTCTAATTACGATCATTATTTGCATTCCGCAGAAACTGTACACGGCTAGTTTTAGCGGAAAGGGTTATCTCGAGTTGGCTTCGCAAGCTCTTCGGAAGAAAGCGTCTTTCAGCTTCGTTTTTGCTACAACGCAATCGGATGGGATTCTCATGGTGTCAACATTTGAAAAACCGGTAAGAGAATTTGATGATTCTGGATGAATAAAATGCCGGACCCAAAAATTAAGACATTAATTTTTCATAATAACAATTTTTATTTATTTTTTATTTTTCAGGATTTGAAAAACGATACGGCAGCGTTACCTCAAACCGATGATGAGGTACAAAACCTTTATTTTTATCAAAGGGGATCATCCATAAATTAGCTTTAGAGAGGGGAGGTCACAGGAAGGGTGTCGCTTGGGAATCGGGAAAGTCACGCTACTCTTGCTCACGACCAGCGATGGGTGTGGAGCATTAGAAAGTTGATCGTAGGCGGTTTCGCAGTTTTTGGATGGTTTCTTACAATTAGAACGTCTAGTTTCCAAACGAGTATCGATTTTAACCGCCTTCCTTCGACAGGAAACACTTGGATACTACTCGGTGTCTCTCCTCAACGGCCACGTGGAAGTCCGAGTGGATGCTGGCAGAGGGGCCGTCAAACTCTCTTCAAAAGTCCCCGTCAACGACGGGTTATTTTACGCCTTGTCGATAAGCAAAAACGGGCGCCGCCTAGAGCTACGGATCAACGACGACCTGCAGTCCACAGGCGTGCTGCCAGAGGGCGCAACGGTCGTGAGAGCGCCCGGGGAGAGCGGCGGGCTCTTCTTCGGAGGAGTGTCTCCGGGTCTCAACACGTCAAACATGACCGCGACCACTGCACCCTTCCTGGGTACCATCAAAGATGCCATTTTCAACGATGAGTAAGTAAAACTACGTACCCCATGCCAGGACACTAGCACGCACAGATTTCAACGCACGTCAAAATGAAACACCTGCACAAGAAATATTACCCCTTGATAAAGTAACCTACGGTAAATAAGATATTGAAATTCCAAAAAAGGAAAAAAAATAAAAAAAATAAAGTAAAATAACGTGATTTTACTGCCACGCTATAAAATAGTAGAGGAAATTCGCTTTAGCAGGGAAATTTTACTATGTCGGAGTACATTTTCATTCCTTCAGCAATTTTCATTACTGTTATTATTTTTGGCGTAGAGCGCCTGCAAGTGACAGAATAGGCAACCGGCTTATCATGCACGTGCGGCTTGTTGCCTATCTCACGTCTTGCAGGCTGACAAAGGTGTTTCTATTCAGCACTGCGGAAGGACCTTGCTTTTGAGGTTTGTGCTACTGGGGAAAAGGCTTACTCAGGCTAAAAGAAAATTTGACAAATTAATGAATCTACAAATTTTTTAGCCGGAAATCCCTATTGCTTTCTCAGATTGGATAAAGCCAAAAAATCCATTTTCACGATACGTATAGTAAGTTTTCTCTTGTAAGGCGAATTTCGGGATGTCCTTTGATTTGTGGAAATGATCACCAGGTTAGTGGCGTTCAACGTGGAGAGAGTGAACTTCCGTCACGTGGGCATCGGGCGCACAGGGCAGGTGCAGCCGACCGTGTCGTCCAGCCCGTCGGGCAGCTCGCCGACGCAGGGCTCGTCGTCCATGCAGTCGCACCCCGGCTTCGGGGACAGCAAGGAGGTCGACGAAGTCACCCCCGGGAAAAGCGGCTGCCGCAAAATGGCCAGCTACTCCGTCGAGCCCGGCGCCGTCAAGCTGGGGGACAGTCCGCACTCGCATATCCAAGTGAACTTCAGGAGGAGGAATATTTTGCAGAAGGACTTCGCGCTCGAGGTTGAGTTTAGGACTTACTACCCAGACGGACTTCTCTTCATTGTTTCGGTAAGAACTTACCGGAAAATTCGAAATGGCTTTGAAAATTCATATGTTTTAAAACCGGATTTTAAGCCTGATCATATTAGTCGGATTTTACCTGTGAGTTAAGAGAGCGCTTTTTTAAGAGGGGACTTGAAAGCGTGCGTGGATTGATAGTGTTTGGATGGACTACTGAAAGAAAGAGTACACGGTGTGACTTTTTTACTAACAATAAGCATTTTTTTGCAAGGGACTTTACTTAATTAGTGAAAGATGCTGATTAACAAAATCAAAAATTTTGAGGAAAATTGCCAAAGAGAGGTCATATACAGTTCTCGAAGCTTACACAAAAGGCTGAATAAAGTTAGGTTAGGCTAAGCTAGGCTGCAGGTTAAAAAATTCAGTGGTAAACATTGCTTTAGGAGTGAAATTGCACTGTTAAAGCGAATTTCCACTACTATTTTTTTAGCGTGTACGTTAAGCTCGAGATCGTTACGTTGGGTTGCGTTAAAGCTTAGGTAGGCTTGGTTAAGTTAGGTTTCGATTTAGGATAGGTTTACGATAAATTGGACGCGTCCTCTGTTCTTAAAGGTCAGCTCCTGCTCTCGAAATACCGCTTGATTGTGAGAATAAGTTTCAGATTGTAGTCGTGATTTCAATATTTTTCAGGGTGCCCGAGGCAAGTTGAAGCACTACATCGTGGTCTTCATGAGGGACGGCATCTTGCAGGTAATGGTCCGGGGACGAAAGAAGCTGGACATGATCATGCTTAACAAGTACAACGACGGGGAATGGCACAAGGTAACGCGAACTTCCATCATTTCAGAATGGGTAAATAAGTGCCTTCTGATACCATTTATGTAATTTTAGGTCAAGCTTTCAAAAGAAGGAAGAGATTTATATTTGGTCGCAGACAGCGATCCTCCGGAATACAAAAAGGCTCCCAAGAGATTCAATGTGAGCAACACCCTGTACATCGGAGGACTTCCAGAGCACTACCAACAGATACCGGACAACTTCGTAAGTACGATATTCCCTTTCAATAGGTCAACTTGAGTCATTTTTTTGGGGGGTTTTAATTTAGGGGAGAGTCTACTGACCCGAATGCCCCAATTAAAATGTATTAGGTTGAGTTACAAGTCTCCCAATATTAATGCATGTCGGGTTAATAGCAAAACCCTTAATTTCTTGAGCTGAGATTTTGAAGATGCCTTATTGTTTTGAATGCCAAGTCGAGTTTTGATTTCAAAAAAGGGCAGTTCCGAACAAAAAAATAACTTCTGTTTCAGATTATCCGAATGAAATCTTTTAAGGGATGTATGAGAAATTTATCGGTGAACCGACAACCTCAAGACTTCGTCGGTGAAGAAGCGGTGCACCACAAAGTCGGTTTATGCTTCCCTGAAGTGGAGGAAGGATCGTACTTCGCAGGCGATGCCTACGCAATTTACAGTGAGTACCACTGTAAATAGCGAATATCGCATATAGTACTACGTACTTAACCCTTCATTATTTACAGGAAACAGACTCTACGCTGGGGCCTTCTTGGAAATCGAGATGGACTTCCGGACTTCGCAAATGACGGGCGTTTTGCTCAGCCTTACAGATAACAATGGTTTAGCTGCGTTCTCGTTAGAGCTTAATAACGGAAAGGTACGCTCACACCATGCTACAGTTCCGCTTGACTCTGCGGTGAAAGGTGGAACACAAGAGGTCGTTCGACCTTTCAAATTTAGGGAGCAAAAGCACAAAGCATTTTGCAGTTGAACTTAGCGTTTGGTTTTAATAGTTTTACGTTTAATTATTCATTATATTTCCAGGTTATTTTAGCGGGCGATATAGGAGACGGCAAGAAATTCGTATTGGAGCAGAGTTTCCCCGTGAGATGGACACTATGCGACAACGCCTGGCATAGGATCGAGGTCCACCACCGAGACAGCACTCTAACACTACAAGTGGACTCGTATCAGCAGAACCACACCGTAGTGGACGATTCGCAATATCTCGAAATGAGGATAGCAGCGCCTCTCTACGTCGGCGGACTCGCAGGTAAGAGCCCTCACAGCGACACGATAGGCCACTCACACGACACCCGTGCTATGTTGGTTGCCTATACCCAACTGCTTGTTTCAGAAAACGCCGTGAGCAGAACGCTGGGGACGCGCGAAAATTTCAGAGGCTGTATTAAGAACCTGATGATTGGCGGAGAGAGGCGGGACTGGGCGGACATGCCGACCCTCCATCACGTCCTGCTGGGATCCTGTCCCACTGTCCCAGAAGAACAGGAATCCACCAGTGAAACGTGATAACAAAACGCTCCCATCACGAATCAATCCATCTTCACTTGAAAAAGGTTTCGATTTGAATTTACGATAATAGTAGGACTGCTTTCAAGTTGAGTCACTCTTGCCGATATTTTTTTTTTCAAAAAAAAAAAGGGAAAAAAATATTTCTAGCGTTTGGAATTGAAAAATGGG
>Ga0058701_10000744_pt1 | contig 21884 bp, 20 predicted proteins | sample AgamicOrMae_FD_97039 | JGI IMG/M metagenome (GOLD analysis project Ga0058701, IMG submission 97039) | Agave microbial communities from Guanajuato, Mexico - Or.Ma.e | ecosystem: Host-associated > Plants > Phyllosphere > Phylloplane/Leaf | place: Guanajuato, Mexico | collected 2012-06-04 | reverse complement strand
GCATAGAAGGGACCTTCAGCAATAGACCTATAAGGTTTTGGCCATTTTTTGAAGATTGTCAAAAATTGACTTTTGAGCGCGTTCATGGGGTGCTGGCAACACTGTGCGTCGCTTTGGGCTGCACTGATAGAAATAATTCTTGTTTTGGGAACACCTGTATCCAATGAGGGGTGAAGGTGAAACCGGACTAGGTCGTGTTTTCACCAGTTTTCAGGATAGGCTCACCAACAGCCATATCAATGGGAAGCTCTCGCCTGAGTCCTGAATACTGGTGAAAACCGACATGGTCCCGTTTCACCTTCACCCCAGAATGGGTATTCGTGTTCCCAAAGCAGGAATTATTTTCGTTAGTGCGCTTGTCGACGGCAGGGGGCAGGTGGGACACAGCTGAAAAATCCAGCCTTAATGATGTTTCACGGACTTAGCTTGTCAAATTCACGAACAAGTTCTACAAAAGAAGGACAAAGTTGTGTTTAAAAGTCTGGAAAGCTTGAAAAACTACAACATTTGACTAAAGAAACAATCAGGATTAGGTAGCAGCTACTAATTATGGTTATTTCAATTTTTCAAAACTGCCATTGCTGATTTGACATATTTTTCTCTGAAAAATGTACTGTTTTTAGAGGTTTTCACCGTGGTTCATTCTTAAACGACGGTGAGGTACTTTTTTTAGTTAGTCTAAATTTGTTCTTAACTCGATCAATCATGTGAAACGTTTTTCAAACAAGCTTATCGAGCAATTTTCCGCTAAATTGTACAAAACTTTTATATTTTAGTACGCGTCTATATAACGCCACGTAATTCTTGCTATCTTCGAATGCCTAAAACTCAAAAGTTAGGACGGTGACAAGTCGTCTTTAGTGGTCAGGTGTGTGTCATAGCATCTTAGCTATGATTCTGGTCTGTAAAAAAACACGGAAAAAAAGGTGTTGTTATACTAACAAAATCATTGGTAAAAATAGGGATAGCAAAAACATTTTGTTACAACAACAAAATGTTTAGTTCTATCATCAAAACTTTTGGTTGCTGCAGCAAAATTTTTGATTGCAGCAACAAAATTTTTATTTATTGTCCCTAATTTTGTTGCCGTACCAAAACCATTTTTTCCGTGTCAAAAGAGCCTGTTTTCGGCACCCTGTACCGTGACGTAACATCCCTAAGTCCACAGCGTACAGTGACAGTGGGTCTCAAAATTCATGACCCCCTGCTTTCATAAAAAAGTACATAGAAGCTGGGGTCATGACTTTTGTGGCTGACTGTACAGCAGTTATGATTGGCGCCGCTAAGTGACAGCGTCTCTAAAGGCTAATTCTTGTTTTTTTCAGATTAAAAGATGTCTGCAAAGGCGATCAGGGAGGCGACGGGGAAAGACCTCATCAATCGGCTTCTCCCCTCAGGGACAGCCGCCGCCAAAAGCAAGTTCGCCGCCGTCACCGAAACTACCGACTGGCAAGATCTACTCGCCCAAAACCCATGGCTCAAAACAGAGGTACGTGCCAACGGAACGCCCATGCGCTGTTTCCAAGACCTAACCTCACGTCGCCAAGCCAGTTGCCGCTTACCTTTCAGCGCCATTTTCAGCCGTTGAGAAGTAAGCGGTAACAGACTTAGGAGAGCGGGGCACGAGACGAGCCCACTTCATGGAGAAAATGACTTAGTTGCCTCAACAGAACGTTTCATTATAGCTTCAGCAAACCAGAATTGTTGTGGTGACAATGTCACTATGTGAATTGTTACAACAACAATATGAATTGCCACCACAACAGTTACAGTTGTCGCCGATGCAAGTGACACTGAGTCACCACAACAATTCTGGTTTACTTAGGCTATGTTAACAGAACGTCTTGTTGAGGCAAGAAAGTACTTTTTCCGTGGTGGTTTATCACAAGGAGGGATTGGAACTTGGTTGTATGTCGGAGGTAGGAAATGCAACTTTCAACTCAAAGAATTGAGTCTAGTAAGAATATTCCTTCCTCTTGCCGTATCAGGTTCCTGACAGAGCCACGGGGCCAAAAGCGATCAGTTTAACTATTTTAACTCATAGCATTGATAATCATTTAACGGTAAATCTGCCCGATGAGTAAACTCATAAAAACGATTTATCGCTTGTTTAAACAGTGATCTGTAGCAGAAAGTTCTTTTAAAAACAGCTTAATTTGATCAGTTGTAAAAGTCCATTCGGCAGACTTAAACCCATGTATTCTCTCTGGGCTGTCAAGCTTTCAATAACTTAAGTGGTCACAGGCCTTCACTTGATTCACTTAAGAATGTGATTTAAAGCTTCTCATCGGGTGAATAAGCGTCGGCAAGTGGCGGCCCGCGAACCCGTCCAAGGCCCGCTCTTGCCCCCACTGACCCGCCGACCCACACCAGGACTGCAGGCGTCTCCGCCCGCGCGCGGTCTGCTCCGACCCGAACGTTTTACTCCCGCTCTGATCGGTTAGTCCAGCACTCGCACGCCAGGTCGCGCCTTCTAGTAACCGACTGCTGATTAGCGCAGACGCATTAAGAAACACCTTCCTTTTATCTGGGCCACTCCCCTAAAGGCCCCGCATCAAATCGTAGATCCGCTCTCGATGCTGACATGAGTTGAACGGCTGAAAGGAGAACGGGAATACCAGCCGGGTCCTAGTCCTAATAACAGATACCAGGGTTCATGATGAGACGTAGGTATTTTCAAGAAAATTCTTTAGTTCCTTTTTTCCGGACCCCCCACGCAAAAAAATAACTTCGTCACAGTGACAAATATCTGGGACACTGACAATCGCGCTTTGTTCCTATACAGACTACAATCGTATCTGTTGAAAAAACAGTCTTTTTTTGTCCCCTTTACTATTTTCTTGTCACCATTACAATTTTTTTAGTAACTGTAACCAAATAAAAATTGAGGTCTAAAAATTGTAGTTTTGACTAAGTCATTTTTTGCGTGCCGCTCTCAACTCTCGTTAAAAAGCAATTTTTAGCAGAATTTATGACCCCAAAAAAATGACTGTCACAGTTACAAATATCTGTGACACTAACAATCGCGCTTTGTTCCTTTAGACTACAACCGTATGTGTTAAAATAACAATCATTGTTTTGTATCACTCTGCTTTTTTTTGTTACCATTACAATTTTTCTAGTAACTGTAACAAAATAAAAATTGTCGTCTGAAAATTGCAATTTTGACAGTAATTTTCTTGCGTGATCGTCAAACACTAGCGATCACTCATTTTTGCATCGCAATTTTTCCGGTCGATAAAATAGTGTCGTTTTTCCTGTTTGGTTCTCCGAGGAGGATCTTGGAAAATGTCTCTTGCAAAGTTGTTGATCTCTTTTTGAAATTTCAGAAATTGGTGGCCAAGCCCGATCAATTGATCAAAAGGCGCGGAAAGCTCGGCTTAATCAAAGTGAACACCGACTTCGCCGGCGCCAAAGCATGGATCCTGGAAAGGCTCAACAAAGATACCCAGGTTGGACGAGCCACCGGAAAACTTCGAACATTCATCATTGAACCATTCCTGCCTCACAAACCTGTAAGTAAACCTCAAGTCGTGTCTATGCTAGTTCGTTTTCAACCTCCAGTCTTTCAGAATCTGTCTTGAATCGCAAACAGAAGTACTATTAGTGGCAAAAGTATTGCTCCCTCTCAAGTGATTAAAAACTCCTCAACTCGAAAACGGAAACGGATACGACAAGAAAGCCGTCTATTAGGTCGATAAATCGAGCAAATATCTATCGAATTCATTTCGTACCCTTTTGTTGTGTATCCTCCGTTCCCAAGTTATGAAGGTTTGAAAAGATAGAAGGGAGCAGTCAGTACCAGTACCTTTGCCACTGATGGTACCAAACACCCTGTTTTGTACATACCCGTAGAAAATCGGAATCGCTCAGTTATTAGAGCATTATTCTTGGGAGTGGTAGAACTGGGATTGAATCTACCCTGGTTCAGAGTGTGTTTCCCCCCGTTGGGTGGATGTGAACGATTGCGCACACAACGAAGACTATCCAACAAAAGACGGAACCCAAAACCTTTCAACAACCATTCCCCATTGAGAAATAGTTGGTTGAATCGACGTCAATGCGACGTCGAAGCTGAAAATATCGAAAGCTTGGTCGAAATGGACGAAATCCTTCGAAAAAGTTCGACCGAATTTCGACCAACTTGTCGTTTTGACATCGTTTTGACTTTGAAACGACGTCGAAATGGCTTGAGACCATTTGGCTTTTCTGTTGTTGCAGAAAAATGACGATTCTCTCGGGAAAACACTATTAAACGCCGTTTTAAGAGTTGGTCGAAAATTCTAAAAAAATCGACTTCGATTCGACGAACTGTTTCTCATTCAACCCACTTTGGCTGCTCTCAAAAAGTTTGTTTATTAAATAGCATCATTTTGTTAATCCTTCGATTACGAAACTGATACTGTTTCAAGAAGTTCCTTTTACATAGTCTAAAAGTAAAAAATTACGTGAGGCCTTTAGAGAGAGGGGTCTACACGTATCTTATTCTCCATACATGAGGTAGGAAATCAGCGTTACTGGGCGTTTTTGAGAAACTCTTGTGAAACTCTTCCTCACGTGATTCATGGGTGCGTAATCTATTTTTCTACATGGCGGTGGAATTGTTATTTGGATTGTTCCCTTTCAGGAAGAGGAGGCGTATGTGTGCATTTACTCTCACCGCTACGCGGATACGATCTTGTTCCACCACGAGGGCGGCGTGGACATCGGTGACGTGGACGCCAAGGCCAGCCGCCTCGAGGTGCCCGTCGGACAGACAGACGCCGCCTCCATCCAGAACATCACCGACAAACTCCTGGGGAAAATGCCCAAGGCCAAACAAGCGTAAGTTTGCTTATCGTTTAGAAAGAGTGGTGTCTCCCAGGGGAGCCCGATTTGGAAGGCACCCATTCCTCGCACGCTAGTACACACTGGCTTTGTCAACTACTCAATCATCGAAGAGTAAATAAAACGACAGCTGTGTTCTGGACTTATAAATATAACTCAAGGACAGAGCCCGCGATCCAAATTATTTACGTCAAAGCCAAAATGAATGCGATAGCCTATTGCCACCAACTTTACCAGCTGGAAATTAACCCCACGCAGATCTTTTTGTTGAGTCATCACAGAAAATATCACCCGTGCTGCGTCCATAAATTGAACAGGTACCCATCTTTAACCAGAGTTATGTTCCTTGAAATGCTTGGAAGGTGTGTTTTTATGAATTTGATTAATTATGACTAATGATTTTTTAGAATGTAGGCAGTCGGTCGCTCAAGAAAACTATAGGAAATCATGCACGAAAAATCAACTCGATTCTGCCGCAAGGGCCTTTGCCAAATCTTTATTCATTCATTTTATTCAACTAAGCTGTTCTTGTGAATATGAACTGCATGACGAAATGTTTCTCATAATTTATTGTAGGGTTGGTGAAAATTACATCCTACAGTGTTGAGAGGAGGTACGATTTTATCGGGCCTAAAGCAACTTACTTTTTCACTGAATTTTTAGCCGAAAAATGTCGTTTTTGAGGAAGGAAACGTTTTAACCCAAGGGGTAACACCATGCTGGAAAACTGTATACCGGATAGCAGGATATCAGCCGGATATCAGAGGTGTAATAAACGGATATCAAGAGGAAATCGACCAAATTTCAATTAAATATCTGAGAGATTTCAGCAGAATATTCAAAAATATCTGCTTTCTATACGTAAATATCAGCCAGACATCAGTAGACAGTGGCAAGGGCGTACAAAAACTTGAAAAATCCCTGAAAACAGCCCTGTTTTGAGGGAATCTAACAGCCGGATTTCAAGGGCTCTTTTACACCGGATATCATGAGTCGTCACCCCTTGTTTTAAGCCCTCTCTGGGCGCCAATCGGCTAATAACTGCATCGTACACCCGAGTAATGTACTGCTTGTGTTTCTTACAGCATGGTGGCGTCGTTCGTCCAAGCCTTGTACAAGCTGTACGTGGACCAGTACTTCACTTACCTCGAGATCAACCCGCTGGTGGTGACGGGCAGCTCCATCCACATCCTGGACTTGGCGGCCAAGCTGGACTCGACGGCCGACTACTTGTGCCGCTCCTCGTGGGGAGAAATCGACTACCCGGCGCCCTTCGGCCGTGACGCCTACCCCGAGGAGGCCTACATCGCCGACCTCGACGCCAAGAGCGGCGCTTCTCTTAAGGTCAGCACCCACCTCCCGAGTTTTACCTTTCGTAAGCCGGAACGGTGATGGACTGAGGCAAAGGCCATGGAACTAAACGTATTCTGTTGTCGCTAATCCTGATGCAGCTTTCGTCTGGCTGATACCGCCGTCAAGGAAACGATGTCAGGTTTGGCGACAGCCGATCGGATCGCGATAGCAAAGCTGAGCTCAAGGCATCTAACTTACGCGGTCGTCAGTCAGGGCAACGAGGGTTTGCTAAGCGATTCAGGGAAGCTTCTTTGATGGAGCTTTAAACCCTTATTTCTCTGTCCTAGATATTTTTCTCTGATCTGGGATAAAGAATTCTAAAATATCCGTTCTCGAGGAATACCGTGGAATCAACCTGAATTTTCGTCAAATGTTGAAAGAACAATGGTCCTCAAGGCATTGCTTTTGTATCGCTCAACTTTTTTTTTTTCAAAATTGCTTCATTTGTTTGGCTTCCATGATAGTACATTCTGCAAAATTACGAGAGGTTCCCAGCTTTGGCTGATTAAGATTACCTGTTTTTCCTTTCGTCAAACGGTGGTTTAAGGCTCATTAAACGCCTCAACTCTAGAATGAAAAAAAGTAAAACGCCTTACGCACCCCTCGTCCTTTCCTTTTTTTTTCATTAGTATTTTGCGCCTTTTAAACTTATTTTTGATTGATTATTGCTCTCTCAAAACTTCATGGAAAAAATCTTTGTTAGAGGTGTAAGTACTAAAATGTAATTGTAGGGCAAAATTAGTTAGCAATAATGAGCGCAAATCAGACTACTGACAGTGGACACAGAAACTCATGCTCTCATGGGCGACAATAACTTGAATAGTCTTTTGCTCGTAGCTCACCATCCTAAACAAGAAGGGTCGCATCTGGACCATGGTTGCCGGAGGTGGTGCGTCAGTCATCTACAGTGACACCATCTGCGACCTCGGCGGAGCTTCGGAGCTGGCCAACTACGGCGAGTACAGCGGGGCCCCGTCTGAGCAGCAGACCTACGAGTACGCCAAGACCATCCTGTCCCTGATGACCCAGGAGAAGCACCCCGACGGGAAGGTGAGTGCGCGGCAGCGCTGCGCCATCGCCTGCGTGCCCACCGCGATAAAGAGGGGGAGGATTAATGCCCCGCCTTTTGCAGGTCCTGATCTTGGGTGGAGGTATCGCCAACTTCACAAACGTTGCTGCTACCTTCAAAGGTATCGTCACAGCTCTCCTCGAGTTCCAGCCTAAGTTAGTTGAACACAATATATCCTTGTACGTGCGACGTGCCGGTCCCAACTACCAGGAAGGCCTCAGGTATGATGCGCTGTCTTTAAGCATTCCAACGAACTTTTCAGAAAAAAATGTTACCTATTCTAACCTTACCTAAAGTAACCTGTCCGTGTAAAGCGTATTCCCCAGTTTTAACCGTTAATGTAGCATCTCCTTGTATTTCCTGTGTATGGAGATTGCGACCTCCAAACCCAGCCAAAAGTAGCGTCATATGGAAGCCCTAGGATCTTGTGGAAAGTGCCTCTACCACGGGTAAAAATAGTTAGCAGTGGCAGCTAACGCATTAACAGATAAAGGAGGTGCAAATAATTTTAGCAGATATTGCTAACTTTTTAGTAGTCATCGCTAACATTAGATGTAGCTTCTACAATGTCAGCAAGGGCTGCTAAACAGTTCAATTTACTCAATTTGCAGTCCTTGCTAACTTACTATAATGAATAAAAATTTTAATACGTAATAAATAAATTAAAATAAACTTAGCAATAACTAACGTTAGCAATGGCTACTAAAAAGTTAGCTACAGCTGCTAAAATTAATAGCACCTGCTATATCAGTTAGTTAACCCATAACAGCCCAAAGTATTTGGAGTTAAGTTGAGCTTAAGAGAAATTGAGGGATTTTCCCCATTGAAATACGCAATTTCAAGCTCTGGAAAATGCCTAAGTTATTAAATTTTGGGTCTGTAGAGGGGAGATATTTTTTAAATTGTCACAGCACTGATCTGAAAAGTTCCTCTAAAATAATGTTTTCTGTTTCCGAACGGGATCGCTGGGCGGTTGAGGGTTAACGCGTTAGCTGCCACTGCTATCTTTTTCCGTGACTGAGGCATGGGAGCTTACAGTTTACTCGTAAAGGATTTTTTTTTGTAAAATACTTTCTGCGTGACTAATGGTTGTAACAACTACGGGAAACATCGATTTTCGAAGAATGGTTGAGTTGTCGTGTAATTTAGCGCTTATATATGTCGCTCAAAAAAAGTCGCGCAGATGGTATTAGCCCCTTAAAAGGTGCTCGCTCCAAACTGACTCATACGGTAACGTAAATTAACCCATCGTAACCTCATTAAATGCAACCTCAGCCAAACTTACCTAAACTAAACTCGCCGTAGCTGACCTGATGCGAAAGAGTCAAAGTTGCAAAGTGTTGGCGTGCTTTGGGTCGTTCCCGCCCGCCGGACTCGTGGTTCGTGTAGTGATGTGCACTGCTCGTTTTGAGGCAGGCGTCTCCGCGAGATCGGCCAGTCTCTCGGCATCCCGCTGTTCGTGTTCGGCCCGGAGACGCACATGACGGCGATAGTCGGCATGGCCATGGGCAAGACGCCGGTGCCCCGGGAGACAGAAGTGGAACACACCACCGCCAGCTTTCTGCTGCCCGGTGGCCAGGAGGTATGACAAATTGCTCGCTACGCTGAATGTCACTTGTCCGTATCGTTAACGTTTGCCCACCTTGCCTCACCTCAGTTTCTCATAGAGAACATAGCGGAGCACTTTGAGCCAGCGCCCGAGATTTTTGCCCGTGTATTGAGATGTGCCTTTGTGCTGTTTTGGTAAGGGGAGGACAGGTCAAGACCTCGATGGGCGGAAGTCACATAAACGGCGAAGGGACGATAGTGGTGAACGTGCCGTCACAAATGGCGATCAGCAGTACAGTGTATTTATAAATTACCCTTATTTTCACTCGCATTTTGTAGTTTTCTCGGTTTGTGCATTTTTTACCGGGCTGTGTACCTTTTTTTTTAGTAGGGAATACGAGTCGAAAATCTTGTGGGTTCCTATTTTTCCCCTCTTTATTTGATACAAATGTTTTGGTTTTTGCAGTTGTTTTTGTTTTTTTCTGCTTGTTTTGTTTTTTGCCGTTTTTTTTTTACCTTGTGTGTAATGCCCATGTCTTTCTTCTAGACGCACATCAAGGGTAGTACCAATTTAGTGAAGGTAATTAAAAAGGAAAGGTAACTCTTAATTAGCTCTGTGTCATGCCTCCAAGGTGGAAGAACTTACTACAGTCTTTTGAGCGGAGGTGTTTGATTTTGGTAAACTGTGGCAGTCTCCTTCTTCCCTTCAATAATCTTCGCATTAAAAAAAAAAAAAAATTGATTCGGATATCATTTTTTAAAAAATTCGAAAATCAAGTAACGCTCTCTTACGGCTCAGATTGCTGTTACTCGGATCACATCAAGTTAGGAAAAACATCTGATTTTACTGAAAACTATTTTTATTTCGTAATGTTGCTTTCCATTTACAGTATTATTCCGTGATCACGAAATCGCCAAGAAATATTCATATCTAATGACCACAAAATATCCGCATTTTTTTTAGGCAACATAATCTCGGTATTTGTCGCCGGAATATATGAAATTTCTACAGACACAAATTATGGCGCTGAATATGGACACTTAGATGCTTCAAATCCATTTTTTTTTATTCTTTGCGTTCGTAGCGCTACGGTACGATCAGCTGCTATAACTTGTCCGTATTTTAGCGAGCTACTTTTTTTGCATGTTCTTACTCTAAATTTATGTCTATTAGCTTTAGATAATTGCCAATAATCTAGCGTAATTTAGGTGTGGTTATCTTAAGTTACCTTACCCTGTCCAATAAAAGGCGTTAAAAACCGTTAAATAACCTACCTTGCAGCGGCTGTCATACAGAATATACTGCTTTTGAAGTTTAGGTAATTATTGGGTGTAAGCGAAAAATTGAACTTTTGTAACCTATGAAAAGTTGAAGTTTCACTTTTGCAATTACGATTTCGTAGCTAATAGACGTCAAATTTCGGTATGGATAGACTTTACATATGCTATTAACTCGGTGAACGCCTCAGTTTTGAAAGATTTCACCTAAAATCGCAATTATTGGATATATCATACTATAAGCCCATTGAAACAATCAGAAAGTGCCCCCCCCCCCCAGTTCAGGAGTTTTCTGCCGCTAAGTTAACTGAATCAAGCTACCACGCGCTTTCCTACTCTTCTCAAAGTGCTGCCAAACATCTTTCGCTTTCAGTCTTTCGGGTCAATAAGAGAACTTTATCTATTCGCACAATTGGTCAGTGGGTTGCATGGCAATCTTAACCAGTATTTATGTTTACGTCGGCTCGTGTTCTAAGCTTGAACCTAGCCGATACTGTGTAAATAATTCTCTCTTCTTGCTGTGCCTAAAATGCAGATAGCCTTGGTGTAATCTATCCGGAGAAAAGAGAATTCATCTTTAATTTATTTTGATGAGAGATTCTCGAATTTCTCAGGAGGCGTTTTATAGGACGAATTGGAACTAATTTTGCAGGGGAAAAAAGCGGGGGAGTCAGACATTTTCCTGTGCAAATAATTGTATTTTGACGTTGAGAGTTTGCGTGAAAAAAGACACCTTCCTTTCCGGACTTTATCGTAATTTAGCTGTAATTAGAAGAAACCACGTACTTCTTATGACTTCCTTTTTGCAGTTGTGGACATATTCAACGTAATATGTGCTGGTAGCATAGTTCTATAGACAGTTTTTTTTTTTATATTGATTTCCTAAACCCTTACTTTTAATTCAGAAAGGGGGAAGTAGTCGTAAAGAGACAGGTCTTGTAACGGGACGAATTGTTTTCTCAAACAACTTGAACTCCAAAACGGATGAAGACCCAGCATCAAGTTTTAGCGCCACTCAACGCCAATCTCAACTCGATGCAATCTATCGATCTCGGCATTTACGAGATGTAGAAAGCTTTCTGACAAAGGAGCTCTCGGACAAGAATCAACCCAACCTAAATCTACCTCGAACTTTAGACGAAGTCCGCATTGTCGTGTAATTTTCGAGTCGGAGAACGTATCTCTCCCGTATAAATTACCTCGAAGAAGTGTTTTACGATGCAAGACCTTTACCTTTCTGATAACTTCAAACCATTTATGTAGTTAACGTGGCTTTGTTTGTTAACAGCATGATTGCACATGTTAAAATAGGTACAACACGCTGAAGACAAGTATTATTTTAGGCCGGTGAAGGTTACGTAGTCTTTGCTTTAATTGGCATATCGGTAAAAATTGCGAAACATGTGCTTTATTAATACTTTAAGTAGTGCAACCTTTCCTTGAAATGAAAATTTTTGTACCTTTGTCTTCGAATAACCCATTTCAACATGCTCTCAATCTGCATCTTTTTGTTCAAATCCATAACTAAAAGGTTTCTCCAGATCAAAATTTTATCTGGAGCGAATTCCTAAAATACATAGATTTCTTTATTTATAAATTGCTAAAATCTCGTTGCACTGCTCCTGTTTTTTCGAAATTCCCTGGATCTAGCTGAATCCCCAGGACTCAGCTCTGTGTCATGCCGTAAAAACTTCTTGATATTATAAAATTTTTGTAAACCAGGGTTGTTAAGGTTCCTTAAGCCGAAAATTTTGGGTTCTGGGCTCTGCGCGGATTTTAAAAATGGATATTGATTTACATCATAGACAACAAAATTATTCGAAAAATGGAAACTTATTGTAGAACTTGGATACGATTTGGTGGCCGACTCTGTAGCAGTCCTGATTTGAACGACTAGTTATTGACCCAGGCTGTCATGAGGAATATTGTCGCTTCTATTTGTGATCGCAGACTCTAGAAAACGAATGTTCGGGAATCTTCGCGATGGGCAAGCGCATCGAAGTCATACAGCAACAGCGCGCTTGATCCGGAGCGTATCTCTGGCATTCGCCGAACTTGGCACTAGGGTCTCGAATCAATAGAGATGCGACATTTTCCGACCCAACATGGCGCCTTTTTCATACTGTATCTAGACGGTCGATCGCGTTTCATGTATTTGTGCTTGGCTTTAAACCCTTTAACGGCACACTCAGTCTTTAGAAATAAACTAATAACTTTGCATGGCCTTTGGTGAAAGTGCTTTCTTCTCTTTGTGGCGCTTGGATTAATATTTGATTTGGTATGCTTCAGAGCCCCCATCAGTCGCGGCGCGAATCGACCGCAACTGCCCCTCCAGCTGGCATAGTCAATCAGAACTCAAGCTCCTCTCTCGCCGCTAGCGCCCGGGGAGAGTCCTTCAAACCCATGATGACCAACAAAACCAAGGCCATCGTCTGGGGAATGCAGACCCGTGCAGTACAGGTATGTTAAGGGGAAAATCAATTGTCCACTCCCCCACCACCCATTCCTCTAAATGCGTGCCATTCGAAAAGATAGTACGTAATACACTTAAGAAATTTGAGGGCCGTTTGAAAGTGATGATTTTATGGCTGATTAATTTGTCTTTTGCAGAGTATGCTGGATTTCGACTTTGTATGCAGCCGCTCTGAGCCTAGTGTTGTTGCCATGGTATACCCTTTCACCGGCGACCACAAACAGAAGTTCTACTGGGGCCACAAGGAAATTCTTATTAGCGGTACGTAAAAAAAGGGGTGCGATTTATGGGTAGCTGTCATAAGCGCCAAAAACCACAAGCGCCAACGCCGCAAACGCCGGTCCGTAACCGCCAAACGAGAAAAGTCGCAAACGCCAAAGGTCTTAACCAGAATACTAACCTTACCTAACCTAACTTTACCTAACTTAACCTAACGTAACTTGACCTAACCTAACCTATACGAACTTTGGCATTTGCGACTTTTCTCGTTTGGCGGTGACGGACTGGCGCTTGCGGCGTTGGCGCTTGTGGTTTTTGGCGCTATCGAATGCCCCCCCGATTTATCAGCATTGTCGCGTCTCTGGCAAGCGGGGTCTCTGTCTGTCGGACTTGTTAGCCCAAGCCAAGAGGAGAGTTGTCGTTGGTGAGGTTAAAATAGATTAGGCTTGATCAGGTTAGTTCATCGAAGCTTTTTAAAAATGAAAAAGAGGTGGTGCAAATGAGATATCGTGCAGATGGGACTCCCTCTTAGAGCGGTAGTTGTCGGAAAAAATGCGCTTCCTCCACGGAAAAGGCTGTTACATCGACACCAACCTCCATTTTGACTCTTTCATTTCAGTGTACAAAAAGATGGGCGACGCCATGACAAAGCACAAGGACGCCGATGTTCTGGTCAACTTCGCTTCTCTTCGGTCAGCGTATGAAAGTACAGTTGAAGCTCTGTCGTTCCCACAGGTTAGTGTTCTTCGTCGCTTAAAAACTGTTCTCAGTTTTAGCAAATTTGGCTCTGAAAAGCAGTTGTTTTCGTCGTAAAATTTAAAGTGTTACGGTATAAATGTTTCTTTTTCAGATCCGCACTATTGCCATAATTGCCGAAGGCATTCCTGAAAATCAAACTCGTCAGCTAATCAAAATGGCCCATGAGAAGAAAGTTTGCATTATTGGTCCAGCCACCGTAGGTGGTATCAAGCCAGGTTGTTTCAAAATTGGTAACACTGGTGGTATGATGGACAATATTCTACATTCCAAATTGTACAGGCCTGGAAGGTAAGCTGGACATTCACAGTAATCGCTTCGAGGTTTGAAAAACCATTTGCCTTCTTGCAAATCCCAATTTACCTAACCTAGCCTCAACCGACCTAACCTAACCGTGACCCAGTACACAGTACCGTAAAGTGGGGCGAGTTGGGACAAAGTTTAGACCCTCAAAAACAGAGACTCACCTGCATGAGCAGGCTTTTTGATTTTCGGAAGCACTCCGGAGAAGCATCGAAAAGTCCCTCTGCACCACCGAAAACTCGCCCGTGCAGTCGATTCTCTGTTTTCAAGGTCCTAAACTTCGTCCCAACTCGCCCCGCCAGTCCCGACTCGCCCCACTTTACGGTATATTTCAAAGATACATTTTTTTTACTTTTGTGTTCCACTCGCGTTTAATTTCTGGTTCTAATCGCACACTTATGTTAATACAAGGGAGACTTGAACGCACGGAAACCAATCTAATGCATTTCAAATGGGGCTGCGTTTGAATAGTCACTTCGTTAATTTTTTATCACACAGCAATTGTGTACACCCGCGTTGGTCAGTTTAAGCGAACCAAGGTTAATGTCTCTTCACTACCGCTCCGCTCTACCGCTCAGTCGTCAAGCCTGATGCCGCTTCCTTTGCGGTGAAAGTTATCGCACAGCGCGAGCGTAGCGTCATCAGGCTTAGCGACCATCAAAGTCAGGTTATTTGCCTTGCCGACGGAGGGCAGAACGCAAGAGGTCGTAAATTCCACCTTCTCTATTCACAGTGTACTTAAACTAAGCTGCGCCTGTCGCTAAGTTAACGTTTGTTTACAACCACTGTATTCTACATAATTTTGTGTTTTACCGACAATAAATATCTTTGAATTGAATTTTTGCGCAGTGTTGCGTACGTGTCCCGTTCTGGCGGTATGTCGAACGAGTTAAACAATATCATATCCAAGGCCACCAACGGGGTTTATGAGGGAGTAGCCATCGGTGGGGACCGTTACCCAGGTACAAACTTCATGGACCACATCATGCGCTACGAGGCTGACCCGAACATCAAGATGGTTGTCCTTCTCGGTGAGGTGGGAGGCGTTGAGGAGTACGATGTGTGCGCAGCCCTCAAGGATGGAAGAATCACCAAGCCACTCGTCGCCTGGTGTATCGGAACCTGCGCAGGTCAGTGCTGTTCAAATCAACGTGGAAAATTGAAAACATTACAAACTTGAACGAAAACAAATGATAAAGGAGCTTTACATCCTTATCTTTAAGTTTCGTTTGTTGACCGATTCGTATTGTTAGATGATAGTACGAGTAAGAAAGCTAGTAGCTCTAGTTTTGTCCCTGTCTCTTTTCCAAACCAGGAATAGTGTTGAGGAAGCCTATTTTGTTTTATGGGGTACTTGACCAATTTTCTTCGTGATAGCCATCAGGAAGAGCTAAAAAAATGACGAAGAAAAGTCTAAAGCAGCTCCTAGATACAATCAGCTGATCGCCCGGAAATCCGGTTTAAAGTAGCCCGTGACGTCATAGAATCCGCGTAAATTTTATCGAATTCCACGGATTCTATGACGTCACGGGATACTTGAAACTCTATTTTCAGGCGATCGGCTGATTGTATCTAGGTGCTGCCTTTGACTTTTCTTCGTATTTTTTTTTTTAGTTCTTCCTGATGGCTATCTCGATAAAAACTGGTCTAATACCCCACATTATTAAAAATCTTTTTTTAATCAAAGCAATTTTCATTCTTATCGATGTATATGAAGTTCGAATTGAATCATTTCAATTATATTATTTTTGCAAACCAAAATTTGCGAAGTCCGTTTTTGCCTTTTTTTTTTTCAAGGAAAAAACGAAACCCTTTATTTTAACTTCCAACAACTTACAAAATATATCCCCTAAACTGTTCTTCTTGGTGGGGAGAGGGTCCGAAGGGTCCAAATATAAAAGAAGCTTAATTTAAGTTTGAATTTGCCTGTAAAATTTCGGGAATTTTCGGAAAAAGATATCCGGATAAACCGGGTATTAGCCAGGAATTCGGAATTGGGAAATAGCTAGACACCCTGTGAATGGCAAGGGGTGTAAGTAAAGTTTTGTTGTGCAGGTATGTTCACATCTGAGGTCCAGTTCGGTCACGCTGGCTCGTGCGCCAACTCGGACAGGGAGACGGCCACCGCGAAGAACGCCGCGCTGAAGGAGGCCGGCGCCTTCGTGCCCTCGTCCTTCGACACCCTTGGCGTCGAGATCCATGAGGTATACCTCAGGCTCGTCAACGACGGAACCATCGTGCCCGCGCCGGAAGTTCCTCCCCCCACCGTGCCCATGGACTACTCCTGGGCCAGGGTGAGTACAATGGCAGCGCTCAACGAACCAATCGCGTCCAAACCCGCTCCGAAACCAACTTTATTTGTGCTCCTCGTTTCCAGGAATTGGGTCTCATTAGGAAACCAGCATCATTCATGACTAGCATTTGCGATGAACGTGGCCAGGAACTCCTGTACGCCGGTATGCCTATCAGTGACGTAAGTAAACTCTTGCTCTGTATCTTCTTTAGCCTCTTCGAATGCATACTCCGACCTTAAAAGGCTGTTTTGTCCTTGTTTTATGCCAAACCTTTCCGATTTTGGAAGGCTGGTTTGTCCTAGAGCCCTGAAGAGTAGAAAGGCGCAAATGAAACTCATGGCGGCCATATTGAGCCCCGTTTTCCCGTAAGGAATTCATTGAGCCTATCATGGCGGCTCCCATAGCAGGGGGTCACCATTCGCTCATCTCTTTTTTTCAGGGCTCTAGGTTGTCCTTGTCTCATGCCGAACCTTTGTTCCGCATCCGTTCCGTTGACATAACGAACAAAGATTCAACCCAAGAGATGAAAAATGCAGCCTTAAAAATTGAGAGGGCTTTCCTTTCAAGCTCCCTCTTTTCTCCTCCTATAGGCCCTTCCCCCTTTTAGCCCGCGGCCTTTTTTCTTTTGCAATGTTATTATTTCTAAGGCAAGCAAATGCGAGCCCCTTTGACGATCCTTCACGGCTGTGTCGACGCTTGGCGTAGATGCTAGCGCGTGGAGCCACCAAGCGAACGGTTCAGGGTTCGATTCTTGACTCCGTCACTAGGATTTTCCCTTCTTCGCAACGTTGCCCTGCGAATAATCGAATAATAATGTGCACGTGATATAATAAGAGCCTCATTTTTTCCTTCGCGTAAAAACGTTCTTCCTTGTTTGTTTTCTTCTAATATTTTGTTTGTCCTTTCAGGTATTGAAACAAAATATGGGAATCGGAGGAGTCGTCTCGCTCCTGTGGTTCCAGAGGAGCCTTCCTCCTTACATCTGCAAATTCTTCGAGATGTGCTTGATGGTGACCGCTGACCACGGCCCCGCTGTGTCCGGAGCGCACAACACGATTGTGTGCGCTCGCGCTGGCAAGGATCTCGTTTCTTCCCTCGTCTCTGGTTTACTCACCATCGTAAGTATCGCTATTTCCACATTTTTTTTTCATTGAAATGTGGACAAGGCACATATTCTGTGTTTGCACGGTCTCGCCTCTCTCTCCCCCAAACTCCGTTTTTTCGCTCGTTCAGGTCCGCCATTTGCAATCCGGAGCGTTCTCATTGGATTGGGATGCCCTAGATTACAAATGGCGGACCTAACCGAGCGAGAAATTTGAGTTTGGGGGAGAGAGAGAGAGGAGATCGTGTAAACACAGAATCCGTATTTAATCAATGCCACCAGAGAGACTGGTAATTCCAAATCAAGGGGGTTATCGGGGAAAAGCCCAAAAACTCGTCGAGAGTAACGTGAAATTTTTGTGAAATGGTCCGTTTTTTTATTTTTTGTCCTTTTTTTATTTTACTTTATTTTTATTCTTTATTTTGAGAGTGTATATTAAGATCAAAGTACCGAGGAAAATGGAATATTCCAGTAGCTGTGATTGCTTTAGGCATTACCATATCACGTGCGCAAGTTGTAGTTTTACTCTGTAGGTTGTGTACTTTTACCGACAAGAGCCATTCATAGGGAAAGTGGGTATTTTCACGTGAGGGGAAGTCTTTTTTAGTCGGGGGAACACTGGGTCAAAGCCGAGATTCGCTCCCACGTCCACTTCGCCCGGATACCTTAGCATACATTGCTACGGCCCCTCCTGTTTGTGGGCGAGATGCCGCCAATAACTTCCGCTCGTGCGCATTTTGAATTCCGCATGGCATGTTTTCTTGTCTTCTAGGGTGACCGATTTGGTGGTGCTCTTGATGGCGCTGCCCGCCAGTTCAGCGAAGCCTACGAATCCGGCCTTATCCCCATGGAATTCGTCAACACAATGCGCAAGAAGGGCCAGCTTATCATGGGTATCGGCCACAGGATCAAGTCGGTGAGTATGAAAAATTAATCGATCTCAAACGTCTTCTCATCTCGATTTCGTTTCTCATCTCATATACTTGTTTTCAGGTCAACAACCCGGACAAACGAGTGCAGATTATCAAGGAATTCGTGCTCGAACACTTCCCCGCCACTCCTCTCCTCCATTACGCTCTCGAAGTAGAAAAATTAACCACTTCTAAGAAACCTAACCTCATTTTGAACGTGGACGGTGTCATTGCCGTATCCTTCGTAGACTTACTTAAGCACTCTGGCTGCTTCACCAGGTACAACCACATTCCTGTGTCTGAATAATTTCTTGTGGCGTTTGCCTCGATTTCCTAACGCTAATCATGTTGTTTTTGTGGATTTGCAGAGAAGAAGCGCAAGAGTATATTGAAATGGGCTCGATCAACAGCTTGTTCGTGTTGGGTCGCAGCATTGGTTTCATCGGTAAGTTTTGCGGAAATTTCCCTTTTCAAATCTTTCTTGCAGCAGTAAAGAAGGCGTGTAGGCAATCCAGAAAATAGCCGAAAAGATAAGCTGGTTGAGTAGGAGTTTGTAGATAAGCGGCGGGCTTTGAGGTATTAACAGGGTGCAATATAAAGCCGAAAAATTAGACACGATCAACCTCGAATTTACCGACTGTGAGAAATCGTCACCTAACACTCCTTGTTGTACTGTATAATCTCAAGTTGTCATCTTTTTATTAACTTGCTCTTTGTTGGATAGGCGCCACGACGAGAGGCGTCAATGCGAGCGTACAGTCTTGATCATGTGTATCTATCTATGAAATAGACCTTGCAGTGGTTTAGGCTAAAGAGCCTGTAAGAAATCAAAGATTCGCAACCTCTCTGGTTGAGGGGGAATAAGGAAGCAACCCGACTTTCGGATTTAACCATTAAAAGTAGCCATATTCGTATTTATGCGGGATATAGAGGGTTGCATCGACCAGAAATGAACCAAAATAAGCAAATACTAATTGGTTAAGACTGTTTATCTTATATTTTAGGAAGTTCCTAACCTCTTGCATCTTCTGCGTATGCGCAGACTGGCCCTCTCATAACATTGTAAATATTTGCTTTTTGACATTTGCAAGCCGCCTTAGCTGGCAAATTAGTAAAGATTAGAAAATTCTAAACCTCTTAAGTGGCTTCATGATTGACGTTTAAAACATGCCTAAATTAATTTAGGATGCAATCCAATCAGCCAGCCAATTACAGAGCTCGACGACCTCTCACAACTCAAAGGATCCATGCTACCATGGATAATTCGTGTCAGATATCCATGGATATAGCAGGGATATCCGTGGTTCTTCCATGGATATCCATGACAAAACCATGGATATCCGACACGAATTATCCATAGTAGCATGGATCCTTTGACTAGGGTGCGCATCTTTGTTTACTTACAGTATCTTTAGTTAGGCTGTGGCGCATCTAGAAAATGAAAAGAAATACGCGAGTTGAACGAAGGTGTTTTCATGTCGCAGGTCACTACATGGATCAGAAGAGGCTGAAGCAGGGTCTATACCGTCACCCGTGGGACGATATTTCCTACATCCTACCTGAACAGTACAATTGAACCCGTAGTCCTCGTTGACACCTTATACATACTCTCACCCAAAGCTTTTGGCTCGACGGACTACTTAACTGGGACGGAGGGCCGCGCCCCAGTTTTCCAGAATCAGTTATGTATATGTAAGGAGACTGCACGTGTAAGAAACGATAGCGAAGTGGACACTTGACGATATTCGTTTAAGTTAGCTCCATGTTGGAGTCGTTTTATCCTGCGCCCTCCTTAAATTTTGTGTTCGTAACGCGGACGTGGTGAATCACAACGCACTACTTTTCCGACGTCTGGACGGGACACAGGTAACTTTTGTGATACTATTTAAATGAACGGAAACGAAAGGGGCATTTAATCCACACTTTCTGTGTAAATATATGTGTAATACAATCTTATGAAGGAAGCTAATTTGAGACGAGTAAGGTGTAAAAAGCTGATACGGTACGGAAATATGTGGCAATGGCTGTATAGTATACGAGTCCTCTGTTCACATAAGTGTACCCATACCTGTGCACCCGTCCGCCTGTTCACAATAAAGCATAACTTATTCTTTTTTTGGCGGACTTTTATTTCGTTCCTGCACTATTTTGCCTGACCAATGACCATTTTGCAAGTTTGCAAGACCGTCTTTCAGTCCACCTTATTTTGAGATGAGCTATTTCTTTTGTCGTTTTCAATGCTCTTGAATGTGCACACAAGCTAGGCCCCACCCACATATGCAGTCCTCTAGGGATTTTTTTCCGCTTTCGACGTCGCCTCAAGTCTTTCTTTACACGAAGAGCGAATTTTCTCCAATACTGAATACAATGCGGGTGCAAGTGGAATTCCTTTGTCTTTGTCAGCGATGCTGTCCCGCTGAAAGTGAATAGTTGTTTGAAACCTTTTTTGTTCTCATTACTTGCAAAATGGTCTGAAGGGACCGTCCGTAAGCAATGCGAGATGAAGTGGGGTGAGGTAGTTTATGCTGCTATCTGGTGGCAAAAGGCATCACTTGGTTAGAAGCGTACATATTCACCAAGTATTGACCTAATTCTTCGCTCTTGTACTACTAGCCTCAAGTTTCTCCAAGCCAACGCTGGCTTGGAGACCGGCAATACCGCCTATTATCAATAAGCAGTTTTCGGACGGCCCCCGTAGCGCACGTAGTGTAGTATGCACATTTGGATGCCGTTTGTAGCAGTGAGCTTCTTTACCGGAGAACGTTTCTTTTACTTATTTTAAGCGGTAGAGCATAAGTTCGTTATCCCCATCTGTATCTGAATTTGATCTACATTCCGGGTCTTCTGAAGTGGACCTAAACTACAGCCTGTATGTCCATCCCAACACCCTTTTACGACACAACGAATAATATTATGTTTTTACCGGATACCCTGTAGCGGTACAACCACTCTTGATATATTCTGCGCAAACTTCCAATCTAACGGGGTTTGACAAAATTTATGTCGCCCTAATTTAGTCTGATGTTTTCGAAGTAATCTCATCTTCGTGAAACCAACAATAGTTGATCGCACTTTTAAGATACGTGTGATTCGTCCAGGGAAATGCCATGCATGGGGCATTGAAATAGCCTGACGTATAACACGGGGTGTCGGGGCGGCCAATTGGACTTCCGGTGACCTTAACCTAGCGGTCATGTGTCCCTTAGTTCGGGGACCCGCCGTTAGTAGCGCTAGTGTCGCTTTCCTATTAACTGCGAGCTCGAAAATACTGTTGTCCCGAAAGGTATCGTCCAATTCTGATCGTGCAACTAGACCAGAACCGCACGATTTTTGGGCTGATAGTATTGCGCACAGAAGTTCAGAACACTATTTGTGCATGGCAAAGCTGACAGGTTGACAAACTGTTGAGACCAATCACAGGACTTCTCAGCACTCAACCTTGCTGCGGCTGCCAACCTGTTGGCTTTGTCGTGCACAACTGGAACTTAGTATGTATGCTAAAATACCTACGGGCGCCTACACATCTTACAAGTTAGTGGATGCCGTCTTCTAAGATGGTGGGTTTTCACCGGGTATTGGACGGGTTTTTGTCGCTATTTAAAGTAGTTTGTTGATATACCTTGAGGAGCTTGGTCTAGTGCGATGTGATTTCAAGCACCGTAGCGGTTACAGTTTTTTTTTTTTTTTTTTTTTTTTTTTTGTTAATAACCTTTTTTTTTTTTTTTTTTCCTTTTTTTTTTTTTTTTTTTTT
>Ga0058701_10000743_pt1 | contig 21898 bp, 17 predicted proteins | sample AgamicOrMae_FD_97039 | JGI IMG/M metagenome (GOLD analysis project Ga0058701, IMG submission 97039) | Agave microbial communities from Guanajuato, Mexico - Or.Ma.e | ecosystem: Host-associated > Plants > Phyllosphere > Phylloplane/Leaf | place: Guanajuato, Mexico | collected 2012-06-04 | reverse complement strand
GAATTGTCCATTTAAATTAGACCTCAACCCTAACTGCAGCTCACGCATAATTTTTTCAAACTTACAAATGTTCTTTTATGGTCGATATCCTAGCATGTTTTTTATGGACGAAATTTTCTTGTCATTAGTAAACCCTGCTGCTCACTTCCCTGTAGTCTTGTCATTGTGTTTCCAACTATTGCTTTTGCACGGGAATAGTGAGTTTGAATTTTGTTCGTGCTCTAATATTTACATGAAAACACATCAGAATTATCAAGTATCTTATTTTGTTGCAGAGAGTATTGTTGATGGTCAATTATGATGTAGATGGTATCTGCGCATCTAAAATTCTACAGAGCTTGTTCAGATGTGAATCAATAACCTACACTTTAGTGCCTGTTGAGGGCTTGGAAGATGTCAAGACCACCTTTAGTGAACACTGTGATGAGGTAATCTTGAACTCCTGTGTTTTTATTGTTAGAAAAGAGTGGAGAAGTTTGATATAAAGGTTCTTTTGTATTAGCCTTAGGCTATATTACCTTGAATAAATAAATAGAAAGATATTTTGTAACCATGCTTTAAACAGTCTGTCAATTTAATGATTCTTTAAATGTTTCCTATGAGTTGTAACCTAGATTTAAATACTTTATTAACATTGAAGAACCATGATGATACCAATAAACCTAAAATTTCATTGGTTTCTCATCTTTTTCAGATACATTATGTGGTATTCATCAACTGTGCAGGCACTCATGATATAGTCGAATTACTCTCACCAGAAGAGCAGCATGTATTTTTTATTATTGATAGCCATCGGCCAACAGATTTGTGCAATATTTATAGTTCATCCCAGGTCAGTAACTAAGCAAGGAATCATTGAGGATCTTAGGAAGTCATTCAACAGGGCAACTTTGTCAACCCAAACCTGTCTGTATATTCCTTCACAGATTTTTTTAAATCCAAATTATCCATGCTGTATGACATTGTAAAATAATTGTTTCAGGTGAGGGTATTTGGTAAAGGAGATGATGAAGATATTCCTGACTTCAATGATATATTTAGAGATGTAAGTCAGTTGCTTCATTACAAGAAATACTGACCTTTTGAGCACCCCAATTAATCATTTGTGTTGTATCTTCACTTCAGTCAGAAGATGAGGAGGAGGAGGATGAAGGTGTATCTGGCGAAGAGTCCGATCCTGAGGAATCGCATGCAGCAAAGAGAAGAAGAATGACGGAAGAAAGGATTCTCAAACGACGGGAACGGAGATTATGGGAGGAAAAACGAGATAGATTAGTCTTCGAATACTCTCAATTCAGTTACTACAGCCATTCGGTAGGCAAACCCGCAAAAATACGGTCTTCGAAAATCGCGCGACGGAACGTTGCGTAAGATTGGGCACGTCCTAATCTTCCTACAATTTTCTGAATCAAGGGCATTGTCTGTTAGTCTAGATGGCTTTCCCCTATGTATTACTCAAAAGAGATTTTGTTTCTACTGATAAACTTGGGAACTCAACCAAACAACCCTGTCTTTACCATTCTGTCTCCTGAAATAACGATTTGTTTCAGAGCGCGCTCATGGTGTTCCAAATCGCGACGAGCCTGAGTAAAGAAAATGTGGACATGCTGTGGTAAGTCTCGATACATAGTTGGTCGATTTTTACCGGCACATATTGCAGGGGTCTATCTTGATTCAGGTGGGCGATTCTTGGGGTTACTGAGCAACTTCTTCTTCACAAAGTCGAGTTCCACCAATATGTTATCGAAACGGGAGTTCTTCAGGATTACGTTTCGAGCGTCAACGCGGATTCCTCAGAAGATAAAGAAGGACAAAACGTCAGCGCTCCCCGCATAACCTACATCAAAGAGTATCCTTTACTCACGATATTCACGGCATTTCCCTCTTCCGTTTACATGGTTGTTGCTTCCCTGAAAGGTATATTCCAAAACCAGGCTTTGCAGAAGTAGAGATTTGTTTTTAGTCATTAAACCGTAATTTTTTCGGCTGTAAAGAAAATCTGGCAAACTGTTTTTATTAGATTTGGGGAAGTCAGGACATTTCCGTATGCAACACCACCAATGTGCAACAATTCTACTTTCCTACTCAGTCACGTTGGTATTTTCCTGTTAACCGCCTTTTCAGCTTTCACCTCGCACTGTTCCGCCATTGGTCAGCAGAATGCAGCGTCAGGAATACAATGTACACAGCTTGTAAGCTTCAGTTATGGACCATCAGAGGGGAGAGAAAGCTTCAAGAGTTATTCGTGCAAATGGGGTAAGCCTATCGAAAAGTCCCGGGCATTCGGAGAAATGGACGGATTTTTGATTTCGGCTGTTCTCGTGTGATTTCAGGTTGCCTCTAGCGGAAGCTAGGAAAAAGTTTAGCTCAATGTCCCTGGAGTTGCGTCAAGAATTTCCAGGAGCTTTGGAAAAGGCAGCTCAAAATTACGACATGGATCGACTAACATTTCCTTCTTTCTTACTTCAGTTTGGTTACCGGAACAAGTACAGTGCAGCTGATCAAGTATACGCTCTTATATCGCTCTTGGAATCGGTAAGTATTATTGATAGCGGAACTTCCGTCAGTAGCGTCTCGATTTCTCTGATCGATTCCTTTTTTCAGAGTGGATCCCGGAAAGAATGCTTCCTACAAACTTTGGATGCGTTGTCGAGGTAATTACTCGATTTTTATTGCGTCAATCGCAAAGGGAAAGAGCGCGCGATGCATATATTTTATCCCGGATTTGGTTGCAGGATGAACAAAAAAATCCTGGAGCAGGGAATCGAAAAAGCCAAGCAAATGCTTGTGGGAATCTTCAAGACAGTTCAGGCGTCGTTAGAAATGAAAATGATTTTTACCGCAGGACCTTTTATGTATCTCGTCATTCAAGAGGTAAGCTTCCTTTGACCCTCCTTCAGCTACGCTGAACTGGCCGGAAAATAAGTGGCAGCCAAAGGTTTAATACAAGAGTTGGAAAATGCAAACTTAAAAATTGCAATGTTGATTAAATTTTGCACGGTAATGTTGGCAGGGCGCAGCGAATACGCGCATGTTCTGTCACCCGCACACGTTGGTTTTACTGGCCCACTTCATCCTCCGCGCGTACACGTCGACCCGCAAAAGCAGAGACATTTCAAAGCCTCTTCTGGTGTCAGCGCCGCAGTGTTCCGACCCTCCCAAGTGCATTATCGTGGGAGTGCCGCCAGTGTTGGAAGATTCCCCACGAAACTTTTTCGGCAAAGCCTTTGAGCAGGCCGCCGAAAGAACGGGCTCTCGAGTCGAGTTGGACTACTTCGACGCCTCTATCATCAGACTTCACTCAGAAGATCGGGCCAAGTTTTTCGACGCGCTCGCAGCACTCTTAAAATGAATTTATTCTATACATATTTCTTATGATTTCTATGAAATCGCATAATGTTTATAGCGTGCAATCTCCTAGGTACTGAATGTTTATAGGGAATATTTTTATCAATTGGAGTAGCGTACTTGGCCCTTATATGAAATGTGATATTTTACTTTTTGTGTATGGTTGGAGTGAGTTGTGTAAATTATTTTAAATCATTTATGAACTTTAAGACGTAAGTGGATTTTTGTAGGTCATAATGGCGTGTAGATATTAAAGCCTATTATGGTTTCATAATTCGAATAAACATTAATTTGAGAGTCCGCAATAATTGTTCGGAAAAACGCGAAAGTGTTTTCGAGAAATTCCCTGACAATGTGAGCTGGCTTTCACACTGTTTATTAGCAAATTTACGATTAATAACAGTTCAGCACGTTAATTGCAATTAATACTACATTAATAACAACAGTTCACTCGGAGTAATGCCATTTACAGTTTGGAAATTATTTTAAGGTAGTGAAGGTGCTGTAGAATTTTGGCGATCTTTGGCAATGAATATTTGAACTATGACTAAAAACAACAAAAGTACAAAATCCCCTTTGATTCACTTCTTGTCATTCTTAGGAAGGGATATACAATGATTTACTCGAACGGGACTTTGACAATCATTTAGTTCTTGAAAAGGAAATGTGACGATTTGGCTGGAATACGTTGTGAGAAAGACTGGGTTCATAATTCCAAGCTATATTATTTGTTGAATCAATAAAATGAAAACTAAAATGAACATAAAAAATCGTTCCTCCGATGGAGAGAAACTGCAACGAAGTATTCACCGCTTTTCGGAAAAAATTATAACCTACTCCTACAATTGTACAAAAATAAACTTTATATATTAAACCTACTGTGGGCTTTTAACAAACCGGATATTGTACACTATCCCAAGACTCCTTAAGATTCACGTCCATCTTACCCGGATTCCTCCAATTTCCTTTTCTCCGGCTCCTAATCACCAACTTGGACAGTAGTTTTCTGCTCGATCTTCTTCACCAACTCCTCTGAAGTCGCGTCTTCAGCGTGGGTCGGGTCGGGTCGAAGGCTCAACGACTGCTGCCATCGCAATTTACGCCTGCGGAATCGCTGACTTCGATTTCTTTTTCGAGACCTCTTTTTCCGTTTGCTTCAGTCTTTGACGAAATGCTGTCAGAATAAACCCTCTGCTATTGCACGAAGTGAGTCTTCCAAATCGTCCGAATCACTCTCGAAGCTTCTTCTCACATCTACGCCAGAATCTGACTTGTTTCTTTTCGCACTCACTTGCGGGATTCCAAAGTTGGAGGAAGACTGCTTAAGAGATGGCACTTCATTGCTTCTAGATTCAGCAGGCTCGGCCTTCTATTTTCTTTAAGGCGTTAGTACGGCGTGATTGGGCGAACGGGATCTTCACACTCACTTTCAACCTTGTCTGTTTCTTTAATCTGTTTTTTTAACAACCTTTTTTCTTCCTTTCCGACCCAGTTTCGACTTTGCTCTCAAGAGCGATGAGCGATTTTGGATACTTTGCCCTCATTTAAGGCGAGTTTCGAGAGCTTTCCGTTCTTTTCCTCCGACATGATAGAATCTTCTTCATGTAGCGTGAACTGAGGTGTGGCGTTTTCGGAGAGCATTTCTGCTTTCAACTCTCCATGCTTTCTGTAGGCTGTTCAGCTGGCTGGGAACTGCAACATGGAGAATATCCCAAATACAAATATATATATATATGAAAAAAAATTACAGTAAAATAAATAATATTTTAAAAATCTTGGTATGAAACTTAACAAAATTAACCAGCATTCCCACTAAGAATAGAGGACCTTACCTGATTGCCGCAAGTTTTCCTTTAAATAAAGGGAGTTCATCAGTCACGTCAAAGTCATCCAGTATGAATGGGACTTCAGTCTGAAGAGTCAGTGTTTCTAATAGACCCAAATTTTCTGGCAAGATGGGTAGGGAAACATTGAAGTATTTGTACAGCAGGCCACAAATATGAGCAACACCTTTTTTGACAACAACAGCTGAAAAAAAAAAATGTCACAGTGATTTCAAACACAAACAGGTTAAGATACTCTTTGCATGTATAGATAGCAAGAAACACTTTTCCTCATGATTGTCAGGAGCGCATTGTACAGAAGAAAGAATAACCTGTGTTTCAATATAAACAAGTATAGAAACTTCAACAGTGGCTAATCCATACAAGCTTACCTTTGTAAGTGTTTCCAATTTTTGGTCGAAAGATGTAAAAGTCAGCTACAATTTTAACAGGGACTGGTGAAGATTCTAGAGGAGAAGGAGCCTTATCTCCCAGAAGTTTTTCATTTTGATAACCCAAGAGAAGTCCATCCGATCTGAAAGAGGAGAATTTCACTTATGAGTTACCATAGCTGGAAACAGATCTTTTAACAGACAACTTAACAGGAGCTGTCTGTGCGATAATTTAAGTCATAAGCTGTAGGTTTAGGCTAGGCGTAGGTTTGTTACCAACTAAACCAAGAAGCAAAAAAGCAACAGAACATAATTAGCTACACCAAAAGAGGGAATTCAAAAAGTCTCTTGAGCACTCGTTATGTGACGACCTTGAAATATAAATGGTCATTCAGGTACACAGAAATAATTGTTACAAACAATCCCTTAACCTAGAACTTACGACACATCGAGTCGTAGCAGAAGGTCGTCAAGGATTTCGGTGACAGCTCCAGGAATATCACGTAGATGAAAGGGTTGCAAGGGTATTGACTTCACTAATTTCTCCAGTTCGACACCTGAACTTGGATCAGCAACCAGTTCATTCAAAAATTCTAAACTATACTTAAACGCCATAACTTTTCGCGTGTTTACCTGGTGTTTTCGTACGAGTTTCGGAGTGAGTTTCGCGGGTACTGCCTCGCCTTGTCGAACTTTCTTAATCCTTTGTTTAGCTGCCAACTCTGCAGAACCACGGAGTCTTAGGCTCCTCGACAGAACGCAAAAAATATTTCAATTATCAATCTCTATATAATGTGCTCTATTAAAAGCATGCCTAATTATCTCAATTAAACACTTTTCAATGTAAGTATAAACAAATTCTTTGCTTGGGTCCTTGAAAGTTTCAGATGAAAGACGTGCGTTTATCATGTTGCCCACCACGCGGTTCAAAAAATTCGGCGCGGGTTTGCGAGTCTTTCTTATTTTATTGTGGTTTTTAATTTAATTCTATTTTATCAGATATTTTTGTCGGAAAGAACTCAAACCCATTTGATGTATATTAAAAACATTAAGGAGGAATTTTTTCATGCCTCGGCAAAGTCTTTGCGAGAATCCTGACCAAGAATCGTCCATTAAAATTAGACCATCCAATTCAACCCTAACTGAAGCTTACGCATAAAGTTTTCGAACTTACAAATGTAGTACTTTTATGGTCGATACCTAGCATCATTTTTATGGACGAGATTCGCTGGTTTCTAGTAAACCCTGTGCCACGTTTCGTAATTTCTCCGCTCTCCGACGCCGACGCGACGGCTTGCTTGCTTGATGGCGCGTTATCTGTCTAGCGACAGCAGTAATCGCCGCCAACAGGAAAGCGGCATCAGTTCCGCTCGACTGTCCGGAAAATAAGTGGTAACCAAATAATTTAAGAGAGCGCACTAATGGTTCGGGTAAACACGAAAGTGTTTCCGAGAAATTCTCTGAGCTGGGTTTGACAATGTTTATTGGCAAATTTACAATTAATAACAAAGTCCACACGGAGTACTGCTATTTTCAGTTTGGAAATTATTTTAAGGCAGTGAAGGTGCTGTAGAATTTTTGCGGTCTTTGGCGATGAATATTGAACTATGACTAACTACAACAAAAACACAAATTCTCCCTTTAGTTCACTTCTTTTCATTTTGAGGTAGGAATATTCAATGGTTTACTCGAACGGGACTTCGACAATCATTCAGTTTTTGGAAAGAAAAGGTGACGAGTTGGCTAGATTAAGTTGTGAGAAAGATTGTGTTCATTAATTCCAAGCTACAATATTTGTTGTATCAATAAGATGAAAACAAAAGCAAATATAAAAAATCGTTTCTCCATCGGACAGAAAGTGCCACGAAGCATTTACCGGTACCGCTTTACGAAAACATTTATTATTTATTACTTTTCAAGTAAACCTTGGTCTCAGCTTTTCGCCGGCGTTTCTTCGGCGGGGCTAGCGGGGACATCACAGAATATGCGCATTTGCGGCATGGCGCCGCCGACGGCGGAGGCCAGCAGGGGCACCGGCGCCAAGGGCCCCGCGCACATGAGCAGGCCGACGGGCGCCGCCCGGAGCTGCCCCCGGACGAAGTCCTCGGCGAAGGCCGCCGCTGCGGCGGCTGTCACCGGGTTCCCCGGGTTCCCCGGGGCGGCGCCGTTGCTCGCCTCGTCATCCTCATCCTCGTCGTCCTCCAGGACGCAGACGACGCCCCGCGACGCGTCCACGGCGGCCAGCAGCGGCACGGCGTCCTCCAGCAGAAGCGCGGCCCGAATGTGATCGCTCACCTCACCCTGACCAACAACGACCCGAACGATATTTTACAATACTGTTGAAATACCAATTCGGCGTGAAGGAACTTACATCGACGGCGACGTAGAACTGCAATCGAGGCTTGAAATCGGCCGGGTCGGTATCGTCATCGGAGTCCGGTCCGGCGGCGTCGTCGGCGCACATCGGCAGCGGCTCCGTGGGGTCGGCGGGCGCCACGCGGCGGCACGCCTCGGCCGCGCCCTTCAAGATGCCGCGCGCCCACTCCACCTCCCCGGGGGCGCCCTCTGCAACCGAACACACTCACTTGCCTTGCCAGGCCGACTGAGCCCCTGTCAACCGCGCTATAGGCAACACGCGCCACTTGCGTGTGTCGACGGTTGCCTACTGCATCATCAGCATCGCACGATTTTGTGCAAATAAATTAGCTTACGAAAGGTGAATCATCACGGGTGACCTACCAAGCGGATTAAATTCTAACAAGGTTTCCCTTGCATATTATATTGAGGAGGTTAGCTTTAATCAAACCAGGCTGCAACGTTCGCGCTTAGATGCGCTCGCACAAAGTGATGACTTACCTATAAACAGAATAATCGCTGGATGGAGGTGCAAGCGTGCTGCTAGCCGTTCCGACAGCATTCGCACTGGACCAGGTAACCAAGGAAATCTCTGGAAAAAGAAAGAGCCACAAAATGTTGACAACTTGTGTCAATGAGAGGTATCCGGTAAACGTCGTAAAGAGTAGGACAATGGTAAACCATGAGAGAAGGGCCGCCCTTCCCTTCTCTCATGGGTAAACCGGGTAAACCGGGTAAACCAGATGAGATGAGGACGAGTATCGCTGAGGATCAGATGCTCTCTCTATTGCAATTCCGTTCCAAACAACCGGACCGCATTTACGAGTATATCAAATACCGTATTTATTAGCACACCTTACTGTTAGAGTAGTTCAAGGGAACACAGTACTATCAGACATGTCGGAGGAGCTTATAAGTCGGTTTAATTTCGAACGCTCAGCAAACACTCATCGATATTTCCGTTGCAGTTGCGATTGCCCAAGGCGCATCGCCTACGAATTGGCCGTTGGCGGTGTAATGCTGACCGTGCCTTCCGGGTCGTCCAGCACCTCGCCCCGTCCGTCGTCCGTGATGACGCGGCCCCGGTGGTCCAGGAGCACGAGCGCCGGGATGGCCTGCACGCCCAGCAGGGAGGCCAGCTCCGAGCGGCGGGCGGCGTCGCGGAGCGGCACGGCCGGCCACGGCATCGTGCGCGCGTACGCCAGGAACGAGCTCTCGCTCCTGAAACAACGCCACACCAACTCAGCGAAAAAACCAACACGACAGACACAGCAATTACAGCAAACCTTCAACGCACAATTTTACTTAAAAGACACTCCCAAATATTTAATTTGAATCGGAAACGGCATAATGGTATCGAATAAAAATGAAAGAGGGATGACAGAATAGCAATGACGGACGACAGAGAACGACAAAAAAAGGGGGAGAAACGGACAGAAGGGCGAGAGACAGGAAAGAGGAGCAAGACAAAAAAGGGGGGGGGGACAGATGATAGCAAAGTAAAGAGAGGAGACCAAAAATAAAGTAGGACGGAAAAGCACAACCTGGATCAGCAATCAATCCCCTTTCATGAACAGATGGGGCATTAAGTGTTACGTTGGCTGCACCGGTCTCCAAAACATAACGCGGCGCGCATAACGTTAGCGGCAGGTGGGAGGCGACTCTCTCTCCCCTTGCTACTTCCGCTTCCTGCCAATTTGATTAAAAATGCGCCTCTATCGCCTGTTTGAAGCCGGCCACAGCCTTCTCAAAACGAAACGTTGGACATTTTCCGGTCTTCGCGGAACGTAACTCACGGGCGTTGAGCAAACGTCCTCAGTCTCCCCACTCTGCGTTCCGTGAGGCCTACCTTTCAGGGGAAAATTTCAAGGGGGAGACAAACGACACCGTAAAACTCTCCCTGGTCAAATTGGCGGGCTAATTCGCTCCACTTTTACGGCCGCAAACAACGTTACAGAGTTCTGCTCTGCGGTTCATTACGAATCGTCAACAACAACCGAAAGATTGTTGCTTTTTCAGGGATTGTAACGAAAGGGTTATCTTGAGAATTATAGATTTACTTCAACGTCACAGTCAAGAGATTTAAAACAACAGTAATTTGAAATCTTTATTTACCCTTACATCTCAGGTAACTCACAGGTCTATCACTTAATGCGGCCTAAATTCACTTGCCCAATCCTTGCTTTCCTACGCCTCATCGATCACTTATTTAGCTTATGAACTATTCCACCCAACCTGGCCTGATAACACTAGATCTAGCCTAAACGAACTTAAGCCAGGCAAAACTCAAACTAATGTGCCCTTGGATCATATCTTTTTATTTAACATTATCACATCTAACCTCTTTTGGAACTTGGCTGATCTCACTTGACACATCAAGGTCTCACCCAAGTCTCCTTGCCTTAACCGGCCTAAATTATAAGCTCACGACTTCTCCACGTAAACCAACCTTAACCTCACTTAACCCAAACTTACCTAACATTGCCCAAGAAAATTACAGTTATTCTGGACAACAACTGATTTACATAACACATGTTTAGCTAGAACACGGACCCGGTATACTATTTTTCTTTCAACGAATATCTTACTTAATGAATCATTCTGGATTTTATCAACAAGAAAACAGGGCTTTCTACATTCCTAGCATTTTAGGATTCTTGCATCGGATTAAGAAGCATTAGAACGGAATCTGATAAAATTTCTGGTTTTATGAAGACTTGCCACGACTTGACAGCAGGAGAGATACGCTGTTGTAGTGAGATATAAGCCTGTGTTATGTAACTGATACGGCAACGTTCCTGGAATTCTGATCTTTACTTCTGGGAAGTAGGTCAACGAGCTCATTCTTTATTTCACCGAGCGAGACTTACCCAGAAACGAGTTGCTTCTTGGGGTAAGAAGACAAAGCGACATTATCTTACAATATAAAACCCACTTTTAACAGCTTGTTAGGCATAGAAAACGAAGCTAATCTAGGTTAGGTTAGCCTAGGTGGTACATTGAAACTCTTGCCGCGCTTCACTATGGTCCGCAGTCGCCAAGCCTGATGACGCTTACTACGCGGCAGTTAGAAGCGAGAATAAAGATGGTCGTCTTCGCGCTGAAAGGTGGAACACAAGGAGTAAAATCCCATCTTCCAACATATTGTTAGAAGAAGAACAACCAACCCTTACTTAAAATTTGAATTATTTTCATCAGTGCACAAGAAAGTATTATTTAGAGTGTGCCTGCGTATTGTTTTCCCCTCTTTTTCCCTTCCCAGGAATTTATCGCGAGAGGCCAGAGTTCGAATCCCATATGAGCCTTTTAGGGTGGGCCGGACTGGACAGACGGAACGCAACGAGTTCGTGTCTTATCTCCCAGGGCTCGGGGCAGTTTAGGGGAGGGGCAAAGGGGGGTTGGGGGGTGCAGGGGCTCGCCCTTGGGATGGAGTGGTCGAGACCAGACCCGGTAGGTCTCTACTCGGATCACGGCGCTGATTTACAACCCTCTTCGCGTTGCGTTTTCGTCGACGGTAACGCTCTAACCGGACGGAATTCGCTCCGGAAAATATCTCGTTTTACAATAAGACTTGGTCGACTCACTGCGGAACTCCAGGCAGCAAAACGTGTTTATGGCTCAAGTTTGCCGAGGCAAAACCGCGTTTGCAGGATCACCGCTTTGGTGGTTTCGCACCTGTGGCTTCCCATACGCAGATACCTTGAGGTCGCTGTTGATTGCGACAGGAAGATTCTACTAAAAGCGGAATTTCATGGCTCTTGTGTTCCGTCACGAGAAACCACGCGGACCGAGGCACATGGCGGGTATCCTAAACTAACCAAGGTTAACCTAACCCAGTCGCCAAGCCAATTATGCTCACTTCTCGGAAAGTGTTATATTGCCGACGAGATGCGTCATCTGGTTTGAAGAAAGCCGGACGAGGTAGTGCAAAAAGACACAAGGAACAAGACGTAACCAAGCTTAAGCTAACCTATGTTAAACAACCAGGACCTTTGCAGTTGTAAGTCGTTAATACTCATTGTAGAAACAAAGATTTAACCACGGTGGAACCCAGGCAGAAAATGTGACCTTTCAATAAGTACCGCGAGCAATTTTCAAGAAATGAAGAAAAAAATTAAAAAAAAGGTATTTCAGTCGAGTACCTACTCCGAACTTACATAATCTGGAAACTTAACATCAGCCAACGAACCGCGACTGAATGAACAGGTAACGTTGCCCAACTAAAACTGTGTCAATTCGGCAAGATCGAACTCAGGACCTCCAGTTTCGCAGGATAAAGTTCGCCATCCAGCGATTGCCGCGAATCGGCTCATTTTCCGTGGGTGGGAAAGAGCGAGCAATAAAGATTTGGCTCATTCTCTGTGGAGTGGGAAAGAGTGAGCGGGATTTCGGCGCTCGCTAAAACGTGTTATAGGTCATAATCCATTTGGAGCTTAGTACGTGCCGTTGGGCCTGGCGTGGCGGGGCGGGGCGAGGCAGGGTGGGGCAGGGTGGGGCAGGGTGGAGGAACGTAGGGTGGGGTGGGGTCAGGAGGACTCGCGACTCGAGAGACGCTTCCCCACCAAAAACTACTCATTTTAGTTAAACGTGAATTTTTCCCGTGTTCTTTGTTATCACGCAGCTATCACGCGAGAATGCTATATGTACGTAAATGAGAGCCAAGTTATGTGCCTCTCTAGTTTAGCTTGTGTACAGTCAAAGAAAAAGTTGGGTATTATTGCTGTGTGGTTCGACTTATTGAAAAAAAGCAGCCCTTTTTTTTGAGTTATGGAAATTGGGTCGTCTTTCCAGTTAGTTGTTTCATCAGCTATGCAACGTCTTGGAGGCTCTTTTTAAAACCAAAAATGTTTGAAGGACGATGTGACTACCAGGTACGGAGGTTAGGAGCTACAAGCGCGGTGAATTATTATGTTAAGTTAAGTGGCGTGTGCCTCGCTCCGCTACCAATCCGCTCTATGATAGCCGGGGCCCCAAAGTCCGGCCGGCAATATCCGCCTTCGAGGCGCAAGCGGCATCAGGCTTAGCGACGAAAAGCTAGGTGCCGTGTACTCCACCTGGCTGACTGACAAGACGAAAACAAGAGGAAGAAAAATAAACCTTTAAAATTGAGTGGCGGTAACCAAGTTCCTTCGATATGCGTTGAAAACAGGAAAGATTTGGCGTGCACTTTCGCGAAACAACCGCGTATTTTTTTATCAGGCCCAGCATCAAAACCGACCGTGGCTTAATAAAGTCCACTCTTTTTAATTCGTCTCTCAAAAATGGAGGTTTACTTTGTACCCGTCGGGGATGAAAATTCAAATAAGCCTGATTAATGCGCGGCCCGCACGAAAACAATGGATTTTGCTTCCACGGCCAGTTTGAAACCCTTTTACTGCGAGCCATCCAATGAGAACTCTCGACGACTTTTGCTCGTTTTGACTTGGAGACATGCAAACGTACAGCAACACGCAAGGTGGCGCGCGGGTCGCGTCCTGCGCTCAGCTCTCAAAACTCGCGCGACATTTTTTTTACAGCGGAACGTTTTACATCCAAGGCGATGGGAGGGGAGGGGAGGGGCGAGACAATCGAAATGATCCAATAAAAAAGCCCGGATGCAACGCTCGATTCCCTCCCGTTATGATCCGAGTTTGACTCATTGAGTATGTGGTTGAAGGCTTCGATGGATAGGCAACTAGATTTGAGAACACTGACATAAGGTGCGTATCGACTTCGATACGAGACAGAGGGAGGTGTCGATATTGAGTTGGGGGTCAATTAATTACGGAACGCCATCTTTTGGCATTTCTCTCTGCCCGTCTTTTTACCTCGACAAAGTTCGAACATTCCCCTATTTTCACACCACGTCACGCTCGTTTATGAACATTCCAATATGGACTAAGGACCTACGTTCATATTTTCTACATGAAAAAACCGGTTTAGAGTTATAAACAAAAAATATTAGGACGAAAAGATATTGATTACGATTCCCCCCCCTGAAAATACAGTGTTTCCAATGTTTTAAAAAACAGTTTGAAAGAATTAAGGAGGCACATAACTTTTTCATTATTTTTCTAAGCAAAAATATTTAAAATTCCAGTTAACAATGTGGCAAATATTTTGAGAATCATTTCATCAGTTTTTACCATGAGAGAGGGCAGGCTTTCATAATTTAGTGGACTTTTGGGGTAATAAAAATAGCAGATAAAAAATGCGTTCACAAAAATGACTCAACAATTCCAAAATATTTTTTCGCTTAATACGGGCGGTTCTGTTGGACGCGACCGCCTCGTTAACTAAATTGGAAAATTTCTCAATTCCGTCCGCTGCAATTTCCAGGCCATCCTGCATAAACGGAGGCATGAAAACGTTGCCGCTCTACGTTAAGATGGGGCTTTGTCCGATGCTAATACATGCTGTTGTTTAAAACGTCGCGATGAATATTTATACTGTGAGCGAAAGTTGATGTTAGTAAAAGTCCCCTTTCCCTATGTTCGTAAAAGTCCCCCCCTCTTAGAGGGCAGCAGGGGCTGCGATGAACCTCGGCGCGGCGCGAATGTTGCACGAAGGGAAAAGCCAGTCACTATAGGCGCCTTTTTTTTTATCTAAAATTTCCCCGCTTTGCTTCCGTATTCTCTTTGAGATAAATACTATTTTATAGGGGTGGGCCGACCGGCAAAGTTTTGGTGGAGGGGAGAGGCAACTTTGTTAGGGCTGGGACAGGTGTGGCCAATTACCATGTATTTTGCTGGATAATGTCACCCCACGAATGTATTCCGTTCGAACTTCGTCGATTCAAAGTTTATCGTTTTGCTTTGATTGGGGCGTTTGAGTGATTCAGAGGCGGCACGCTGAAGTGCTGCAGTGACGCAGCTTGGAGATAACATCGGACTCTCTCTCAAATACAGCGTCGGAAACCAGCCTATGTTTAGGCAGGTCGGAGAAAGGCTTGCTGTCTGCACTGGGTCGGAGAACCTCAACGAAAACTCATTGTTAGCCTAATTAAACCTATCCCCGCAATTAGTAAACCTAACCTTAGCATCTTTAATCTAACTACAACTACCCATACGAAATCTTTACTCTAACTCAAACTCCGCTTGACCTTAATAAGAGTAGCTTATGGCTAAAGCTCTTACTAATTTCAGGGTAATCTGGCTTAACCTGATTTAAGTAAACATAACTAAATCTAATATTTCAAAAGAAGATTTGGAAATGTGCGTAGCTCAGCTTGGAATTTTTGACGGTATTCCAATACTTCCATTCCGGGGGCATTCGATAGCGCCAAAAATTACAAGCGCCAACGCCGCAAGCGCCAGTCCGTAACCACCAAACGAGAAAAGTCGCAAACGCCAAAGTTCGAATAGGTTAGGTTAGGTCAAGTTAGGTTAAGTTAGGTTAGGCTAAGTTAGGTTAGGTAAGGTTAGTATTGCGGTTAAGACCTTTGGCGTTTGCGACTTTTCTCAATTGGCGGTTACGGATTGGCGCTTGCGGCGTTGGCGCTTGTGGTTTTTGGCGCTTATGACAGCTACTCCTTCCATTCGTTCTACGAACATGGAAGTAAAAAGAAACGATTGTGCGCGCGTAGAACCTAGAAACTTTTGGACGCCATTGTAGTCTACTGGCCGCGCAATGCGAAGAAGAGAACTCTCTTATTTTGCGAGGAAAGTTGAGACAGCAGTGAGCGCGTTCTCATTTTGTCACCATCTCTTGACACAACGCCACAATGCGCCTTCGTCACACATGTCGCACCGTTCCGATCGTTACTCCGAAAAAACGGCCCTTCCGAACTAGGGCCGGAGGGCCGGCCTTGACCCTCGACAACGTGTAAATCAGGCAGTTTATTGTCCGATTACATCAACTTCGGATTCCCATTTGAGGAACGGTCTTTCAACGAGTCCTCATTAAAAGACAAGGTTACAAGCGGCATATTCATCAACAGGCTTTCATCGAACCTCTGCAAATATTTACTAAGCAAAGAAAGCCTCCAACCAAGCTTATCTAAAACAAGAGTTTGTTAATCTATTCCAAAATAACATGACACTTTGAGAAATCCCTAGTCTTTTAATATTTTAATGAGCATCTCCTTTGTTTGTGACTCATTCCATGATGTATAAACTGCTATTTTCGAGGGATTTGAAAATTAATGGGTTTCGGAAATTTCCATGTCTTTTTTAAAAAAAATAAATGAGCACGAACAAATATAACAAAAAGCAACAAAAACAGGGTTTAATTTTTTTTTAAACTGAATTTTAAAACTAGAAACATGCATGAAGAAGATTGAAAATCAGCTGCAGGAAGGGAAGAAGATCCGTAATATAGATTAAATAGAGAGTAATTGAGACGTAATTTACTTTGTTTTGGGAGCGGAAATGGTCTTTATGAACACAAGCGTATTTGCATAGCGATCAGCTGCGGCGGGCGAATAAACACTTTCATGATTCTCCGCCCCTTTAAAACACAGTCGACCAATCCTGACAAACCCAACCATCATCAGCTAACTGAAGTCGCGGAGCTGTGAACTTTGGCCACTTTTGACGATGTAATCTGCTTACAGGGATTTTGTGACGTGCTTAAGATGCTCTTAAGCTCGTCTGCTTAATTGCTAAGTATCGTTAGCGCCAGCACAACGCCAGTGCCCCACATAATTAAAATTCGTGAAATAACAATTACACGAGAGCTTCCAGTTGTGACTTCCCGCTTAATTAATTCACGAAGAAAGCGAAATTATAAGAGATTTTTTTTCCAGCGCTCCCATTGGACGGTGAATAGCCTACTTCGTATAATGCTGGTTTGCGAACTTTTTAGGCGATTATGTAATAAATAGGTGTGGTCCAGTCTTGATAACGGTATGGCATAATTAAATACCGGCAAAAGATCAAGTCAGTTGCAATTTTTGACCAACTCGAAGAACTGTATCAACATTATTTCTCTACACGTAATACCTGCCTTCTAAATTTTAAAGATCTCACTTCAAAAATGTGCTCCAGTCGATAGTTTCTTCGCTGTATTAATTTTGTGCCGTATGATTGGCTCGCGCCTGCAAGTCAAGAGTTAGGCAACCGTCTCAACACACTTACAAAGCGTGTTGCATACCCACGAACGAAGAAATAGCTTCCAACTCATTGTGAGTTACAGGGCAAATTTCAAATTACAGGGGTCGAAAATATTTAAATGGTCAAAAAAGAAATAAAAAGATGGATGGAGAGGAGAAGGATGATAGATGAGATCGACGGCCTGGTAAACAAGAAGACGAAGATTTCGCGTAGGAAGTTGAGCTCCACAAGGATGTGGTTATATGAGCAGACCATCTCGCTGGACGGGTACAGTCCACGTCAAAAGTTCACTCGGTCGTAAATATTGCGAGATTCACGACGAATCTAAACCCTTGCTATCAATATGCGAAGTGGATGCCGTTGTGCTTAAGTCACAAGATTTGAGCCAAGAAGACGGGTATTACGGTTCCACGAAAATACCAATGATTTCCGGATAAAAACATAGGACGATAAAAGCTAGGCCTACGTTATTAACGACGTTTCTGAATAACCTAGATTGTATTGGCATAAATTCTAGGGCAAGCTAGTTAGCCTGGGTAACTTTCCTGGAAACCAACAAGCTTACCCTAACTAACCTTCGATGTGGCTTCAAATGGCTTACCTATAAAACCGAGGTGGCACCTCTGAACCCTGACAAAAAAAAGTAAAAAAAATCGTTATGATAGAGGTATTTTTTCTTTCTGAGTTTGGATTGCGTAACAGATAACTTGCTTCGAAATTACATTGTATAAAATGTGATCCTTGCTGATAAAATAATCATTTTGAGTGGTTTACAAAATCAATTTTAGGACTTTTAAACACTTCCCTTCTGACATTTTCTTAAACCTATAAAATCCATGAAGAAAAAGTCGATTTCATTGTGTTTTTAGAAGCAATAACCTTTTTATTGAGGAAACGTTTAGGTAAGAGAAAAGCAGTCTCAACTCTCAACCAAATAAATGTCAAGATGCATAATCTTAATATATATATTTCGTGTTGTAAACGAATTCTTACAAAAGCTAAGGAAGGTTCTCTGTTTCATGTCTCTCGAGAAGGTCCCTATTCCAATTGCATTAAATAAATTCATTTAGATTATCTTCTCAGGAGGGAATTCCATTGTAGAATGTAATGACCATTTTGCAAATGTATTGATCTTGTTACACAATTATAGGAAATGGAAACGCAGCGCGTCAACTGAAATAGGGAAAGTTAGCATCTTTGGCAAGGAAGTGGGGGGGACACATCGCTTATGCGGATCATTTCGATTTGACTTGGGGAGGGGAGACTCGGCCAAAACCAGATTACTCTTTTACTTCTTTGCTAACTTTGTTTACACGCCAACAAAAACTTTCGGTGAATATTTTTTTTCGAGTACATTAACATCCTTCTGAATTATTGCGTAACTTCTTACTTTATTCACTTTTTATGCGAAACTTAAAACTGCAAAGAATGATTGTTGACATTAAACAGAGTTTGTAAGACGTCGCAGACTACTTTGAATTACTACCACAACCACTAGTCACTAGTTTTTAACGACAAAAAAAATATGCGTGACCTGTTTCCGGTACGTACAAGCCTTACGCACAATTGTAAAATTCGTAATTTAGTTCGTTTTCAAGTTAAAGAATACTTATTAAATGGAAGACACTATCTACAGGGCTTCACATTGATATAGCTGTTGATATTTTTTGTACATCTCGAAAACCTAAGAATGTGTTTTGCCTGTTTCGGCACCACTGTCTTATTAGTAAGCTTCGCGACCTATTCCTATTTCCGTCCAGGAAAAAGGCGAATTCAAACGAGAGGTGAATCAGAACAGAGCAATAAATATAAAAAAAAACACTAAACAGAATCCTAAAATTTAACATTTTATTATTTTCAACAAAAAAATGCCATTTTTACACGCGAAAAAGATCCCTTACAATGCTTATAAGATTGTACGGTAAGCATTACAGAGTTAATAAATCAAATCTGAATAAAGTTGTATATGATAATTTGCAAAGGGTAGTAAAGAGACTCTGCGCATAAAAGGCTATTTGCACGACAACACAACAGGGGAAGTCAAGCCGTTCTAAAGATTTCTTTTATTGCGAGGGACAAAAAAAGAAAAAAAAAGATCTTAAAAAGTGTTGTATCATTTTGGTGAAAGCAAGTCTTCCCGACTTGGTTGCTATGAATAGAGAAGCGTGCTCGGGAAGGAGAGCTCTTGTGTGGAAAGCACAGACGTAACTTTTTTCAATGAAATAAGAGTCTCATTTGCATGCTTGAGAGATATTCTAGCATCTGCCCGGAAACTTTCCAGGACCATCAAGGACAACCCTCCTATTACGAGATCTCTAAATGAATCTTAAAAACATTGAGTCTTAAGGATATTCATCCCACGCCGCTCAACAATAAAACTCTTCCGAAACCAACAATATTGTTTCTAGATACCTGAAAATATCTTAAAAAACCGGCACGGGGTTCCCAAAAGAGTTATTCTGAATAAAGGAGGTTCTATCCGACTTTTCTTCGTATACAGAAAGCGCGCGCATTTCATCCTAACGGCGTTCGATTTAAATAAATCGGAAATGGCGGCGACGCCGGGGTTCGCTTCTACCTGCGGGGGGAGATCCCTAAGCGTTTTGCATGAGCGCCTCGCGCACTGACGGCTAGGGACTGGTGATTTATGCCTCGTCCCTCGGGGAAACTCTTTAAGCTAAAAATCCGTCCATTTATTAGCAGGGGAAATGCGCGGCTAGGAGAATTGCTGGCCGGGCGGGTTAAAATGTTTCATGTTAATGTCGGGAGATGAATTTTGTCGTGTTTCGTGCGTCGGCCCCGGAGATACTCTTATCGTGGGTAATCTCGTATGCTATGGTTTGGGTAGTTTTGTGTTCGGCGGGCGCCACAAGCAATACCACGATCCCGCATGTCCTTTGCGAATGTCTCTTTCTATTTGTTGACCGTGTCTATATCCTCGACTCCAGACGGCAATATCGCTGCGCTAGCAAATTCTTTTTATGCGGCTGCTGTCCCGTTCGGATCACAAGTTCTAACATCAGGCGTTGCCCTTTCGGTCCGGCTAAACAGATCACTCGAAATTTGAATCAGCGACAGTCTCTAAGATTCCGTGAAAAATCCCTGAATATCAGAGACACTGATTCAAATTTAGATTTATGTAGCCGGACAAAAAAGTTGGATTATCCACGATATTAATTCACGAAAAATGCTGAGGTTTTTAAAAAATTGATATTTTAGGAATGGTACATTATAGAAAATTATTGGGTTACGTCGCTATTCCAAGAAAAAAATTCAGCTCATTTAAGTTGGGCTGTGACATTAAGGGCTAACCGAACTTGATCTAGCACCACAGAAACGATGCTAGTCTCATCGTTTAGAATTCATCGAATCAAAACTAACGTGGGTTCGAGGTTAAGGTAAGTCGGCCAACTCCAAGTCTAACAAAGTTAAGCCTTGAAGGTCGAAGTCTGGCCTCGGGCCTCCCACAGGGAGTTGCAGCTCACCTGCGAAGCCTGAGGTGTTTCAAGTACTTGGTCTCAAGGCGTGTGAACCGCCCTCGCAGCAGTGCTGCACCCCAGCGGCAGCGGCAGTGATCTTGTTTAACAGATCATTTACTTTCTGGGCTTCACTCCGCTCCGTTTAAATCAACAACCAGAGACGAATTCACAGACAAGATAAGCGTGCGGATATGTTTCCATCTCCGACGAACTTTTCACTTGATCCAATCTCCAAGTGAATTAATTAAATTAGACAATGACGAAAACCCTCTCCCAAACTATATTTCGAAAAGTTAATGACTTCATGGAGCCACGCTTTTCATCAGATTAAGCTGTCTTTCTGCTCTAAAAAGTATTTTCAAATAAAAATGTAAGATTCAACATTTTCAAAACCCGACAAATAAAAGATGATTTTTAGAATAATTTTTTACAATGTTCAAGTAGTGCGTACATCAGCCAAACTTCTTTTTTGGGTGCATTTTATTATACGCACGAATTTAACCAAAATCGTTTGGCTGGAAAAGACGCTTAAATATTTTTTTTACAATTTTTCATAGTATCACTGGCAATATAGCGAGGAGTATGCCTCCCTAAAACGGGCTGCCAAAAAAGCTCACGTATTTTTGGCTCTTATAAAATTCAACACACGAGGGGTAGCAACAGTTACATACTCTTGTAATCCTCCTGGCAAAATGTCTAGTAGGAATCTCAAACCCCATCAGAAGATTTAATTTGTTTCAAATGGATCAATTAAGTTAGACAATAAAGCAAACATGCTCCAGGGTCTTCGTTTGGCGGAAAATTTGATTTTTTTTTCCGCAGAAGAGCCATTTAAGAGCGCGACAGTTGGTCACGCCCGGGGCGTTAATGCACAGTTGCTAGGCAACAAAAGAGGTCACAAAAAATGGAGATTAGCTTATCTTACTGGTGTGGCCATGGAAGTTGCTCAGTATGTTGAGCGTATTGCTTGCGGCATTAAGAAAGGACGAAAGCTTGAGTGTGTTACCCTTGGATTAGAGTTGGCTGCCAACGGCTTTTCTGGGCTGGCTACGAGAATCGCGGAAAAACAAAAATCCTCAAAGTATTACTTCAATTCCCAATTGCTTATTAGGGATATGATATATTTACACTCAAGTATTAGTGATCGGAAAAATATATCAGGATATCAAAAAAAAATATTGAGACCGAGAACTAACAAGCTCAATCATGTGCTCGGACGATTCTGGGTTAGGAATTTTAAATTCCAATTAGGGACTTTAAATTCCAATTGGATTTAAAATCCCCACATATGAACTAACTTCGCAAGCAACCGCCGATGGTAAAAGAAATTATGAGTTCACCTTAAAACAATTCTAACTATCAAACGTTAAAGTTTCAACAAAATAAATCGAATAAAAGTGAAAAAAGGCAATGGGTATTTCTATTTTTTTTCAGTTCGCTTTGACTTGAAATTTTTTTATGAGATTTTT